>Ga0153924_1000019_pt1 | contig 148930 bp, 127 predicted proteins | sample TSNJ008MetaG_FD_104709 | JGI IMG/M metagenome (GOLD analysis project Ga0153924, IMG submission 104709) | Attine ant fungus gardens microbial communities from New Jersey, USA - TSNJ008 MetaG | ecosystem: Host-associated > Fungi > Mycelium > Unclassified | place: USA: New Jersey, Wharton State... | reverse complement strand
TTTCCATGCAAGCATGAAACGCATGACCTTTTGACCCTGGTATCATTATATTAGATAGTTTTGTGTTTGGCAAGTGAGGGGGAGGAATTTAATTTTGACAAAAGTGGTGGAACGTGTTATATTATATTATTAGAATAATCGATGGATTGTTCATTATATTCATACTTGATGATACGGAGGTGTGATTATGGATAAGCGTGAAATTAAGCTAAAGAATATCGACGGTGCAAAAGAGTTTGTGAAAGCTGCCTCAAGCTGCGATTTTGATATTGATGTATATTTTAACAAAATTGCTTTAGATGCAAAATCTATTCTGGGAATATTAAGTTTAGATCATAGGAGTATTTTGACTGTGGTATACGATGGTTATAACGAAACTTTTTCTGAAATTATACAAAAATATGCAGTTTAACTAGATTTTACTGTAGAATTTAGGGAGCGATTGAAATATTAATAGAGTTCAATCGCTCCTTACTTATGAAAAGCAAATGAGCATACTAATTAAATATGAGAACTGGTGTACCTGAAAAATGTTAAATTGATCAAAAAGATGATAATCATTGTTATAAAATGATGAAACGACTAAATAAAATGGAAATTTTAAAGATATTACTAGTTTTTTAACTTTACCAAGAAATAATATTAACAAATTAACAAAAATATATTGCAACTTAGAAAGAAAATGAGTATAATATAAGTAAAATATAGATAAAAAAGAGTCATATCATGGGCACAATAAATGTTTGTACTCGTTATTATCCATTAGACAAATAATAACGGTTCAAAAATAAATTAAAAAGAGAGGAAAGGTTATTATGAAGAAAAAAGTCTTTTCACTGCTTCTGGCAGTAGCGATGGTACTGTCTTTAGTGGCCTGTGGCAATGGCAACAATGGCACAGATACAACAGCCCCTGCTAATCAGGAGACAACTCCTGCTGATGAGGGTAGTGCAGATACCACTGAAACTAGTCAAGGAGGCTCAGATGGCTATGAGATAGCATTAGTAACAGACCTTGGAACGATTGATGATAAATCATTTAACCAAGGTGCATGGGAAGGTGTCGTAGCTTACGGCGATGAGTTTGGCATAGCCTATAAGTATTACCAACCAACAGAGAAAACAACAGCATCTTATGTAGAAACAATCGGACTGGCTGTTGAAGGTGGCGCAAGTATCGTCGTATGCCCAGGATTTTTATTTGAGCCGGCGGTCTATCAAGTGCAGGATACTTATCCTGATGTCAATTTTATTTTGATTGATGGGGAGCCCCATGATGAGGATTATGCTGAGTACAGAACCAATAGTAATGTTATGTGCATCATGTTCCAGGAAGATGAGGCAGGCTTCTTAGCAGGCTATGCCGCTGTTAAAGAGGGTCATACAAAGCTTGGATTTATGGGCGGAATGGCAGTTCCGGCAGTTATCCGTTTTGGCTATGGCTACCTACAAGGTGCGGAATATGCAGCTAATGAGATGGGAATTGATTCAATAGAAGTCCAATATTATTATACTGGTGGATTCGCGGCGACTCCTGAAGCCCAGGCTATGGCAGCTTCATGGTTTGAATCAGGCACTGGTGTCATCTTTGGTTGCGGCGGTTCAGTCGGAAACTCTGTGATGGCAGCAGCTGAGAATGTTGACAAATCAGTTATCGGCGTCGATGTTGATCAATCTAGCGAATCTGATACAGTTATCACATCAGCTATGAAAATGTTAAAGAATTCTGTTTACGAAGGTCTTAAAGGTCATTTTGATGGCAACTTTACCGGTGGGCAGACTATATTTTTCGATGTGACGTCGGATAGTGTTGGCTTACCGATGGAAACCTCAAGATTCGAGACATTTACACAAGAAGATTATGATGCTATATATGCAAAGCTTGTTGCTGGTGAAGTCAATATTGAGAACGATACTACAATAGAAACGAGTGATCCGGAATTTCATTCTAAATTAGGTTTGAGTATTGTTAAAGCTACAATGGTTGAGTAAGTATCTGACAAGAGAAAGGGATGCGCTAACGGCATCCCTTTCTTGCTTTAAATATGCATATGAGTCATGAACAAATATTAAAGCATAGGGGGAGCCCATGGAATATGTAATTGAGATGTTGAATATAACAAAGGAGTTTCCGGGCATTATCGCAAATGACAATGTCACACTACAGTTGAAAAAAGGTGAGATACACGCATTATTGGGAGAAAATGGTGCGGGCAAGTCGACTTTAATGAGCGTCCTTTTCGGATTATACCAGCCTGAGAAAGGAATCATTAAGGTTAAGGGAAGCGAGGTTAAAATCAACAGTCCTTTAGATGCTAATGCGCTAGGTATAGGAATGGTACATCAACACTTTAAATTGGTGCACAATTTTACGGTGTTACAAAATATTGTACTAGGCATGGAAACTGTTAAAAATGGCATTTTAGAAATGGAAGAAGCCCGTAAGAAAGTGATGGGACTCAGTGAGAAATACCATTTATTAGTCGATCCTGATGCCTATATATCCGATATTACTGTGGGGATGCAACAAAGAGTTGAAATTTTAAAGATGCTATATCGGGATAATGAGATACTCATTTTTGATGAACCGACAGCGGTTCTGACGCCACAGGAAATCAGCGAATTAATGAATATCATGAAGGAGCTGGCCGCAGAAGGGAAATCATTAATTTTTATTACGCACAAATTAAATGAAATCAAAGAGGTTGCTGATAAGTGCTCGGTGCTTAGACGCGGAAAATATATTGATACGGTTGATGTAAAGGATACGGATAAAGAACAGCTTTCAGAAATGATGGTAGGGCGTAAGGTTGATTTGGCAATAGAAAAGGCTGATCAAACACCTCAGGAAGTGGCGCTGGAGGTTAAGAATCTTACGGTTAAAGCTAAAAAAGAAGGGCATTTAAAGGATGTTGTAAAAGATGTGAGCTTCAATGTGAGAAAAGGCGAGATCGTCTGTATTGCCGGAATCGATGGGAATGGGCAGTCGGAGCTTGTTCAGGCAATATCAGGGCTGACCTCTCTGGATGAAGGGCAGTTGCTGATTCGTGGAGAAGACATGACAAAGAAATCAATACGATACAGGAATATTCATGGATTGTCGCACATACCGGAGGATCGACATAAGTATGGCTTGGTTTTGGAGTATACCCTTGAAGATAATTTGGCGCTTCAGGAGTATTTTATGCCAGGCTTTCAGAAAGCTGGCTTTTTAAAAAGAGATAAGATTCGCGAACATGCAAATCAGCTCATTGAAAAATATGATGTAAGAAGTGGACAAGGTCCGGCGACAATTGCCAGAAGCATGTCAGGCGGCAATCAGCAAAAAGCAATCATTGCTCGAGAAATATCCAGAGAACCTGATGTCATGCTGGCTGTCCAGCCCACCAGAGGACTTGATGTAGGCGCGATTGAGTTTATCCACAATCAAATTGTTAAACAAAGAGATGAAGGGGCGGCGATCCTTTTAATATCTTTAGAATTAGACGAAGTCATGAATTTAAGCGATCGTATTCTTGTTATCTATGAGGGAGAGATTGTTGCCGAGCTTGACCCTAAGGCAACAACCATTCAAGAGCTGGGGCTTTATATGGCTGGCTCCAAAAGAGATGATACTGTGAAGGGAGGCGCGGACAAAACATGAAGAAACTAAAGCTTAACAATATGTCAGGGGTTTTATCCTCCGTATTTGCAGTTTTTGTCGGTCTTTTATTTGGGTTTATTGTTCTGCTGCTTAGTAATCCTGCTCAGGCGGTGGATGGTTTTTTGACAATTATTACAGGATCCTTTACCCGTGGGGCAAAGGGCGTCGGTCAGATACTATATTTTGCCACACCTCTTATCATGACCGGTTTATCTGTAGGCTTTGCATTTAAAACAGGCTTATTTAATATTGGAACACCGGGGCAGTTTATTTTAGGCGCGCTTGGCGCAGTATATGTTGGCATAAAGATGCCTTCATTAGGTGGTGTTCATTGGATCGTCGCACTTTTGGCAAGCATTGTTTTAGGTGCTCTATGGGCAGTGCTCCCAGGAATACTCAACGCCTTTTTCAATGTTAATGTTGTAATTGCCTGTATTATGATGAACTACATAGGTATGTATCTAGTTAATTTTACAATTAAAAATACACCGAGCTTGTTTGATGTATTAAGAAATCAGTCAAAAGCAGTAGCGACCACAGCACAGATTCCAAAGATGGGATTAGATAAGCTGTTTCCTGAGTCGAGTGTGAATGGAGGATTCTTTGTTGCAGTGCTGGCTGTAGTTGTTATTTATATATTATTAAGCAAGACTACATTTGGTTTTGAATTAAAAGCTGCGGGATTTAACCGGGATGCAAGCAGATATGCAGGCATGAATGAAAAACGTAATATTATTATGTCCATGGCCATCGCCGGTGCACTGGCGGGCTTAGGAGGCGGTTTATTATATCTGGCCGGCACCGGAAAATACATTGAAGTGGTTGATGTCTTAGCATCAGAAGGTTTTTCGGGTATTTCGGTGGCATTGCTGGGTTTGTCCCATCCCATTGGCATATTGATATCCGGACTGTTTATTGCTTATATTACAGCAGGTGGTTTTTATGTCCAGCTACTGGATTTTTCCACAGAGATTATTGATATTATCATTGCTGTCATTATTTATTTCAGTGCATTCTCTTTAATTATACGGATGTTTTTGGCTCGTCTGGCAAAGAGAAAGAGAGGAGGAGATAAGAAATGAGTGTAATTTATTTTGTCTTTCAACAAATGATGTTTTTTACAATTCCTCTATTGATTGTAGCCCTTGGTGGCATGTTCTCAGAACGCTCAGGTATTATTAATATAGCTCTGGAAGGCATCATGACCTTTGGAGCATTCACAAGTATACTATTCATTAGTATGACACAAGATGTATTAAGTGGGACGCCGCAGCTAATATTAGCTATCTTGATTGCGGCAGTTTCAGGCATGTTCTTATCTTTATTCCATGCCATAGCATCGATCAATATGAAAGCCGACCAGACAATCAGTGGTACGGCGATTAATATGTTTGCACCGGCATTTGCCATATTCGTAGCTAGAATATTGCAAAACGTACAGCAAATACAGTTTAATAACACATTCAGGATTGCTTCAATTCCGATTTTGGGCGATATTCCGATAATCGGGAACTTGTTCTTTAAAAACACATACTTGACAACATTTTTGGGATTTTTAATCCTCATCATATCAACGATTGTCTTATTTAAAACAAGATTTGGTTTAAGACTTAGAGCTTGCGGTGAGCATCCGGCAGCGGCTGATTCGGTGGGAATTAACGTCTATCGGATGCAATATGCGGGGGTATTGATTTCGGGCGCATTAGCCGGAGTCGGTGGCTTAGTATTTGTAATTCCTACCTCTACTAACTTCAACGCTGATGTGGCTGGATACGGATTCTTAGCATTAGCTGTTTTAATCTTTGGACAGTGGAATCCGATTAAAATACTTTTTGCTTCATTATTCTTCGGATTGATGAAAACTGTTGCCGCCTCTTACTCAGGGATTGCGTTATTGAATGGCTTAGGTATACCAAGCTATGTATATAAGATGATCCCCTATATTGCCACGTTGATTGTATTGATATTCACTTCTAAAAAATCACAGGCGCCAAGAGCTTCGGGAATACCCTATGATAAAGGAGCAAGATAATGGATGTAAGGAAATTGATAGACTATGCTTTGGAAGCTAGAAAGAAGGCTTATGTGCCCTATTCAGGATTTTTAGTTGGGGCAGCGCTGATGGATTCAAATGGTAATGTGCACACCGGATGCAATATTGAAAATGCCGCCTACACACCGTCTAACTGTGCAGAGCGAACCGCTTTTTTTAAGGCTGTAAGTGAAGGTCATTATTCATTTGATGCGATTGCAATTGTTGGCGGCAAGGGCGATGAACCTCTTGATTATTGCGCGCCCTGTGGCGTATGCCGACAGGTTATGATGGAATTTTGTGATCCAGATCAATTTAGAATTATTTTGGCAAAGTCTAAAGATGTATATAAAGAATACAGCTTAAGTGAACTTTTACCCATAGGATTTGGACCCAAGAATTTAAATCCGCTTATGTAGCGAATAAAGCCCCTTATAAAGTGGCCTGAATCTTTTATAGGGGCTTTAGTGTGCCATGATACTTACAGTTTGCTGCGCACTTGGTGCTCCCGCAATCCTAAAAGTACGAAATTATATGAAATATTAAATTATATGTTGATAAATAATGGCATAACAGGTATACTTTTAATGTTAGCGTAATTTAGAGACACAGGAGATTTTATGTATAGAATAATCAATAAAGAAGGTCAGGCGAAGCGAAGTGAATTAATAACGGCTCATGGAGCTATACAAACACCGGTCTTCATGAATGTAGGCACGGCAGCTGCCATTAAGGGTGCAGTATCAACAGCAGATTTACATGATATTGGAACATTAGTACAATTATCTAATACTTACCACTTGCATGTTCGTCCCGGGGATCAGGTGATCAGACAGCTTGGTGGTCTTCATCGATTTATGAACTGGAACAAGCCTATTCTGACAGATTCAGGAGGGTTTCAGGTTTTTTCTTTAACAGGACTGCGGAAAATTAAGGAAGAGGGTGTTTATTTCAATTCCCATATTGACGGCAGAAAGATTTTTATGGGACCTGAAGAAAGTATGCAGATCCAATCCAACTTAGCATCAAGCATCGCTATGGCTTTTGACGAATGCGCACCATATCCGGCATCCAGAGAATATATGTATGATTCTGTAAACAGGACGACCAGATGGCTTAAGCGTTGTAAGGATGAGATGCGGCGACTGAATAGGCTTAGTGACACGCTGAATAAAGAACAGCTCTTGTTTGGCATTAACCAGGGAGGAACTTTCGAAGATATCCGGATAGAACATGCCAAAGCGATCTCTGACATGGATTTAGACGGCTATGCAATAGGCGGCTTGGCAGTCGGTGAGACCCATGAAGAGATGTATAGAATTCTTGATGAGGTAGTTTCGTGGCTGCCATCAGACAAGCCAACTTATCTGATGGGGGTAGGAACGCCTGCTAATATTTTAGAAGGTGTGGAGCGAGGTGTAGACTTTTTTGACTGTGTGTATCCCTCTCGTAACGGCCGGCATGGTCATGTATACACCAATCATGGCAAGATGAATTTGTTTAACTCAAGATTTGAATTAGATGAGCGCCCTATTGAAGAGGGCTGTGGATGCCCGGCATGCCAGGATCACACCAGAGCCTATATAAGGCACCTGCTAAAAGCCAAAGAGATGCTGGGGATGCGTTTATGTGTCCTGCATAATTTGTATTTTTATAACCATATGATGGAAGAAATCCGGGATGCCATAGAGCATCATCAGTTTAGTATATACAAAAAGGCTAAATTAGAAGGCTTTTTGATAAATGAAAATTAATAATTGAAGGAGGTAAGCTAATGGACATTACTATTATTATCTTATATGTGGTACTTATCGGCGGGATGATTTATTTCATGTCAATCAGACCCCAGAAGAAGCAGCAAAAGAAGATGGAAGAATTATTATCATCACTGGAGCTAGGAGACAGTATACTGACAACAAGTGGTTTCTATGGTGTAGTTATTGATATTGCTGATGAAGTTGTTGTTGTTGAATTTGGTAACAATAAAAACTGCCGAATTCCAATGCAAAAGTCTGCAATCGTACAGGTTGAAAAGGCAGGAAGTGTTGAATAACTACTATGAAGGGACTGTCGGATAATATCCGATTTCAGCCCATTTATCCAAAATAGAAGCAACCTCGCATGAATCATGCTTTATGAGCATTTACAAATTCATTTGGGGTTGTTTTTATGGTGATTATTTTTTAGCGTTTTAGTTTTTACACAGGGTTGTTCATGAAAAAATAATTTAACTGTGTAAAGTCCATATTTATCCAGAGATTTGAGTACCGATCTATTTCCTAGGTCGATATGTGGTCTATCTTTGCCGCAATGCCTCTAAAACCCTATAGGGTATATTAAGATTATTGCGTCCACTGCCTAGATCTATGTGGGGCTTGTTGGCGCCATGATAGTCGGAGCCACCGGAATATTTCAGTCCATACTTATTAGCTAGGCGCTTCATGCGAATTTCGTCAAAGCCGTTGTTCATCGAATAATAGACCTCAATGCCTTCTAAGCCGCAGGCAGTGAGGTGTTTGACGTTGGCATCAAGCTTTTCATCGTTAAAATGATAAAGCAGAGGGTGTGCAAGAATCGGTATGCCGCCTGCATCTAAAATTAATTTAATAGCAAAATCAGGCGAAATACGTTTCCTGGCCACATAAAAGAGTCCGCCCTTGCCAATGTGCTTGTCAAAGGCTTCTCTGACAGAACCGGCAAAGCCAACATGGACAAGGTAATTGGCAAAGTGCATTCTGGTAAGGATATCTTCACCTTCTAAATCGATTAATTTAGACATCGTGATATCGATGCCTGATGCAGACATTTTATCAATCATTGCCTGATTCCGAATGACACGCGAATTCTGGATCTGCTGTAGCTCGAAAAGCAGCTTAGGGTCTTGGTGATCAATATCGAGTCCTAAAATATGAAGCTCGGTGTGTTGATAGTAAGCGGATAGTTCAATCCCCGCCACTAATTCTATATTGTGCCTTAATGCGGATTCCATTGCTTCAGGAATCCCCTCAATTGTATCATGGTCAGTGAGGGCGATGGCACATAGATTCTTCTCCTTTGCATAAGCGATCAGCTCAGCGGGAGCTAAAGTGCCGTCGGATATCGACGAATGTGTGTGTAAATCTATTGTGTCCAGTTCGATCACCCCTTTGTATTTTTATGAAGCTTCGCTAGCTTCTATGTGAAAGTATAGCATATTTAGCCATCAATGAATAGTGGGCAGGCGGGATTCATATATTGGAATAAAAGGAGGGATTCTATGGAGAAAGCAAGTTATAATTCAAAAACAAAGGTTTCGTCGGTTTTATTAAAGGCACTGCTATTCAGCGGTATAATCACGGTAATGATATTGCTTCTTTTGTCATTGTTCGTTTATAAAGCCGATGTGGGAGATCAAATAATCAAAGCTTCCGTTGTCGTTACTTATATTGTTTCATGCTTTATAGGGGGGCTTTTATCTGGAAAAGGAATGAGAGAGCGTAAATTTTTGTGGGGATTAATATGTGGGTGTATTTATGTTGCCATTGTATTGATGATATCGCTCATGCTGGGCGGTCAAAAGGAGGGGGGCTTCGCCAATTATACGTCGATGCTGCTGCTCTGCCTCGGCAGTGGGATGTTAGGGGGGATGGTCAGCTAAAAAATTGCTTTTACAAAAGATGTAATGTGTGATATAATATTTCAAGTTCTATCAAAGGAGGAAATGTCGTGAAACATATTAAATCATTAAGCACACAGACATTAAAGAAAACTTTGGTTAAAGGCGGCTGTGGTGAATGCCAGACTTCTTGCCAGTCAGCATGTAAAACCTCATGTACGGTTGGTAATCAAAGCTGTGAAAACAGAAAGTAAAGGGACTTTAGTAAAAGTATAGGCAGATAGATAATGCTGGTATTTTTACTATAGTCTTTTTTATGTGCAAAGGGAGTATTTTAGAAATGGTACATCAGTATAAAAGCAATGGATATAATATTGTCATGGATATCAATAGTGGCTCGGTGCACATTGTTGACGATGTGGCTTATGATATAGTCAAGCTTTATGAAGACTTAAGCTTAGAAGAGATACTAAAAGAGCTTTACTTGGCTTATTCTAAGGAGGCGATCATAGAAGCCCATAACGAAATAACTGTATTAAAGGAAGAGGAGCGCCTATATACTAAAGACGACTATGAAGAATATATCGTAGATTTTAAGAAAAGACCTACTGTTGTTAAGGCTCTATGTCTGCATATAGCCCATGACTGTAATCTTGCCTGCCAGTATTGCTTCGCCGAGGAAGGCGAATATCATGGTCATCGGGAGCTGATGAGCCTTGAAACAGGCAAAGCGGCACTGGATTTCCTGATTAGGAATTCAGGGAGCCGGTATCATCTGGAAGTAGATTTTTTTGGCGGAGAACCGCTAATGAATTTTGAAACCGTTAAGCAGCTGGTAATCTATGGGAGGAGCCTTGAAAGCCTTCATCATAAAAGATTCAGGTTTACCTTGACAACTAACGGAGTCCTGCTTAATGACGAGATAATAGAATTTATCAATGAAGAAATGTCCAATGTTGTTTTAAGTGTCGACGGGCGTCGGGAGATTAATGATTTAATGCGTCCCTTTAGGAACGGCAAAGGCAGCTATGATCTGATCATGCCAAAGTTTAAGAAGCTGGTCGCTGACAGGAAGCAGCAAGACTACTATGTCAGAGGAACTTTTACAAGATTTAATAAAGATTTTGCGAAGGACGTCTTAGCTCTTCATGATTTGGGATTTGATCAGATTTCAGTAGAGCCGGTGGTGGCCGATCTTCATCAGCCTTATGCTATACGAGAAGAGGATATTCAAGAAATCTGTGAAGAATATGACCGTCTTGCTATAGAAATGATTAAAAGGAACGAAGAAGGCAGAGGCTTTAACTTTTTTCATTTTATGATTGACGTATCAGGCGGGCCTTGTGTGGCGAAACGCCTATCAGGATGTGGCTCCGGCACGCAGTACTTGGCCGTGACGCCTTGGGGAGATATCTATCCGTGCCATCAGTTTGTCGGGCAGGAAGAATATTTAATGGGGAACGTTGATTCTGGCATCAGGCGTTTGGATATACAAGCTGAGTTTAAACAAAGCAATATTTATGCGAAGGATAAGTGCAGAGAGTGTTTTGCCAGGTTTTATTGCAGCGGCGGCTGCGCCGCTAATTCCTATAGATTTCACAAAAGTATCAATGACACCTATGAGATTGGTTGTGAATTAATGCGCAAAAGAGTAGAATGTGCAATTATGATTAAAGCTGCTTTGGCAGATGAAGAGGAGCGAAAAGCTGATGATGAATAAGAAGAAGAGTATAATTGGTTTGATCGTCGTGATTATTGCAATTGCAGCCTGTGCCTATGTTGCAATAGTCGGCGTTGGTAAAAACAGGCAGGGAAGTGCCGCTAATATTAAGTTAGGGCTTGATTTGGCCGGTGGCGTAAGTATTACTTATGAGGTTACTAGCGAAAACCCTTCTGCATCAGATATGGCAGATACCATCTATAAGCTTCAGAGACGTGTTGAGGTTTATAGTACCGATGCAGAGGTATATCAGGAAGGGCAAAACCGCATATCTGTTGAAATCCCCGGTGAATTTGATGTGGAGACGGTGTTAAGCAGCCTTGGCAATCCCGGTAGTATTGGATTCTATGAGAATAAAACATCGAATTCAGAAACCGAAAGTGAGACAACCGAGGAAACTGATGAAAATAGTGTTACTGCCGGCATGACGCAAGTGTTATCAGGAGAAGATGTTGCCGATGCGCAAGCAGTCAGTTCGCAGGATAATTATGGAAATGCCACCTATTCAGTGCGTCTTAGATTAACTGATGCAGGCGCTGTTAAGTTTGCAGAAGCGACTGCAAGGAATATCGGTGCTTCTATTTATATCGTCTATGATGGCGCCATCATCAGCTACCCGACCGTCAATGAGACGATTTCGGGAGGTGAAGCGTATATAACCGGTGATTTTGATTATACCACTGCTGACAGCCTGGCGACGACAATCCGTTTAGGAACTCTTAATCTTGAGCTTCAAGAGATAAGATCTAATGTGGTTGGCGCTAAATTGGGCGAGCAGGCAGTCACAAGCAGTTTACAAGCAGGAGCAATCGGCATTATCCTTGTTATTTTATTTATGACCATTGTTTATCTGGTCATGGGCTTTGCATCGAGCATAGCGTTAATACTGTATGTGTTTATGATGCTATGTTTCCTCAATGCCTTAGATATAACCCTGACCCTCCCGGGAATTGCAGGTATTATTCTTTCAATCGGAATGGCGGTAGATGCCAATGTTATTATTTTCGCCAGAATCAGGGAAGAGCTGACCAGCGGAAGAGATTTGAAGCCGTCCATTAAGGCAGGATTTAACAAGGCGCTCTCGTCAATATTAGACGGTAATATTACGACGCTGATAGCAGCAGCGGTGCTTTACTTAATGGGAACCGGATCAATTAAAGGGTTTGCAACTACTCTGGCACTTGGTATTGTTTTATCATTATTTACAGCACTGTTAGTAACAAGAATTGTATTATACGGACTGATCGCTTTAGGATTTAATAAAGAGAAGTACTACGGGAAGCAAAAAGCGAGGAAGACAGTTGATTTTATTGGCAAGCGAGCTGTTTTCTATGTTATTTCGCTGGCTGTTATCCTTCTAGGTATTATAACTATGGGGATCAAAGGATCAGGTGATGAAGGGATGCTCAATTATAGCCTGGAATTTACCGGCGGCACCTCCTTAACAGTTAGTTTGAATGAAAACATAGATATTACCGGTGAAGGCGGCGATGAGTTAAGAGCATTTATTGAGGAAGTTATTGATACGAACGATATACAGCTGCAAAATGTAGTTGACTCCAATGATGTCATTATTAAAACTCCGGTGCTAAATCAAGAGCAGCGTTCTAATTTAAAAGCGGCGCTCATTGAGCGATATGACACCACAGAAGATGCCATAACTGAGGAGAGCATTAGCGCCATAGTCAGCGACGAGATGAAGAGCGATGCGATTTTTTCAGTCATTATCGCCAGTTTATGTATTTTAATTTATATTTGGATAAGGTTCAAAGATGTGAGAATCGGGCTAAGCTCTATTATTGCATTAATTCATGATGTCCTAATTGTATTGACGGTATATGCGGTTATCAGGATTCCTGTAGGCAATACTTTTATTGCATGTATGCTTACTATTGTAGGATATTCCATTAATGCAACAATTGTTATATTTGATCGTATCCGTGAAAACAGGCTGGCAATGATGCAGGCAGATCTGGCTCAGATTGTCAATGTAAGTATCACTCAAACCTTAAGTAGAAGTATTAATACGACAATCACCACCTTTATTACTGTTTTGGTATTATATTTAATGGGTGTGCCCTCGATTAAAGAATTTACGCTTCCATTAATGGCAGGAATTATCTGTGGGGCGTACTCATCAGTGTGCATAGCAGGTACACTTTGGTATACGATCAAGGGGAAAGTGAAAAAGTCCTAAGAACACTAAATTAAGGTGTGGAATTGTTGTCAATCAATATTTCCATGCCTTTTTAAATATTTACTTGCAGAACTGTAACAAATATTTTAGTAAGGAGAGGGGAAGAGAATGGAAGAGAAATGGATGATAATGGCTAAGAAGGCTGATTTTGAAGAAATCGGCAAGCACTTTAATATTAGTCCGGTTTTAGCCAGGCTCATCGTCAACAGGGATATGAAAACAGAACCGGAGATTCAACGTTTTCTGCATGGTAAGGCCAATGATATGTATAACCCGCACTCTATGAAGGATATTGAGAAGGCGGCAGCGATTATCGAAAACGCCATTACCGGCGACATTAAGATTGCGATTGCCTCGGACTTTGACGTAGATGGCATATTTTCAAGCTTTATCCTTTTCACCGCTCTTACCAAGCTGGGCGCTAAGGTGATGATCGATACCCCTGATCGTATGACAGAGGGTTATGGATTGAATAACCGGATCGTAGATGATGCCGTCTCTAGTGGTGTGGGCGTGATCGTTACCTGTGATAATGGTATCGCTGCCTTAGAGCCGATTGCCTATGCAAAGTCTCTAGGGGTTAAGGTGGTTGTTACCGACCACCATGATATTCCTTTTGAGGAGAAAGACGGTCAGAGGACGGTGATGGAATCAATGGCTGATGCGATTGTGAATCCTAAGCAAGAGGACTGTCATTATCCCTTCAAGAAGCTCTGTGGTGCAGGTGTAGCTTATAAACTGGTTGAGGTGTTGTATGAGCGTTTTGGGATACATAAAGAGGCTCTACATGAGCTGTTAGAGTACACCGCCATTGCCACAGTAGTGGATGTGATGGATTTGCAGGATGAAAACCGGATTATTGTAAAGCATGGCCTAAAGCAGTTGAGGAATACTAAGAATATCGGATTAAGCGCCCTGATTGAAGTAACAGGACTGAATCCTGAAAAGATATCAGCATATCATATCGGCTTTGTCATCGGTCCGTGCTTTAACGCCGCAGGGCGTCTTGATACGGTGGCTATGGCACTGGAGCTGTTGATGGAAACCGATAGGAACAAGGCGCTTGCGCATGCAGCAAAGTTAAAAAGTCTTAATGACAGCCGGAAAGATTTGACGATAAAAGGCTTTAATCAGGCTGTTGACGTGATTGAGACTACAGCGATTAAGCAAGATAAAGTGCTTTTAGTGAAACTAAAAGACTCGCATGAAAGTCTGTCTGGGATTATTGCAGGGAGGATCAAGGAGAAATACCACAAACCGACATTGGTTTTTACAAGGACCCATGATGGCATGATCAAGGGCTCAGGAAGATCTATAGATGCTTATAATATGTTTGAAGGTCTGACAAAATGCCGCAATTTACTGGATCGATTTGGCGGACATCCAATGGCAGCCGGCTTAACCCTTAAGGAAGAGAACTTTCAACAGCTTAAAATCTCCCTGAATGAGAACGCTCAGTTAACGAAAGAGGATTTTATCCCAGTCATACATATTGATATTGCCATGCCGATCGAATATATTACTGAAAAATTCATCAGTGAATTACAATTGCTGGAACCGTTTGGAAAAGGGAATACGAAGCCTGTTTTTGCAGAAAAGAATTTTACCCTTATGAAAGCGTTTATTTTAGGGAAGAATAAAAATGTATTAAAGCTGAGTGTTCGCAACAAAGATAATTATGCGATGGAGGCCATATATTTTGGGGATATTGAAGCGTTTAATGATTATATCTTAAGGGAGTTTGGAGAAGAGCAGATGCGACTTTTGTATCAGGGCTCAAAAAACAATATCATATTAGCCTTTACATATTACCCGGATGTCAATGATTATATGGGCAATAAAACACTGCAAATCGTAATTCAGGGATATAAGCATATGTAACGATGTTGAGCAATTAATGATGAAAGGAAATGTTATTTTATGGAGAAGAGATTGGAAGAGTACGTCTTTAGTATCCCGGACTTTCCGGAGAAAGGAATTGTTTTCAGAGATGTTACTTCAGTGATACAAAATCCCGATGGGCTTAAGCTTGCCATCGATACATTAGAATCTTATTTAAGGAATGTGGAGGTTGATGTTGTGGTTGGTCCTGAGGCAAGAGGTTTTATATTTGGGATGCCTATTGCCTATAATCTTCATAAAGGGTTTGTGCCAATTCGTAAGTCTGGAAAGCTTCCCAGGGAAACCGTTTCCATGGAATATGCCTTAGAATATGGCAAAGCGGTAATTGAGCTTCATAAAGATGCCATTAAGCCGGGACAAAAAGTTGTGATTATTGATGATTTGCTCGCTACCGGTGGCACGATGGAAGCTAATATAAAGCTTATTGAGCGGTTAGGCGGTATTGTGACGAAGGTGGTATTTCTTATTGAACTGTCAGACCTGGGTGGAAGAACACGGCTAAATGACTATAATATTGAATCTGCAATCATTTATGAAGGGAAGTAAAATAAAAAGTATTGCTTTTTTTTTCAGTAATATTTATAATGAGTAAATATAATAAGTGTAAAGGATTCGGTGATGTAATGGCAGAAGATAAAAACAAAGTAATCGAAGCGGGGGTAGTTGCTAATGATAATGAGCCTATCGCTCCTGAAAGTTTTGAAGCGCCTGAAGTGTTGTATAACAGGCTTATTAATAAAGTCTGTCAATATCATCCATCTGCCGATATCAGCCTATTGGAGAAAGCCTATAAGATAGCCTACCACGCCCATGAAGGACAGTTCAGGAAGTCGGGTGAGCCTTATATTAGCCATCCCCTCTATGTCGCTATTATTTTAGCAGAATTGGAATTGGATAAGGAAACTTTAGTGGCGGGTCTGCTGCATGATGTAGTTGAAGATACGGTGATGACTGAAGAAGAGGTAACGAAGGGTTTTGGGCAAGAGGTCGCCTTAATTGTTGACGGAGTGACAAAGCTGGGGCAATTATCCTATTCTATGGATAAGCTTGAGGTGCAGGCAGAGAATTTAAGAAAGATGTTTCTGGCAATGGCCAAGGATATTAGAGTGATACTAATTAAGTTAGCTGACCGTCTCCACAATATGCGAACGCTCCAGTATATGGCGCCAAACAAGCAAAAAGAGAAGGCGAGAGAAACATTAGATATCTATGCCCCGATCGCACAGCGGCTAGGAATTTCAAAGATCAAGGTTGAGCTAGATGATTTATGCTTAAGATATTTAGAACCAGATGTTTATTTTGATTTGGCGAATAAGATAGATTCTAAGAAATCTGAAAGAGAATCCTTTGTTGCTTCGATTGTCAAGGAAGTCGGGCAGTGTATCGAGCAAGGCGGAATTAAGGCGGAGATCAGTGGAAGAATCAAGCATTTTTTCAGTATTTACAAGAAGATGGTCACACAAAACAAAACACTAGATCAGATTTACGATTTATTTGCCGTACGTATCATTGTCGACTCCATCAAGGACTGTTATGCGGCTCTTGGCCTGATTCATGAGAAATATAAACCGATACCAGGACGATTTAAAGATTATATTGCCATGCCAAAGCCGAATATGTATCAATCGTTGCATACGACCTTAATCGGGCCTACAGGCAGCCCTTTTGAAATTCAAATTCGCACATTTGAAATGCATAGAACAGCTGAGTATGGAATTGCGGCGCACTGGAAATATAAAGAGCAGCCCAGTGGTAAGAATGCGGAAGAAAGAGAAGAGGCAAAGCTCACCTGGCTTCGGCAGATTTTAGAATGGCAGAGAGATATGTCTGATAATCGTGAATTTATGAGCCTGCTTAAGAATGATCTTGACTTATTCTCTGAAAGCGTCTATTGCTTTACTCCGGCAGGGGATGTCAAGAATCTGCCCAACGGCTCGACGCCTATTGATTTTGCTTATAGCATTCATAGTGCGGTCGGGAATAAGATGGTGGGCGCAAGAGTGAACGGGCGATTGGTGAATATCGATTATAAGATCAATAATGGTGACAGGATAGAAATCATCACCTCACAAAATTCCAAAGGGCCCAGCAGGGATTGGCTGTCAATTGTTAAAAGTACCCAAGCTAAGAACAAGATCAATCAATGGTTTAAGACGGAATACAAAGAAGAGAATATTACTCGTGGCAAGGATATGATTGAGAAATATTGTAAAGCCAAAGGTCTTGTGTTCAGTGATATTGCTAAGCCAGAATATGTGGAAAAGGTGCTCAGGAAGTATGGACTTAAAGACTGGAACGCTGTTTATGCCGCAGTAGGGCATGGCGGCCTTAAAGAGGGACAAGTTGTTAATAAGCTGATCGAGGAGCATAAGAAGACCGTTAGCAAGAATGCGACAGATGATGATATCCTTTCTAAGCTTGCCGAAGTAAAGGCAAAGCATGCGATTCCAAAAGAGCGTTCCAAGAGCGGAATTGTTGTCCACGGTATCCACGATGTGGCTGTTCGATTCTCGATGTGCTGCAATCCTGTTCCCGGAGATGAGATCGTAGGGTTTGTAACCAGAGGTAGAGGAATTTCGATTCATAGAACAGACTGTATCAACGTGATGAACATAGCGGAAATGGATAGGGAACGCCTAATTGAAGCAGATTGGGAGATTTCAAGCGATTCCGAGAAGGATGAATACAAGGCCGAGATCAATGTTTATGTGCGGGATAGAGTGGGCGTGCTAATAGAAGTCGCCAAAGTATTTACAGAAAAAGAGATTAACGTATCTGCAATGTCTAGCCGTACCGGTAAGAATCATACGGCAACAATTAACATCAGCTTCAATGTTAAAGGACGCAGTGAATTAGATAAAATCATTGATAAAATCCGATCTTTAGATTGTGTGATCGATATTGAGAGAACCACCGGATGATAAAAGGAGGGGTTTGATTTGAAAATAAAAGTCCTATCTGCGATGCTTGGCCTCGTTGGAACGAATTGCTATTTCGTAATTAACGCAGAAACAAAGGAAGTGCTGATTTTTGATCCAGGCGACGCTGCAGATAAAATCATTGGCATCATTGAAAAAGAGGGTCTACACCCAAGAGCGATCCTGTTGACCCATGGACATTTTGACCATATAATGGCTGTCAATGACCTGATCAAAAAGTATGATATTCCTGTTTATGCCCACGAGGATGAAACAATGATTTTAAAAGACCCGACTATGAATGCCAGCGCAATGATCGGAGCTGCTGTAAGCATAACCCCGACAAAGCTCCTAAAGGATGAGGAGGAATTGACTCTGGCAGGAATCACGATGAAGGTTCTGCATACACCGGGACATACTAGAGGCGGCGTGTGTTATGATCTCTTAGAAGTAGGGAAGGTGATCAGCGGAGACACGTTGTTTGCGGACTCTATCGGCAGAACCGATTTGCCAACGGGCGATTATTCCGTATTAATTAAATCAATACTTAAGAAGCTGTTCTTGCTTGATGACAGCACAGTAGTGCTGCCGGGCCATGGAGAGTCAACGACCATTGGTCATGAGAAAATGCATAACCCATACGTAAATTAATAAATACTGCTTAATGGCAGTATTTATTTGAAAAAAGCATTGACAGTACCTCCTTTCTGGTGTACTATGTAACTAGTTAACCAGAAAGGAGGTGAGCTTGCATGGAATTTAACAACACCATACCGATTTATTTGCAAGTTATTAATGATATCAAGCACGAGATTGTAGCAGGTGGTCTTATGCTAGGCGAGAAACTCCCGTCGGGCCGGGAGCTGGCTTTAAAGTATAAGATAAATCCCAATACATCAAATCGAATTTACAAAGAATTAGAAGCCGAACAATTGTGTTTTACTAAACGCGGACTAGGAACATTTATCACAGAAAACAAGGAGACTGTCGTCATGATTAAAAAAGAAATGGCCGAGAAGTTATTGAATGAATTTATTGAAGGCATGAAAAAGCTTGGGTATACCAGTAAAGAGATTATCGAGATTTTGCAAACTAAATTATAGTCAGAGATGGCATGAATTAAAAGAAGGAGACTTGAAATGATGTTAGAAAGTAAAAATATTATGAAAAAATATATGATGACAACGGCCATTGAGGATATCAGTCTAACAATTGAACCTGGTATGATATATGCGCTTTTAGGACCCAATGGCAGCGGGAAAACAACGTTTATGAAGATTGCTGCCGGCTTAACCAAACCCAATAAAGGCGTGATTACCTACAAAGGAGTACCGGTTGGCGTAGAGTCTAAGAAAGAGATTGCCTTTATGCCCACAGAACCGTTTTTTTATAGCTATATGAATATCGCCGACGTTGGTAAATATTACATGGATTTTTTTGAAGACTTTAACATAGAGAGATATAATGCCTTGATTGAGCGAATGGATCTGCTTCCTAAATTAAAGGCTAAAAACCTCTCATCAGGGATGGCGGCAAAGCTTAAGATCGCTGCAACACTGGCGAGAGATGCAAAAATATATATGTTAGATGAGCCCTTAAACGGCATTGATGTCATTGCCAGAGACAAGATCATTACATCTATACTGGAGAATGCCGAGGATGATAAAGCAATGCTTATTTCCAGCCATTTGGTGGATGAACTGGAAAAGATTATTGACTATGCTATATTTATTAAGCGAGGCAGGGTTGAATTAGTCGGTAATGTGGAAGAAATAAGAGAAGCCAGAAATCAGTCAATTGTAGAAGTTTACAAGACAATTTATGCATAACACGAGGAGAGATAAATTATGTTAAAATTAATGAAATATGAATTCAAAAAGCAGGCATTGACGAAAGGTATTATGTTGGCTTTAGTCGCCGTCATAGAAGTCGTTTTCTTAATCGGAGTAGTTGTGAAAACAAATGAAGCCCTATTTTCAATACCGCTGGCTATAATAATGCTTGTTGCTTTCGCAGCCGTCCTTTTTGTATCGATAGAAAGTGTATTCACCTTTTCTAATGACTTAAAGACAAAATCAAGTTACATGTTGTTTATGACACCATACAGCAGCTTCACCATCATCGGAGCTAAGCTTTTTGTATCATTTATAACTTTGTTTTTAACAGGGCTAGCGTTCCTCTTCCTTATTACAGGAAACTTCACGTTAATGGCAATGAGAATAGGAGGTGTTGCTGAGGTCAGAGATATGATTGCACTCTATTTAAACGAATTCTGGAACATTCATATTAGCTTTTATGATGTGCTAAGAGGCGTAGTGTGGGTACTGATTAACTTTGCGGTATTTATTACAACTGCATTTGTTTCAATGGCCATAAGCGCTACGGTTTTAGCTAATAAACGCATGAAGGGTCTTGTGAGTCTCATTATTTTTATTATATTAAATCTTGTTTTTACAGGTATCGCAAATAGGATTATACATGGTGACATATGGACGAGCGGCTACTTTTGGCTATCTTGTGGACTTAATCTGATATATCTTGTTGCGACATATTATGGAACAGGCTGGCTCTTGGATAGAAAAATCAGTTTATGATAGCGTTAAAGACGAACAAAGCATTATTTGAAAATGACATTCGGGCTTTGGTTATGGCGTTTTTTCCCGGTGAGAAAATAGTTTTAGGACAGATCATTACGTTTGATTATCATATTGACTGCCTAATCGATGAACACAAGTTTTCTATAGCCATTGACGACGGACACAAAAAGACCAAAAAACTGACTTTGGAAACCAAAGCCGGTGAGGTCATTAGCCGCAATCAAGTGAAACGAACCACCTATGATTTGTTATCTGAATACACTGGGAAGTGTCTGCCTTGGGGAACCCTGACAGGGATACGCCCTACTAAGATCGCGATGGCGTTATTGGATAAAGGCTATGAAGAAGAGCGGATATATAATTATTTTAAATCAGAATACTATATATCAGATGCTAAATATAATCTGTGCATGCAAGTAGCTGGAGCCGAGAGAAAGATTTTAGAGCCGTTTGATTTGAATAATAGTTATAGCTTATATATTGGCATACCTTTTTGCCCGACGATTTGTGATTATTGTTCGTTTTCTTCATATCCCCTTGATGTATGGAAAGGCAAGGTTGAGGATTATCTTGCTGCATTGTTTAAAGAGATTGATTATACCAGTAAGCAGATGGCAGGGAAGAAGCTTTTGACTGTATACATGGGAGGCGGCACACCTACCTCCCTGACTGCCGAACAAATGCTTCGTTTATTGGAAAAGTTAGGGCAGAGCTTTCCGATGGATTCGGCATTTGAAGTAACTGTGGAAGCAGGGCGTCCGGATAGTATTACCAGAGATAAGCTAGAAGTTATTAGAGAGTATGGGATTAAGCGGATATCTATCAATCCCCAGACCATGAATCTGAAAACCCTTGACTTAATTGGTAGAAAGCATACTGCGCTACAGACTGTCAATGCATTTAAACTAGCAAGAGAAGTAGGCTTTACCAATATTAATATGGATATTATTGTTGGACTGCCCAGCGAAACGGCGGAAGATGTAAGATACACTTTAGCTGAAATTAAAAAGCTTGATCCTGAGAGTATGACAGTTCATTCTTTAGCACTAAAGAGGGCGGCTGTTCTTAATCGACCAGAGACAAAATATAAGGACTCAAATGAAGATGTCAATGCGATGATTGAATTGACTTGTGAGGCGGCAGGGGCAATGCAAATGAAGCCATACTATTTGTACCGACAAAAGAATATTGCCGGAAACCTTGAAAATATCGGATATGCTAAAGAAGGCCATGAAGGTATTTATAACATCTTGATTATGGAAGAAAAACAGACGATTATCGCAATCGGAGCAGGTGCTACGACAAAGATAGTTGCACCTGAGAAAAATGGAATAAAGCGGATCGAGAATGTGAAAAGCGTTAAAGATTATATTGAGCGGATTGATGAGATGATCATGCGGAAAGCCGAACTTGACATAGATTAAAAACAACTTTGCTCAGGAAGCTTGCAGCAGAAGAAAATGTTAATTCTAAAGGGTGGTGTTAGCACTGCTCTTTTTTGTTGTGTTAATTTCGCATACTGCGTTGGTTCAAAACGTGTTGTCTTTGGAACGGACTGGCCGTATATGTCTGTCGAAGTCGAAGTTAATAAGGTTTTGAAAATGGGATTTAATGAGTTGGAGCTAGAAGATGTGTATTATAGAAATGCTGAGAGTTTTTATTGTCGAGGAAGGGAATGTAAGATGAATATCATAGTATTTAGGATTGATGATCGATTAATTCATGGACCAATAGTAACCAAGTGGATTAAGGAGGCTGGTAACGCTAAAACGCATTTTAGTTATAGATGATAAGGCGGCACAGGACAAAACATTGCAGATGATACTAAAAATTGCTGTTCTATCTGGGATTGAGCTTGTCATAAAAACAAAAAGTGATGGAATTTCATATCTGGAGTCTGATAAAACAGATATGAACACCCTACTTCTTATGAGAACCCCTAAAGAAGCCGATGAATTCATGAATATGGGTTTTGTGATCCCGCAAATCAATCTGGGTAATATTAGCAACTCAAAATCTGAAACGGGCAGAAAGAAAATACTTGATTATATTTATGTGGAAGATTCAGATGTTGAAGCACTAAGAGGAATAATCGCGAAAGGTGTTCATATTGCCGTAAAAGCAATTCCAGAAGAAAAAGCTAAAGATATTCGAGCATTAATTAAAGAGCTATAGGGAGGATATATTATGCAGATTTTTATTCAAGCATTATTAGTTTCTATTATTGTATGGATTGGTTTTCTTGATAAGGCGTTTCTACATGTATTTATTTACAGACCGATTGTTATCGGCCCGCTAGTCGGATTGGTTTTTGGAAATCTTTCCATGGGGCTTCAAGTAGGTGTGGCGGTTGAACTCATGTTTCTTGCGATCGTGTTTGTTGGAACAGCCATTCCGTCTGATGAAGTCATAAGTGCTGGGGTGGCTACAGCGCTTGCATGTTTAGCCGGAAATGCGGAGGTGGGCATTGCAACAGTATTGCCAATCGCATTAGTCGGGCAAATCTTCAGACAGACGCGAAACTCGACGATTTATGAGTGGACTGTTAAGCAGGTGGAAAACTCCGGCGTGTCCTCACGCCCAATCTGCCCCTCAATTTCATAATCCCGCAAGCCGTAGTAAGGCGGGGAAGTCACGCAACAATGGACGCTATCGGCGGGCATAGAGCGCAAGGCTTTCAAATTGTCGCTTTGTATGATGATATTGGTTTCCGTCATGCGTAGGGTATCACCTCCTGTTTTTGGGCATGAAAAAACGCCTGTGTGTTAACACAAGCGTTAGCGTTGCTTATAAAACTACGTTATTGACCGATTTTTAGTATCAAGGGAAGCATTGCTATACCAACATCAACCCCTTTATCCGCAATCCATAAAAGCACTTTCTTTGCTTTTTCCCACTTAGCGGACTTTTTATCTTTTGAATTAACGATTTCTTCTAACTCTTTGATTTTAGACAACACTTCATCAATTTGTGATTGTGATAATGCAGACATTTCCTCAACCTGCTGCCTAACCATATCAAACGTGACATTTACACTTATGTGATTTTCATTGCGATTATCAATATGAACTAAAGGTTTATCACTACTTTTTGCGGGGATTTTAAAGCTATATCCAGCAGCTAATAATGTTTCAAGTTTTGACTTTATAGACGATAACTCCCAACGGTAGTCGAACCCTCCCGTTACTGCAATCTTGCTACCTGTAGGGATTTCATCTTTGAAGTTTGGATAAAATGTGCTATATCTTGCGATAAGATTAGAATATAACTTTTGTGAGCCCTCTTTATTTGATTGTGCCTGTTCACATCGGATAATATCAGCTTTAACCATATCAATAATGTCGCTCATATTTACACCTTCTTTCAAATTTACATTATATCACAACCTTTCTTCCAAATAAAGGGCAATTGCGTCAAATATCCACCGCAATCACCCTTCTTCATTTCCCAAACTAAATTCCACCCCCGTATAAACCAGAGTGGAAGTAACTCTGAAAAATTCTATGAATGGAATTCAAACTGAAAAATCGAAATGTATCAGATGCAATGACATCACCCCTGTTCCGGCATAATAATAGTCCTTTACACCCACTCCACAAATTGCAGTTTAAATAAAAGGAATCACTTATATAAGAAAAAGGATGGATAGATCTGTGTTAAAATAGGCATGTGGGTGACTATCATATATTTGCATTGAATAATGCCAAAGACAGTATGTTGTTGCTTGACACAAAAAAGCTATAAAAAACTTGCATAATCACCTGTTTTATGATAATCTTATGAACAGACAAAGGTGTCAATATTTTTTGGCACCTTTTTGCGTATTTTTGGATAGAGAGGAAGATCGTATATGAAAGCACCCAGACTATATGATCCGCAATTTGAGCATGATAATTGTGGAATAGGAGCTGTTGTAAATATAAAGGGAGAAAAGACCCACAGCACGGTTTTAAATGCCCTGACAATTGTCGAGACGCTTAAGCATCGTGCCGGTAAAGATGCGGATGGCAAAACAGGTGACGGCGTTGGTATCATGCTCCAGATATCCCACCGCTTTTTCAAGAAAGCAACAGAGGATATCGGGCTTAATATCAGGGAAGAAAGGGACTATGGAATCGGAATGTTTTTCTTCCCCGAGGATGAGCTGTGCCGCAATCGCGCTAAAAAGATGTTTGAAATTATTGTTGAAAAAGAAGGGCTTGAATTCATTGGCTGGAGAAGTGTGCCGACTAATCCGGAGACATTAGGACCAAAAGCCATTGCCTGTATGCCGCACATCTTGCAGGGATTTGTTAGGCGGCCTGCGGAAATAGACAAAGGGCTTCCTTTTGATCGCAAGCTTTATATTGTCCGCCGTATATTTGAACAAAGTAATGATAATACTTATGTTGTTTCTTTATCTAGCCGAACTATTGTATATAAGGGAATGTTTTTGGTGGGGCAGTTAAAGTGGTTCTTTACTGATTTGCAGGATCTTGATTATGAATCAGCCATTGCGATAGTCCATTCAAGATTCAGCACAAATACGAATCCAAGCTGGCAAAGAGCCCATCCTAACAGGCTTATTGTCCATAATGGTGAAATCAATACAATTCGTGGAAATGCAGATAGAATGCTAGCTAGGGAGGAGACGATGTCGACTGCGCTGTTTCAAGGTGAGATGCATAAAATTCTTCCGGTTATTAATTCTGAAGGCTCTGATTCAGCCATGCTTGATAATACTCTGGAGTTTCTTGTGATGAGTGGAATTTCGTTACCACTTGCGGTTATGCTCCTTATTCCGGAGCCGTGGGAAAACAACCCATCCATAAGTGATGCCAAGAGAAACTTCTATCAATATTATGCCACAATGATGGAACCGTGGGATGGTCCGGCATCTATTTTATTCTCTGATGGTGATCTTGTCGGAGCGGTATTAGATCGCAATGGCCTAAGACCTTCACGGTATTATGTGACAGACGACGGACAGCTGATCCTATCGTCGGAAGTTGGGGCGCTTAAGATTCCTGCTGAAAAAATAATTCTTAAGGAACGATTGCATCCCGGAAAGATGCTGCTTGTGGATACGGTCAACGGTAGACTGATTCAAGATAATAATCTCAAAGAAAGCTATGCTAAGAGCCAGCCTTATGGGGAATGGGTGGACCGTAATCTTGTGCATTTAAAGGATTTGCAGATACCGAATAAAAAAGTTGAAATCTATAGTCACGAAGCGCGTATTCGCTTGCAAAAGGCTTTCGGGTATACTTACGAAGAGGTAAAGACATCAATTTTACCAATGGCAAAAACCGGGGGAGAGCCAATCGCCTCAATGGGAACGGACAGTCCTCTTCCGATATTATCTGGTGAGTGCCAGCCGCTGTTTAACTATTTTAAGCAGTTGTTTGCTCAGGTTACGAATCCGCCTATTGATGCCATTAGAGAAGAGGTTGTCACTTCTACCACTGTATATATCGGTCAGGAAGGCAATCTATTGGAAGAAAAAGCGGATAACTGTAAAATGATTAAAGTGTCAAATCCTATTTTGACAAGCACAGATATTTTGAAAATTAAGTCAATGAAAATACCAGGCTTCAAGGTTGAAACGATTCCGATCACCTATTATAAGAGCACATCGCTTGTTAAGGCATTGGACCGTCTTTTTCTGGAAGTAGACAGAGCGTATCGTGATGGTGTCAATATTTTGATTTTATCAGACCGAGGTGTAGATGAAAACCATGTGGCTATCCCCTCATTACTGGCAGTCTCGGCGCTTGAGCATTATTTGGTGAGAACTAAAAAAAGAACTGCCGTGGCAATGATTCTTGAAAGTGCGGAGCCCAGAGAAGTGCACCACTTCGCAACGCTGCTAGGCTATGGTGCTTGTGCGATCAATCCATATCTGGCTCAGGAATCGATTCAGGAGCTTATTGACAATAATCTGCTGGATAAAGATTATTATGCTGCAGTTAATGACTATAATCATGCGATTCTTCATGGAATTGTGAAAATAGCTTCAAAAATGGGAATTTCAACCTTGCAGTCCTATCAGGGCTCACAGATTTTTGAGGCGATTGGTATTCATAAAAAGGTGATTGATCAATATTTTACGAATACAGTGAGCCGGATTGGCGGAATTGATATTAAAGATATTGAGGAGCAAATTGAAAAGCTTCATTCAAAAGCTTTTGACCCGCTGGGTTTGGGTATAGAGTTGTCGCTAAACAGCTCAGGCGGGCATAAATATAGAAGCCAGAAGTGCGAGCATCTTTATAACCCGCAAACAATTCATTTGCTCCAGCAAGCGGTCAGAATGAATGATTATGATGTTTTTAAGGAGTATTCTGCAAATATTAATGATGAGAAACGGGCAATGAACTTAAGAAGTTTGCTGGAATTTAATTATCCAAAAGAAGGGATTCCTGTTGATGAAGTGGAAAGCGTAGACAGTATTGTGAGACGCTTTAAGACGGGAGCTATGTCTTACGGTTCCATTTCAAAGGAAGCTCATGAAACCTTAGCGGTTGCGATGAATGAGATTCATGGAAAATCCAATTCAGGTGAAGGCGGTGAGAGTCTTGACCGTTTAGAAAGTAATCGCTGCTCAGCAATAAAGCAAGTGGCTTCGGGGCGCTTCGGGGTCACATCAAAATATTTAGTCAGTGCCAATGAAATCCAGATTAAGATGGCGCAAGGGGCGAAACCGGGCGAAGGCGGCCATTTACCGGGCGAAAAGGTGTATCCTTGGGTTGCCAAAACGCGTCACTCAACGCCGGGAGTCGGTCTGATTTCACCGCCGCCCCATCATGATATTTATTCGATCGAGGATTTGGCGCAATTAATTTATGACTTGAAGAACGCTAACAAAGAGGCAAGAATTTCTGTCAAGCTTGTTTCTGAAACAGGAGTAGGCACAGTTGCCGCAGGCGTGGCCAAGGCAGGGGCGCAGGTCATCCTTGTATCTGGTTACGATGGCGGGACCGGCGCTGCGCCGAGAACGTCGATATACAATGCCGGCCTCCCTTGGGAATTAGGTCTGGCAGAGACACATCAGACGTTAATGATGAATGGTCTTAGGCAAAAGGTTGTCTTAGAGACCGATGGGAAATTAATGACCGGTCGGGATGTGGCTATTGCAGCCATTTTAGGAGCTGAGGAATATGGTTTTGCAACAGCCCCCTTGGTGGCCATGGGCTGCGTGATGATGAGGGTATGTAATCTGGACACTTGTCCGGTGGGCATTGCCACGCAAAACCCGAAGCTCAGAAAACGCTTTAAAGGAAAACCGGAGCATGTCGTTCATTTGATGCACTTTATTGCCGGAGAGCTTCGTGAATATATGGCCAAGCTGGGAATTCGGACACTAGATGAGCTGATTGGCCGCACTGATTTGCTGAGAGTCAAGAAGAATATCAATGCCACATGGGCTTCTAAGATAGATTTGTCAGCTGTTTTGGATAATTCATTTATTGATCATAAGGCGGCAGGTATTAAGTTTGATAAAGAGCAAAGCTATGATTTTGAATTAGAAAAAACAATTGATGAAAGAGTTCTTTTAAAAGAGTTTAAGTCGGCCTTAAAAACGGGAAGGAAGAAGACAATTACCATTGACGTTTCAAATATCGACCGTACCCTTGGCACGATTTTTGGAGCGGAAATCACCAGAAAGTATCATGACACCTTAAAAGACGACACCTTCACTGTTAAATGCAATGGCAGCGGCGGGCAAAGCTTTGGGGCATTTATACCTAATGGGCTGACGCTTGAGCTTGCCGGTGACAGCAATGACTATTTTGGAAAAGGGTTATCCGGCGGTAATTTAATTTTATATCCGCCTGCCAAGGCCAATTTTAAAGCTGATGAAAATATTATTGTTGGGAATGTCGCTCTTTACGGTGCCACAAGCGGAAAGGCCATGATCGATGGCGTGGCGGGTGAGCGTTTTGCGGTGCGAAACTCAGGAGCCATAGCTGTCGTCTGTGGCGTTGGCGACCACGGCTGTGAATACATGACCGGGGGGCGAGTTGCTGTTCTTGGAAGGACGGGTAAAAACTTTGCGGCTGGGATGAGCGGCGGAATTGCTTATGTCCTTGATGAAGATCGAGATTTTTACACTAGAGTCAATAAAGAGCTGGTGTCGTTAGAAGAGGTGGCTTCTAAGTATGATGTTAAGGAACTTAAGGATATGATAGAAGAATTTGTGAAACGCACTAATTCTCTAAAGGGTAAGATGGTTTTAGAAAACTTTGCCGAGTATCTTCCGCAGTTTAAAAAGGTTCTTCCGCATGATTATAGCCATATGCAATCAGCGATCGCACGTATGGAAGAAAAGGGATTTAGCAGTGAGACGGCTCAGATTGAAGCATTTTACGAAAGTCAGAGAGGATAGGAGGCGGTAATGTGGGAAAACCAACAGGATTTTTAGATTATGACCGGCAGTGTGGCTTTGCGGCCTTGCCGGAGGATAGAATTAAGCACTTTAATGAATTTCATATTTCGTTAAGTAAGAGAGAGCAAGAAAAACAAGGTGCCAGATGTATGGAATGTGGCGTTCCTTTTTGCCAGTCGGGCTTGATGCTTGGCGGTATGGTATCAGGCTGCCCATTAAATAATCTCATTCCTGAATGGAATGATTTGATATATACGGGAAATTGGGAGCAGGCTCTGAGGCGGTTGCTTAAAACAAATAATTTTCCGGAATTCACAGCAAGAGTATGTCCGGCTCCCTGCGAGGCGGCATGCACATGTGCCTTAAATGGAGAGCCGGTGTCTATTAAAGAGAACGAACACGGTATCATCGAAAGCGCTTTTTTAGATGGCTTGATCAAGGCAGCCGTACCAAAGGTGCGAACCGGTAAGAAGGTTGCGATTGTCGGTTCAGGCCCGGCGGGCTTAGCGGCGGCGGATCAATTGAACAAACGAGGGCATCAGGTCACTGTTTTTGAAAGAGATGACCGAATTGGCGGTCTTTTAATGTATGGGATACCTAATATGAAGCTAGAAAAGCATGTCATAGAGCGCAGAGTCGCCATAATGATGGAAGAGGGCATACAATTTGTAACCAACACAAATGTGGGGAAAGATTATCAAGCGGCAAAACTGCTTGAAGCATATGATAGCGTCATATTGACCTGCGGCGCCTCTAATCCAAGGGATTTAAACGTTCAGGGAAGAGATTTAAACGGTATTTACTTTGCTGTAGACTTCTTAAAGTCTACGACAAAAAGCCTTTTGATTTCTGATTTGGCCGATCAGAAATATATTTCTGCCAAAGATAAAAAAGTATTGGTTATCGGTGGTGGTGACACAGGGAATGACTGTGTAGCTACATCAATTCGCCATGGTGCGGCCGGTATCGTTCAACTGGAAATGATGCCAAAGGCTCCTGATGAAAGAGAAGACAGCAATCCATGGCCCGAGTGGCCGAAGGTCTTAAAGACGGATTATGGTCAGGAAGAAAGCATTGCTGTATTTGGAAGCGACCCCAGAGTATTTGGAACGACGGTCAAAGAATTTATTTCCGATGAAGCAGGCAATGTCAAGCAAGCGCTTACTGTAATGCTTGAGTGGAAAAAGGATCCTGATGATGGCAGAATTAAAATGAGTGAAATACCAGGAAGTGAAAAGCTGATTGAAGTGGATTTAGTATTGATTGCCGCCGGCTTTCTGGGAAGCGAGCCTTATGTGACGGAAGCTTTTGACGTTGAAACTGATGGACGGACGAATATCAAAACGAAACAAGGAAGCTATGAAACCGCAAATGAAAAAGTATTTGCGGCAGGAGATACACGCAGAGGCCAGTCACTAGTCGTATGGGCGATTAAGGAAGGACGTGAGGCGGCGAAATGCGTGGATCAAAAACTGATGGGTTATACGAATCTCGAGTAGAATCAAATTAAAATAAAAGCCAACTTTTCTCCGCAGGAAGAAGTTGGCTTTTTCTGATAAACCATTTCAATAAAAGTATGCGAGAAAATCATAATAAAAATATTGCACAAAAAATAAAACCGATAATCATGTATAATTTCTAAATATTTATATAAATTGCACATAAATAAAAACAATTATTTTCTCGAAAATGTATAGAATATATGACCTGAAATTGGCAGAAATTCATAATATTGTTACTATAAAACAAAAAAGCCGTAAAATCTGTTGACAATTGATTGTGTATGACGTATCATCTACTCAATGTAAAAATGAAAGTTTTACCGGTAAAACTTTCATGACAGAAAATCAGAATATCAAGTAGGGGAGTGGTAATTATGACGGTTTTTGCCTTAATAGGAGCATTTGCGGCATTAGCAGTGGCAGCCTATTCTGCATTAAAAAACAATAGTATTAAAGTTAACAATAAGAAGATCAAGGAACTATCTAATTATATTCAATCAGGAGCTATGACTTTTTTGATGCGGGAGTATAAGATTGTAGCCATTTTCGTGGTTATTATGTCTATTATTTTATTAATTATTCCAAGCATGGGTTACAAGGTCATGGTTTGTTTTATTTTTGGGGCGCTTTTATCTACAATTGCCGGGTATATAGGCATGCGCAGCGCCACCTCATCCAATGGGAAGACCACTGAAGCCGCAATGGTGAAGGGCGAGCGCGCCGCTTTAGATATTGCCTTTAGCGGAGGCGCTGTGATGGGTTTATGTGTCGTTGGTCTTGGCTTGGCAGGAATTACAATATTGTATATCATAATGGATGACATAACGCTTTTAACAGGATTCAGCCTTGGCGCCAGCTCTATTGCCCTGTTTTCCAGGGTCGGCGGCGGAATCTATACAAAAGCAGCGGATGTAGGCGCTGATTTAGTGGGGAAGGTAGAAGCTGGCATTCCGGAGGATGATCCCCGTAATCCAGCGGTCATTGCTGATAATGTTGGTGACAACGTTGGTGATGTTGCCGGTATGGGCGCCGACTTATTTGAATCATATGTTGGTTCGATTGTTTCGGCAATGATCCTTGGGGTTGTCGTGCTTGGTGAAAACGGGGTGCTATTTACACTGGCAGTATGCGCAGTCGGTGTTATTGGATCTGTCATTGGTATTCTGGGTGTAGGGCTGATTAAGAACAAACCGGCTCAGTTTACAATTATGTGCGGAACATACATAAGCATGGCAGTTCTGCTTGTCGGTTCGCTGATTCTAAGTCTTACCATGCTAGGTGATATTAATTATTTCTTTGCCATCCTGGCAGGAGTGATTGCGGGTACCGCTATTGGCATGATAACTGAGTGGTATACATCAGATAAGTTTAAGCATGTACGTCAGATTGCGGAGCAAAGTAAAACCGGTTCAGCAACGAATATTCTTGCCGGGCTGTCGGTGGGAATGAAAAGCACGGCATTACCGGTCTTGCTCATTGCCTTTGCTGTCATTATTTCCGTCTCAGTATGTGGATTGTTTGGTGTAGCCCTTGCAGCGGTGGGCATGCTGGCAACTGTTGGCGCAGTTATTGCGGTAGATGCCTATGGACCGATTGCTGATAATGCCGGCGGATTGGCTGAAATGGCCGGACTGCCACCAGAAGTAAGAGAAATTACCGATAAGTTAGATTCTATTGGAAATACAACAGCGGCTATTGGAAAAGGATTCTCTATCGGATCAGCGGCTTTAACAGCACTTGCCTTATTCTCTTCATATGCAAGCGCAGTTAACCTGATCGATGTGAGTATATTAGATGCTAAAGTTATTGCCGGCATGTTTATCGGTGGAATGCTATCTTATTTGTTTTCGTCAATGGCAATAGAAGCTGTTTCAAAAGCGGCGGGAAGCATGATCAAGGAAGTGCGCAGACAATTCAAGGAGATCCCCGGTATTATGGAGGGCGAGGGTCAGCCGGAATACGCTAAGTGCGTTGATATTTCGACAAAAGCGGCATTAAGAGAGATGATCCTGCCGGGTCTTTTGTCAGTCGTTTCCCCGATCCTTGTCGGATTACTTCTGGGGAAAGCAGCGTTGGCAGGTTTACTGGTAGGAGCTACAATCACCGGCGTCTTGAATGCGATACAGATGTCAAACAGCGGCGGCGCATGGGATAACGCCAAGAAGTATATTGAAGCCAGTCAATCAGGAAAAGGGACCGAACAGCATGCCGCCTCTGTTGTCGGGGATACTGTAGGTGACCCTCTTAAAGATACTGCTGGACCGTCATTGAATATTTTAATCAAGTTAATGAGTATTGTGGCATTAGTGTTTGCCCCACTATTCTTATAAAGTCTTAGGAAAGGGATGTCGTTGCATGGCATCTCTTTTTTTGCTGTAAAACGTTGCGGCATGAACACAAAAGTAGAGCCTTGTCGTATTTTCCCGATGGATTGTTATTGAAAAAATAGAATAAATCTGTATAATTAACTTATCTATAAGAAATTCATATTCTTATATCTTTAAGAATTCTTAAATCCCCCAATATTATAATATTAATAACAACAATAACCAATGAATGAGAGGTATTTATGAGCTATAATAAATTAATGGATTTTACTACTTTTGCGGAGTTTGTCAAAGAAAACATCTGCGATTATTTAGATGGCGATGAGCAATTGACCATCACATTAGGCAATGTCGTTAAGAATAACGGCGTGAATAAGACATCATTACATATCACGCGCATTGATATGGTCCAGTCTCCGATGATTTACCTGGAAGAATTTTATGACAAATATACGAACTATGAGCCGCTTGACGATATCATGGTGCATATTGCCGACTTATATAAGAGTCATAGATATCACCCTTACTATGATTTTACCGAGCAAGTGCTGAGTGATTACGATCATTTTAAAGATAAGATAATATGCCGCCTCATTAATTATAAGAAGAACGAGGAGATTTTAAGAGAAGTTCCATATATACAAATATTAGACATGGCATTGACATATCGAATTTTATTTAATCAAACTGAGATTGGCATCGCCACCACATTAATCACCCACTCGATGCTTGAGTCATGGGAGATAGAGAAGGAAGAGCTGTTTCAAGTGGCGGCTAAGAACAGCGAACGGCTCTTTCCCCCTACGATTGAGCGGATGGTCGATGTGATGAGAGGGCTTATGGAAGACAATATTAGCAATCCCCTTGAGCTTAACCTAATCATTGATCGAATGAAAGACGAGGAAGACAGTGATGAGATGACTATGTTCGTTTTGAGTAATGCCCCAAAGCTTAATGGCGCAGCCGTTTTATTTTGCAGCCATGCCTTAAAGGAATTTGCCAATTCACTAAAAAAGGACATCTATATACTGCCTAGCAGTATCCATGAAGTTATACTCATCCCTCATTTTACGGGCGTCGACGTCAACAAATTGAAAGGAATCGTTGTTGAAGCCAACTCTAAAGTTGTGCTCGAAGATGAAATATTGTCGGATCATATTTATGTATATTCACATTCTAAGGACGAAATTTCTATTTCTGCCTAGACAAATAATGCTTTAGTTGATACAATATAAAACAAAAACCTAGCTCGTTTCTGACTTGCCCTCAGGAACGGGCTTTAAGTTAGACAATGCTACTTAGGAGGGAAATGGATGATTACCAAGAGACCGAAAGGGACCCAAGATTGGTTTGGTGTGAACATGCATAAAAGGACAATGATAGAAAGTTTGGCGAGAAAACTATGTAAAGTCTATCGTATTAATGAAATCATTACACCAATATTTGAACATACAGTCTTATTTGCACGTGGCGTTGGAGAGACGACCGATGTGGTGCAAAAGGAGATGTATACCTTTATGGATAAAGGAGAAAGAAGCATTACATTAAAACCTGAGGGAACGGCAGGTGTTATGAGAGCATATCTTGAGAACAGCCTATATGCTGAGCCTGCTCCTGCTAAGCTGTTCTACATTACACCTGCTTTTCGTTATGAGCAACCTCAGGAGGGGCGTTTTCGTCAGCATCATCAATTTGGGATTGAGATTGTTGGAGCCGCCTCACCGATGGTCGAAGTGGAACTGATCACTTTCGTTACTGCTTTTATCAAAGAACTCGGCTTAAGAAAGACGAGTCTGCACATCAATAGTATTGGATGTGCAGAGTGCAGGGCGACTTATAATGAAGCCCTGCTAGCTTTCCTTAATAAACATGAAGGAGAGCTTTGTCAAACCTGTAAAGAGCGGATGAAGAAGAATCCTTTACGAATTCTGGATTGCAAGAACCCGCTTTGCAGAGAGATTGTTAAAGAGGCGCCGCGAACCATTGATTATTTAGATGAAGAATGTCAGGCGCATTTTGAAGAGTTGAAGTCTTTGCTTTCTGAATTAAATATTCCATATGAAATAGATACCGGCATTGTAAGAGGATTGGACTACTATACAAGGACGGTGTTTGAATTTGTTAATGAGGCGGGCTTCACTTTGTGCGGCGGCGGACGTTACGATAATCTTATTTATGAGATTGACGGCAAACAGCGGATTCCCTCGGCAGGGTTTGGCATGGGTATTGAACGTATCATTCATTTTCTGGATCAAGAAGGCGTAGAGCTCACGCCGATGCCAAAGGTCGAGCTTTATGTCGGTGTGATAGGCAAGGGATCTAGGGCAGGTGCTTATCAAATAGTTAACCACCTTCGCAATATGGGCATCATCGTGGAGACTGATTATATGGAAAGAAGTGTTAAGGCCCAGATGAAATATGCGAATAAGCTTGGCGCTAAGAATGCGGTCATCATAGGCGAGGACGAGCTGACTAAAGGCGAGGTCAAGATAAAGGATATGGCTACAGGAGAGGAGACATTAGTAGAGCCATGGCTGATTTCCGAGGTTATTATTAAGAAGCGCTAATTACTGTTAATGAGCATGCCGCAAGCCTTTGCGGTGTAAAGAATGGAGAAGAAGTATGACGGTATCAATGAAGGACTTGAAACGCACTCATCGCTGTGGCGAGGTCAATAGTCAGATGATAGAACAAACAGTAACACTGATGGGGTGGGTGCAGAAAAGCAGGAATAAGGGCAGTATTATTTTTGTGGATCTACGTGACCGATCAGGGATTATGCAGATTATTTTTGAAGAAGGCCGGACAAGAGATGAGATATTTAAGAAGGCCGAGAGATTAAGAAGTGAATTTGTTGTTGCTGTAACAGGCTGTGTTAAGACACGGGCAGGGGCTGCCAATAAGAACCTTCTGACCGGAGATATTGAGATTATAGCGGATGAGCTGATTGTTTTATCGGAATCTGAGACTCCGCCGTTTCCGATTGAGGAAAACAGCAAGACGAAGGAAGAGATTCGTCTTAAGTACCGTTATTTGGATTTGCGCAGACCGGATGTCCAGAGAAATTTTATGATGAGAAGCAAGGCGGTGATGCTGACAAGGTCATTTTTATCAGAAGAGGGTTTTTTAGAGATAGAAACCCCGATGCTGACCAAGAGCACGCCGGAAGGCGCTAGGGACTATCTGGTTCCAAGCCGTGTGCAGCCCGGAGAATTTTATGCATTGCCTCAGTCGCCGCAGCTATTCAAGCAGCTGTTGATGGTATCCGGCTATGACAGGTATTATCAGATTGCCAAGTGCTTTAGAGATGAGGATCTACGGGCAGACAGGCAGCCTGAATTTACCCAAATTGATATGGAGCTATCCTTTGCTGATATCGAAGAGGTCATGGATGTCAATGAGCGTTTGTTGGCGAAGCTTTTTAAGGAGATATTAGACGTGGATATTTCTTTGCCGATTAGGAGGCTGACATGGCAAGAAGCGATGGATCGTTTTGGCTCCGACAAACCGGATGTTCGGTTTGGCATGGAGTTAAGTGATGTGACGCCGATCGTTAAAGACAGTGAGTTTGTGGTATTTAAGAACGCTATCGATGCGGGTGGAAGTGTCAGGGGAATTAATGCCGCCGGACAGGGAGGCATGCCCAGGAAAAAGATAGATTCACTGGTAGCTTTTGCGAAAGAGTATGGAGCCAAGGGCTTAGCCTATATTGCCTTAGGAGAAGACGGAAGCATTAAGTCCTCCTTTGCAAAGTTTATGACGGAGAATGAGATGTCAGAATTAATTAAAGCTATGTCTGGTAAGCCTGGCGATTTGCTTTTGTTTGCTGCCGACGAGAATAAGGTGGTCTATGACGTCTTGGGCGCATTAAGACTGGAGCTGGCGAGGATTTTGAATCTTCTTGATCATAACCGGTTTGAATTTGTATGGATTACCGAATTCCCTCTTTTAGAGTACTCTGAGGAACAAAAACGATATACAGCGATTCACCATCCCTTTACAATGCCAATGGAAGAGGATATGATGTATTTAGACACAGAGCCATTAAAGGTTCGTGCAAAGGCTTATGATATTGTACTTAATGGAACAGAATTAGGCGGGGGTAGCGTCCGTATCCATCAAAACGCTGTTCAAGAGAAGATGTTTAAGCTTTTAGGCTTTACGAAGGAAGAGGCATATGAGCAGTTCGGATTTTTACTTGAGGCATTCAAATACGGCGTTCCGCCACATGCGGGGCTAGCCTATGGATTGGATCGCTTGATTATGCTTTTGGCAAAGGTGGAGAGTATTCGAGATGTAATTGCTTTCCCTAAAGTAAAGGATGCGTCATGCCTGATGAGTGAGGCGCCAAGTACAGTTGCTGATTCCCAATTAGAGGAATTACACATAAAGATAATAGAAGATAGGAGCTAAAATTATGTATTCATTTGATGAAATTCAATTATTTGACCCGGAAGTAGCGGATGCCATGTCAAAAGAAATCGAAAGGCAGAATAAACATATTGAGCTCATCGCATCAGAGAACTTTGTCAGCAAAGCAGTTATGGCCGCTCTTGGAAGCCCGCTGACGAACAAGTATGCTGAGGGCTATCCCGGTAAGCGCTATTATGGCGGTTGCAGGTATGTGGATATCGTTGAGACATTGGCTATTGACCGGGCAAAGAAGCTATTTGGCGCAGAATACGTGAATGTCCAGCCGCACTCAGGCGCTCAAGCGAACATGGCTGTTTTCCAGGCGGTTTTAAGACCGGGTGACACATTTATGGGAATGAACTTAGATCATGGCGGACATTTAACGCATGGAAGCGTTGCGAACATTTCAGGAAAGAATTACCATTGCGTTCCTTACGGAGTGGATGATAAAGGCTTTATTGACTATGACCAGCTTAGGCAAATCGCTTTAGAATCGAAACCAAAGCTGATTATTGCAGGGGCAAGCGCATATTGCAGAACCATTGACTTTAAGAGGTTTAGAGAAATTGCCGATGAAGTTGGCGCATACTTAATGGTGGATATGGCTCATATTGCCGGTTTAGTCGCTGTCGGACTCCATCCGGATCCGATGCCTTATGCCCATTTTGTAACGACAACCACTCATAAAACACTAAGAGGGCCACGAGGCGGTATGATATTAAGCAATGAGGATTTTGGGAAAAAGCTGAATTCTGCCGTATTTCCCGGAACTCAAGGAGGTCCGCTGATGCATGTGATCGCAGCTAAAGCCGTATCATTTAAAGAAGCGCTTAGTGATGAGTTTAAAGTATATCAACAGAACGTATTGGATAATGCCCAGGCGCTATCTTTAGGACTACAAAAAAGAGGTCTTCATATTGTGTCAGGGGGAACCGATAATCATTTAATGCTAGTTGATTTGCAGAATCTCGGCCTGACCGGTAAGGAGGCTGAAAAAATGCTTGATGAGGTTTATATCACCTGCAATAAGAATACCATCCCAAATGATCCGCAATCACCATTTGTAACAAGTGGTATCCGCCTTGGAACGCCCGCAGTTACGACCAGGGGAATGGGTGTTGATGATATGGATCAGATTGCAGGGGCAATTGTGATGACGCTAGAGGATTTCGAAAATCAGAGGGGAGCCGCAAAAGCAATTGTCGAAGCATTGACAGATGAATATCCATTATATTAACAATTTGTTGGGTTCATCCTTAATGCTTCTAAGTTAAGGATGAACCCTTCGTTATGTGCATGCGGCTTCAGGGGAGGCATATATAATATGATAGGTTATGGCGGTCCAAGTGAGGCTGATGAAAAATTTTTTGAAGTATTTAGTAGATATAAAAAACAAATTTCTTATGAAGTCAAATATGTTCTTCGTGATGAACAGCTGGCAGAGGACGCTGTTCAAGAGGTTTATTATAGAATTTTCAAATATTTTCATAAAATTGAAGAGTCAACAGAATACGAACGCAGCGCATATATTAGAAAGATCACCAAGTCGGCAGTCAATGATATTTTAAGACAAAACCTTAAGTTCAAACTGCTTCCGGAAGAAACGTTGATTGATAATCTTACCAGTCAACAGTCTAAAGACGATACTGAAAATACGGTGATTTTCAAAGAAAATGTAAAAGCGCTTAAAAAGCTCTCAAAGAAATACAGTAGAGTTCTGATATTAAAGATTGTATATAATTTGACATTTAAAGAGATTGCTTATATTGAGAAAATCTCGGAAAGCGCGGCAAGGAAACGCTTTGAACGAGGGAAAAGACTTGCGAAGGATAGAACCGATATTTAACTACAAAGTGGGGTTGTTTCATGTCCGATATGAACTTCGTGAAACAACTCTGAACTACAAAGTATTACCACTTGAAAAATTCTTTGAATTTGGATATAATATTAATATAAAATAGAATTGAATCATAAAATATATTGTTATTGCATATTAACGATGACCTGGTATGTTCGATAAACCTGTAATTTTGAACCTACATTTATTTAATGGGAAACCATATATTAGTAATATGTCAAGCCTCCGTTTGCAGTGGAAGTCAGAAAAGCTAATGAGGTTACCCACCTGGCTTAGGCTAGGCATCAAAATAACGGGGAAGGCATACCGGGGAATTACTTAAGATAAAGGAGACGACTTTTAGTCGTCTCTTTTTACCGAAGGTGGCATATGTTTAAAGTGAGAGTATTTAAGGAGGATTCATGTTAAGAAAGAAATATGTTTTAATCGTGATCGGGCTGATCCTTTTGGTCGGTTTCGTCATTTTAAGGAAAGACATGATAATGATTCCTAATGAAGTATCGGTGATTAACCGGGCGCAGGCGGCTAAAATGCTCAGCTTAAGCGTGTATACCTCCTCTGAATGTGCCGGGCTAAAAGAACAGGCTGCATTTACAGATGTCGACGCTATGGGCTGGTATGCCAAATATGTCAATGCTGTCGTTAGCAAGGGCTTAATGCAGTATGATGACGAACTGTTTAAACCCATGGATCCGGTGACGTATGAAGACGCTCTCTACATATTGCAGAAAATGTCCATTGATGAGACAAGATTATCTTTTGAAATCAATGAGCGAATCTTGAATGATGCCATAACAAAGGAAAAGTGGTATGAAGTGTATGATTTGATGATAGAGAATAATGAAGGTATTCAGAAGAAAGAAATCATAGTCATCGGGACACCTTCCAACATGGAATCAACGAAAGCATGGCATTGTGCCACCGATGCGGGATTATTAGGCTTCGAGGGCTTGTCGATGGATCGGTATATTGATTCAAAGATTAAGGTTTATTTGAAAGATGACGAAATCCTTAATGTCATTGACATGCTTGACGAAGAAATATTATTAGAGAATGTTTGGATTCTTAAAGGTGAGGGGAATAAGTTGAAAGCTTACTTATTTGGATATTACCGTTGGTTTTCTATGGATAAGGCATTATCAATGGAAGTGGAAAGCGTGATGGGAGATATTCTTCTTGATCATCAGAGCATAAAGCAGGTGAACATTAAAAAAAACGTTATTAAAGGTGAAATCCTATCTACTGGAGACGATTACATTGAAATCAAGGGCTATGGGAAGGTTTCAACTAAGGAACCATTTAATATTTATAAATTATTTGATGGCGTTTTGGAAATCACGACGGATAAGCTTGAAGTCGGTAATAAGTATACGGAATTTATATTAGATGGAGAATACATCTGTGGTGCCGTCATCAGAGCACCGAAGGAGGTAGAGACAATTCGCGTTTTATTAAGCACGGATCATTATAGCGGGTATGAGCATCAGGAGGTTACGATTACCAGTGATGTGGACTTTTATGCAAGATATGGAGATGATACGGTGAACTACGAAGCAGGGGCGAAGGTGAGCATAAATAGCGCCACTGCCGAGCTTCAATCAAATGAGCTGATCTTTGAAACGACGGCTACGTCAGGGAAGCTGCAAATACTATCATTAAACAGAAATCAAGGGCATCCTAAATATCGTGGCAGTCTTAAGCTTAAGAAATCCGGCGATTCAGTGATTATGATTAACGAATTATTGCTGGAAGAATACTTATATGGGGTATTGCCCAGCGAAATGCCGGTAACCTATGGCTTAGAAGCGCTTAAAGTACAGGCTGTTTGTGCCAGGAGCTTTGCCGTTGAGGCGATGAAGGAGCACAAATTCGATGAATATGAGGCGCACGTAGATGACAGTGTCTTAAGTCAGGTATACAACAATGGCGGGGAGGATGCCCTGTCGAATCAGGCAGTAGATGATACTTATGCCCAAGTGGTTGCTTATGGCGAGGAGATTGTAAAAACGTATTTTTTCTCAACTTCAAGCGGATCCACTGCTGACGCCGTAGACGTATGGGTTTCCACTGAAAGCTCTATCTCAGAATATCTGAAAGGAAAACAGCAGGTTATTAATGGCGCCGAAATTGATTTAAGCAATGAAGAGAGCTTTATTGAATTTATCGACAATTATGAAAATGAAGTCTATTTTGAGAAAGACATCGGCTGGTTTAGATGGGAGGTCAAGCTGGATAAAAACGCCATCAAAACCTCCTTTGAAAAAGTGATTGCATCAAGATGCAGTGCCAGCCCTGAGCATATCCAGGTGAAAAATTCAGAAGGGAACTTTGTGTCTGATGCAGTGACCACAGTCGGAGATGTGGCCTCAATTGAAATCAGCAATCGAGGTGCTAGTGGCGTGGCTAAGGAGTTGGTGATAACAGGCAGCGATTTAACAGTTAAGGTTATTGGAGAATATAATATTCGCGCTGTCTTAGCGCCCCTAAGTAATATCCTTTATTGTGTCGATGGCAGTACGAAAACAAATTTAGAAATGCTCCCCAGCGGTTTCTTCTACATTACGGCAAATGAAGACGAAAGCTACACATTAAAAGGCGGAGGATATGGCCACGGCGTCGGTATGAGTCAAAACGGTGTGAAGAAGCTGGCTGAAAAGGGATATAAATATTCAGAAATCCTACAATTTTATTATTCTGGCACTGAAATCAAGAATGTCTATTAAAATGAACGGCGCACCTGCGTAAGGATATCGGCAAGTGCGCTGTTTAATACTTTAATACTGAATCATGTTTCTCATCTGGATAAAGCATGCAGTTTAACTCTGCCCCAATGAAGAGTATGTTCATACAAAAATATAGCCATAGCATTAAGATAATGATGCCTGTAAGGCTGCCATACATGTGTGACAAGCCGGGAGAGTGGTCTACATATATCGAGAACAAATAAGAGCTTATCATCCAGCCGGTAGCGCTAAAGATGGAGCCCGGCAGCTGGCGCTTTAGCTTGCCTTTCCGGTCAGGCAGGATCTTATATAAAAACATAAAGAAAACAGTTAAAATAAGCAGCGATAAGATGGTTCGCACACTAATGATAAATGCCGCGATGTCGTTCAAAAAGGGAAGCACCTTGCAGATCCAGATATATAGCTTATTCCCAAATACCAGAAATGCCAATGTGAAAATAATGATGATCGCAAAGACAAGTGTATATAAAGTGGAGAACAGCCTCAACACGACATAATGTCTTGTCTCTGTAATGCCATAGACTGAATTAAGCCCTTTTGTGATGGTCATGACACCTTTTCCGGCGGACCATAGTAAAGCGATAATGGAGAAAGATAAAATGGCGCCAGAGGAGTTGGCGTATATGTTTCTCAAAATACCATACAGGATATCAGATGTTTCCGAAGGAGCTGCGCCAATGATTGAAGTGATCAGCGTGCCGGGGTCGAAATTAATAAAGTTAAGCATGGTAAGCAAGACCATAATGAAAGGAACCGCTGATAAAATAATAAAATATGCTGATTGGGCAGCATATGCGCCGATGTGGCTTTCCTTCATCTTTGTATTCATATCTTTAATCAATCGAATAATCTCAAGCATTATAATCTCCTTAAAATAAGCAATAGCAGTGCTTTGATAAAATATTAACATGAAAAAATGAAAAATACAATAGACAAAGCACAAATGGTTGTGTTAGAATGAATATCAGATATTTCCAAAAGCGATGAAAGTGTTACAGATATATAGTTTCTTTCAGAGAGAAGAAGCCATCGGCTGAAAGCTTCTTTAAGTTCAGGTATATATTTAATTTCCCACTGGAGCTTCATCTTTGAATAATAGTAGGAGATGACGTCGATACACGTTACGTATATTAGAGAGCTTTCAATTATGAAAGAATGAGGGTGGTACCGCGGAAGACATTAATCCGTCCCTTTTTTCAGGGGGCTTTTTTTTGTGCCCCAATATACCCTATTAGTTAGAGCCAAGGAATTCCTGGCCGATCATTGGGAACAGAAAGGAATGAAGATGAAGATGAAAGAAAGATTGGCACAGATTAAAGACAAAGCCATGAATCAAATCAGCCATGCAGATACCGTTGACACATTGAATAAGATTCGGGTGTCCTTTCTTGGAAAGAAGGGTGAATTGACTTCAATTATGAAATCCATGAAGGATATAGCGCCAGAGGAACGCCCCGTATTTGGTCAGCTGGTCAATCAGGTCAGAAGTGAGATTGAGCAGCACTTAGACGAAGTTAAAAAGGCATTTTTAAAGAATGCAAGAGAAAAGCAGCTTAAGTCGGAAGTCATTGATGTAACATTGCCCGCTAAGAAACAGAAGTCCGGACACCGGCATCCAAACACAATAGCGTTGGAGGAGGTAGAGCGGATCTTTATCGGAATGGGCTATGAAGTTGTGGAAGGTCCAGAAGTTGAGTTTGATTACTATAATTTTGAAGCCCTGAACATACCGGCAGATCATCCGGCGAAAGATGAGCAGGATACATTTTATATTACGAAAGATTTATTATTGAGAACGCAGACATCAGGCGTTCAAGTGCATACAATGGAAAATCAGCAGTTGCCTATCCGGATGATTGCACCGGGAAGAGTATTTCGTTCCGATGAAGTGGATGCGACTCATTCACCATGCTTCCATCAGATCGAGGGATTGGTCATTGATAAGCAGATTACCTTTGCCGACTTAAAAGGTACCCTGGCTGAATTTGCCAAAGAGCTTTTTGGTAAAGACACAAAAGTAAAGTTTAGACCCCATCATTTCCAATTTACAGAGCCAAGTGCGGAGGTTGATGTCACTTGCTTTAAGTGTGCCGGAGAAGGCTGCCGCATGTGCAAGGGAACTGGCTGGATTGAGATTCTTGGTTGTGGCATGGTTCATCCGAAGGTTTTAGAAATGAGCGGGATAGATCCTGATGAATATTCGGGCTTCGCCTTCGGGGTGGGATTAGAGCGTATCGCATTGCTTAAGTACGAAATTGACGATATGCGTTTACTTTATGAAAATGATGTCAGGTTTTTAAATCAATTTTAAGAAAGGAAGCTGAGTATGAATACACCATTATCATGGATTAAAGCCTATGTTCCTGAGCTTACAGTGTCGCCTTTAACATATACAGATGCGATGACGATGTCAGGCTCTAAAGTAGAGGGATATATAGCATTAGACAAAAATCTTGAAAATATTTTAGTTGGAAAGATACTAAAGATAGAAAAACATCCAGATGCCGACAAACTGATTGTTTGCCAGGTGGATGTGGGAAGTGAAGAGACTGTTCAGATTGTTACGGGAGCACCGAATGTGTCGGAGGGCGATTTAGTGCCGGTCGTGCTGGCAGGCGGAAAAGTCGCCGGTGGACATGACGGCGGTCCAATGGCAGAGAATGGTATCAAGATTAAAAAAGGAAAGTTGCGGGGAATCGAAAGTAACGGCATGCTGTGCTCGATTGAAGAGTTGGGCATGTCAAAGGAAATGTATCCTGAAGCTCCGGAGCATGGCATCTATATTTTTAAAGGTGACGAAAAGCCAGGGGATGATGCTATTGGCGCCTTGGGGCTTAGAGACACAATTTTTGAATATGAAATCACTTCAAACAGAGTCGATTGTTTCAGCGTGATCGGCTTGGCAAGAGAGGCGGCGGCCACCTTTAGAAAAGAATTCACGCCACCGCTCGTAACTGTTGCTGAGAACGGTGAGGATGTCAATGATTATGTTCAAGTCGAAGTTAAGGATAAAGATCTGTGCCCAAGGTACTGCGCCAGAGTCGTTAAGAATATTAAGATCGGGCCATCGCCTAAATGGATGCAGCGTCGCCTTATGGCAAGCGGCATTCGTCCCATCAACAATATTGTGGATATTACAAATTATGTGATGGAGGAATATGGGCAACCGATGCATGCCTATGATTTGGATACCATTGCAGGGCAAAAGATTATTGTTCGCCGCGCTTATGAGGGCGAGGAATTTGTGACCCTCGATGGCATAAAAAGGATCCTTGAGGATTCTATTTTGATGATTTGTGATGATGAAAAGCCGATCGGAATTGCCGGGATTATGGGCGGAGAAAACTCAATGATTACAGATAATGTTCATACAATGCTGTTCGAGGCAGCCTGCTTTGACGGAACGAATAATCGCCATTCCGGCAAAAAGTTAGGGATGAGAACTGAGGCTTTGGCAAAATTTGAAAAGGGCTTGGATCCCAATAATGCACAGGCAGCTATTAACAGGGCTTGCCAGCTGGTTATCGAGCTAGGCGCAGGTGAAGTCGTAGGTGGCATTGCCGACATTTATAGTAAGGAATTAAAGTGCCGGCGGATTAAATTTGACGCAGATAAAGTCAACTCTTTGCTAGGAACTGAGATTTCGCTGGAAGAAATGCTTGATTATTTTAAGCGGCTTGAGCTTTCATACAATCCTGACACAAAGGAAGTAACAGTGCCAACCTTCCGGCAGGACTTAGAATGTCAGGCGGATTTAGCCGAGGAGGTGGCGAGATTTTATGGATATGACCATATCCCGACGACGCTGCCTTGTGGGGAAGCCACTACCGGCAAGCTGCCTTTTAAGCTTAGGGTTGAAGCGACAGCCAGAGAAATGATGGAAAGCTATGGATTTTGCGAAGGCATGACCTATTCTTTTGAAAGCCCAGGCGTATTTGATAAGCTTCTTATTCCTAATGATGACAGTCTGCGCCAGACCGTTACGATTATGAACCCTCTGGGAGAAGATTATAGCATTATGAGAACTAGCCCGTTAAACAGCATGCTCACCTCTCTGACGACGAATTATAATCGAAGAAATAAAGATGTCCGGTTATATGAGCTGGCAAGGGTGTATCAGCCGAAAGCCCTGCCGCTTAAAGAATATCCCGATGAAAGGGTTCAGTTAACTCTCGGAATGTATGGCGAAGGTGATTTCTTTACATTAAAAGGCGTGATCGAAGACTTTTTCATAAAGATCGGTATGAGCGGACGGACAATTTATAATCCTGATAGCGGCCATCCTTCCCTTCATCCTGGCAGACAGGCGAATATTGTGTATGAAGGAGGGGCTGTTGGTTATATCGGCGAGCTGCATCCGGAGGTCGCTGACAATTATGACATCGGGGTCAGGGTATATATAGCAGTCATCGATATGCCGAAAATTACCAATTACGCTACTTATGATAGAAAATATAAAATCATAGCAAAATATCCTTCAATTACAAGGGACATCAGCATGGTGATGGATAAGAATATTCTTGTTGGTCAGGTTGAAGATGTCATCAGCAGATATGGAGGGCATTATTTGGAAAGCTTCCATTTGTTTGACATATATGAAGGCTCTCAAATCAAAGAAGGCTTTAAATCAGTGGCTTATTCGATTGTCTTTAGGGCGAAGGAAAGGACTCTTGAAGATAAAGAGATCAATGAGGTGATGGCTAAGATTTTCGACAGCCTTAAAACAATGGGTATTGAATTAAGAAAGTAGATGCATTAATGAAGACAAAAGATTTTTACTATGATTTACCGAAGGACTTAATTGCCCAAGATCCTCTTTATGATCGTTCGGGATCCCGCCTGTTGTGCATGAATAGGAAAACAGGCGAGGTCAGTCACCACGTGTTTAAAGATATTATTCATTACTTAAATCCCGGTGATTGCTTAGTGATCAACGACACCAAGGTGCTCCCTGCAAGGCTCTATGGCAGTAAGAAGGATACCGGAGCAGACATAGAGATTCTATTGCTAAAGCGCAAGGAAAACGATGTTTGGGAAACCTTGGTTAAGCCGGGAAAGAAAATGAAGGCGGGCGCGCTTATAAGCTTTGGAGACGGAGCCCTAGAGGCAGAAGTCCTGAAGGTGCAAGAAGACGGCAATAGGATAATCAAGTTCAAGTATGAAGGCATATTTGAAGAAATCCTGGAGCGATTGGGGGAGATGCCGCTTCCGCCTTACATCACCCATAAGCTTCAGGATAAAAACAGATATCAGACGGTCTATGCCAAGCATGAAGGCTCTGCTGCCGCACCGACAGCAGGCTTACATTTTACTAATGAGCTATTAGAAGCAATTCAGGCAAAAGGTGTTAAAATTGCTCGGATAACGTTGCATGTGGGCTTGGGCACATTTAGGCCAGTTAAGGTGGAAAATGTGTTGGAGCATCATATGCATTCGGAATTCTTCATGATTGATCATGAGGCCGCCAGTATAATTAATGCTGCCAAAAAGAGTAAAGGGCGCATCGTATCCGTTGGGACAACAAGCACAAGAACCCTGGAATCGGTAGCTGATAAACATGGATTTGTGAAGGAAGCAAGCGGATTTACAGATATTTTTATTTACCCAGGATTTGAGTTTCATTGCGTGGATGCCCTGATTACTAACTTCCATTTGCCGGAATCCACTTTATTGATGCTTGTCTCGGCATTTTCGTCAAAGGAAAATATCATGAGTGCCTATGAAATAGCTGTGAGAGAAAAATACCGTTTCTTCAGTTTTGGGGATGCAATGCTTCTGTATTGATCTCAAAACTTATTCTCCAGATGTTTCCTTTTGTGATAAAATGTTGAAATGAGGTACAAATGATATATTTGAATGAAAAAACAACATAAAACAACATAATTACTTGCCTTTTGCGTGGTGAAACTGTATAATGTTAAGTATAAGCATATTGAAAATATAGCGAGAAGAAGGAGGATAAGTATATGACAGATGTTTATAAAAAACTACTTAAATGTTATGAAAGCTTTCAAAAGCGAATTGATTTTAAGCCTGAGATTGCACTTGTCTTAGGTTCAGGCCTAGGTGATTACACAAAACAGGTAAAGGTCATGGCCGAATTAAGCTATCATGATATTGAGGGCTTTCCGATATCTACAGTTCCCGGCCATGAGGGTAAGTTTGTTTTTGGTTACGTGGAAGATGTGCCTGTAGTCATTATGCAAGGGCGTGTTCATTATTATGAAGGCTATCCCATCTCTGATGTTGTGCTACCAACCCGCCTGATGAAGCTGATGGGGGCTAAGGTATTATTTTTAACCAATGCCTGTGGCGGAACTAATTTTGATTACTCACCAGGAGATTTCATGTTGATTAAGGATCATATAGGCACTGTGATACCTTCACCATTAATTGGCGAGAATATTGATGAGTTGGGTCCGCGCTTTCCGGATATGAGCAGTGTGTATGATCAAGACTTGAGGGATATAATCAAAGACTGTGCAAAGGATCTAAAGATAGCGCTTAAAGAGGGCGTTTATATGCAGTTTAGCGGACCGGCATACGAATCTCCGGCAGAAGTTAATATGGCAAGGATTTTAGGTGCTGATGCCGTAGGGATGAGCACTGCCTGTGAAGCCATAGCTGCAAATCACATGGGAATGAAAATCTGCGGCATATCCTGCATCACAAACTTAGCGGCAGGAATGTCCGACCAGCCTTTATCCCACCAAGAAGTACAGGAAACTGCGGATAAAGTGGCTGTTTTGTTTAAGCAATTGGTAACGGAGGCACTTAAGAGGATTGCCAAAGTCGTGTAGCTTATGGGGAGGCTTATAATAAAGAATCGATGAAAAGGAGAATGAAATGCTATCATCAAAACTTTTTGATCATACAATTTTAAAAGCAGACGCAGTGACGGCTGATGTAGATAAGATTTGTGAGGAAGCTAAGAAATATGATTTCGCAAGTGTGTGCATTAATGAATATTACACTGCCTATGTTGCTAAAAAGCTTGAGGGAACGGATGTCTTAGTATGTACTGTTGTTGGATTCCCTTTAGGGATGACAAGTACGGCCGTCAAATGCTTCGAAGCGAAAACAGCAATAGAAGCGGGGGCTAGGGAGATCGATATGGTTATTAATATTGGTGCCCTCAAAGATAGAAATGATTCATATGTTTTAAATGACATTCTTAAGGTTAAAGAGACCTGCGGTCAGGATATTGTCTTGAAGGTGATTATTGAGACCTGCCTATTGACGGAAGATGAAAAGCACAGGGCATGTGAATTATCAATGAAGGCCGGTGCGGATTTTGTGAAGACTTCGACGGGCTTTAGTACCGGAGGAGCCAAAGTAGACGATGTGAAATTAATGAAAAGCGTTGTCAAAGATCAACTTAAAGTCAAGGCATCAGGGGGAATCAGAACGATAGAAAAGGCCAAGGACTTGGTGGAGGCAGGTGCTGATAGGCTGGGCACAAGTGCGACGGTTGAAATCTACATGGCATCAACCTGATAATTGATGACTTTTGGCTGCTGTTAACAGCAGCCTTTTTAATTTGTTTAAAAAACTCTTTTCTTCATTTAGACTATAGTGTATACTAGGTTATATAAATACCATAATTTGTATCGTTTTAGCAAACACTGACTTCAGCTTGATTGAGCTGGATAGTGAGGAGACATTAGCATGAAGAACTATGGGTCAAATAAAGACTCCATGGAAGCCGATGGCGGCGATAAGAATAGTGTAGACATAGATTTTAAGCTGCACAAGGCACTGGAGATTTTAAATGATGAGAACATTCAAAGATTTATGGAAGAGGGGGATGATGAGGAACTGATATTTTCTGAGGAGCATGATCAAAAGATCCAGAAGATGGTTGATGAGAACTTTGGCAAAGAAGCTGTCCAGAAGATTAAGGAGGCGCATAGATCACGTAGAGCAGACAACGACAGTGAGACTTTAAGGAAGTCCATTGTAATGTTTGAGCGCAGATATACCCTTGGTAAAACATTGGAGGGATATAAGCTGATCTCAGAAGAGATAGATGATATGCGCATTCTTAGAGAATACCAAAACAATGAGCAGGACACATATCGATTCCTCCAATATGAGCAGGAAGGGAAGAGGTGTTTTGACAATGAAAATGTTAAGTATACAGTATTGAATAATATTTATAATGATTCAATGCTGAGCGAATCGAATGGCGAATATCATCTTGTTTGGAATTATGACGGCTATATGTTTAAAATATCAGGAGCCTTAACTAAGGATGAGATAGTTGCTTTGGCAGAATCACTGGTTTTGGCAGATGATTTTGGTGAATGCAAGTAAGTAGAAGATAACAACGAATATGCCGAGGAGGAAGCGACTATATTTCCAAAAGTTTATTAATGTAGAGTTAAGCCGTAATCCTTTGCCGACAGATGTCAGCAAAGGATTACGGCTTTATTCAGAAGAAATTCACCCTTCTATCACATAAAAGTCACAATCAAGGCTTAAAATTAGAATATCAAATGAGACGTTTGATTGAAGGGAGTATGAACATGACAGCAAGCCAGGAGATTTTTAAGAGGCATGAGAAAAAATATTTATTAACATATTATCAATATCAGCAATTAAATAAGATGGTCAGGGAATATATGGAAGAAGATGAGTTTGGTTTATATTCTACAAGTTCTTTATACTATGATACGGATGATTATGGACTGGCACGGCACTGCAATGATAAGCCAGTCTACAAAGAAAAGATAAGATTACGCAGTTATGGTGTTCCCGCCCAAGAGCAGATCGTATATATTGAACTGAAGAAGAAGTATCAGGGAATTACTTATAAACGCAGGTTAGCCCTTACATATAGGGAAGCTTGGCGATATTTAAATCATGGCATTAAGCCTAAGACGACCGGACAGATATTGAATGAAATAGATTGGTTCATTCATTGCAATCCCATAAAACCTGCAATATTACTGTGTTACGATCGGGTTGCTTTGTGTGGGGTGGAAGATAGTGAGTTTCGGATCACTTTTGATTTTAATATTAAATGGAGAGACTATCAGCTAGATATGTCAAAAGGCAGTTATGGTAAAGCTCTTTTAGACGACGCCAATTGTATACTTATGGAAGTTAAGACGCAAAGATCACTGCCATATTGGCTATCAGTGAAGCTGTCAGAATTAGAAATATTTCCGAATACATTTTCAAAATATGGAAATGTATATAATAATCATCTATTAGGAAAAGAGGTAATAAGAAGTGCTAAATAGTATTCTAGGAGACGCAACACAAAGTATTACATTATTGCAGATGGTGATTTGCACATTGACATCAATTGTTTTAGGTTTTGTGATTTCTATCTTATATATGTACCGTAATGTTTATACAAAGAATTTCATTGTAACTATTGTTATTTTGCCAGCCATCGTTCAGGCTGTGATTATGCTGGTCAATGGCAGTCTCGGGACTGGGATTGCTGTCGTGGGTGCATTCAGCCTGATTAGGTTTCGCTCGGCGCCGGGAAGCGCTAAAGAAATCAGCAGCATCTTCTTGGCGATGGCGATTGGAATTGCCACCGGAATGGGATATATCTACTTTGCCATAGGATTTACAGTGGTTATTGGCGGTGTGCTCATCTTACTGTCAGGCGTGTCCTTTGGCGAACGTAAGAATACGATGAAAACATTAAAGATAACAATACCTGAAAACTCGGACTATACTGAAATATTTAATGAAATATTCAATAAATATACTAGAAAAGTAGAGCTAGAGACAGTGAGAACGACAAATCTGGGAAGTTTATACGAATTGCAATATAACATAGAATTAAGAGACATTAATGAAGAGAAAAACTTCATTGATGAAATCAGATGCCGTAACGGGAATTTGAATATTATTTGCGGAAGAGTACCTGTGAGTAGGGATGAATTATAAATCGTAAGGTCTATTTAAAAGAATGTTTTGAAATTATGTATCCTCCTGTGATATAATCGTGTAGTGTATATTAATGAGGAGGAAAGACATGTCGCGCTACATTGAACAAGCAGAAGATATATTTAAAGAAGTTAAGAAAGCCGTCATTGGTAAAGACGACTGTATTTATAAATTACTCATATCCATTCTTGCCAAAGGCCATGTGTTAATCGATGATATCCCGGGTGTTGGAAAGACGACCCTGGCATTGGCTTTTTCAAAAGCATTGGATTTAAAGATTGGCAGGATACAGTTTACACCGGATGTCCTGCCGAGCGATGTCATTGGTTTCCATATGTATCAACAGGATGAGCAAAAGTTCGTGTATCAGCCGGGTCCGATTATGAGCAACTTATTTTTAGCAGATGAGATTAATAGAACATCGCCAAAGACCCAATCAGCTTTGTTAGAGGTTATGGAAGAGCGAGGGGTAACGATTGATGGTCATACTATGCAGGTTCCTGAACCATTTATCGTTATAGCGACACAAAACCCAGTGGGTTCTGCGGGAACCCAGATGCTCCCCGAATCGCAGCTGGATCGCTTTATGATCAGCATGACTCTTGGTTACCCGGCTTTTAAGGATGAGATATATATGATCAAGGACAGAAGCAAGGATAATCCGTTGGAGCGAATTAATCCCGTCATTGACAGCGCCCAGCTGATTAGAATGCAGAATCAGGTTGATAAAGTTTTTATACATAATGCTGTCTATGAGTACATCACTAAATTGGCTGTAAAAACCAGGGAACATGAGATGATCCAATTTGGCATTAGCCCCAGAGGCACGCTGGCATTATCGAGAATGGCCAAAAGTACCGCATTTATTAAAAAAAGGGATTATGTGCTGCCCGATGATGTGGTCGATATTTTCGACGAGGTGGTCAGACATCGTCTGGTTCTTCAGTCTAAAGCTAAAATAGATCATTTAACGAAAAACGACATTATTAATGATATTTTGGAAACAGTTAATAAGCCCACGCCAAAGGAAAAGCCATGAAGAATCTAATCCTTTATTTTTTGATTATAGGGCTGACTTTATACGGTATGATTATGTATAATAAACCGCTACTGCTGTCAGTGTTTATTTTTGAGTTGTTATTGCTATTGTTATCAGCATTGCTGTTGGTTTTCCAACGCTTTATAATAAGCAGCGAGGTTACCGCAATCAAAAAGCCGATGAAGAAAGATGAGCCGATATCCATAGACATTCATGTAAAGAATGCCTCTTTCTTACCAATTCCTAGATTTAAGCTTACCTTGCATTATCGTTATGGCTTTTTGACAAAGGGTCATAAATGTGTCATATCTGGGAGCGTGGATCGGAAAAGCGAGGCACGCCTTCGGTGCGAGATACTCCCTGAGCATTGCGGCTGTCTGACCGTTAGTCATATGGCGATAAAGATATTTGATTATTTGAACATTTTACACACGACCGCCAAAGTCCAGAAGGTGCTTAAGGTTGCCGTGATGCCTGATTTATATACGACGGAGCTAGCCGTCAGCCAGCGGACTAGGAATCTTACCGCTGACAGTGACATCTATTCGAAAGATCAAAAGGGGGATGACCCATCCGAAATCTTCAGAATAAGAACATATGAAGCCGGCGATAAGCCCCAGAACATCCACTGGAAGCTAACCGCCAGAAAAGGCCAGACAATGGTCAAGGAATTTAGCCGGCCGATTGGAAGCAATGTGATCTTCCTATTGGATATTAGCAATGAGCTCTTAGCTGGCCTTAAAGATCAAAGTGCAGAAGCCATGTGGGAAATCACTTTCGCTATCGCCCATGCGTTATTAGAAGCGGAGTGCTATTTTGATTTAAGCTGGATAGATGGCCGTTACAAGGGGATTGTCAGAAGAAGAATAGACAGCTTCGATGGCTTATATGAAACGATGGAGGAGCTTATCTGCATGGACATATACAGCTATGAGAGAAGCGTTTCAGATATTTATAAAGAAACATATCCGCAGAGCCAAGAGAAGGTCTGGCTTTGTCTAAATATGTTGTTAAATCTGTACGTCAATGAAAATATTGCATATGCATTCGATGCCGGTGCGGTTAGGGACAATCTGGCAACGATGCATTTAGTTATTTAGGTGGAAAAAGATGCGATTGAATAAAGATTTCACGATAGGCATTTTATTTAAAATACTATATTTATCGATCCTGATCTACAGTACAATTGAGATGATTACTGGAGGTCTTTCTTTGTCATATTCTAGAATGGCGGTTTTGCTTTTTCTCGTTTGTTATAATATTGTCGTTCTGACTAACATAAAGTATTTTAGGATTGCTACTTTCTCGTTATTGTTCCTGGTTTTGTATGTTCAAAAGGAGGAGCTTATTAAGGGGCTTCAAGTTATAATCAATGAGATCCAAACTTTATTAGACCAATATTACGGCCTCTGGTTAAATTCGCTTAATATCACCGCTGATGCTGACTTGACGCTTTTTTTGATGTTGTGCGCTGTGATCATATCATATATTAGTCGTCTGGCTGTTTTAAGCCGGAAATGCACATGGCTGCTCTTTTTACCCGGAGGACTGTTCATTGCCGGAAACATGATTCTTGGAATGATGCCTCCGATCGAAACGCTGTTTATGTATATGATTGGCGGTATTGGAACATGTCTGACATTTAGAAAACATGAAAATGAAAAACTTCACAATCATATTATGTTATTCGTTTCCGGACTAATGGCGTTGTTAGTAATAATTTCTGTGTATGTCGTATATCCGTTGTTTGAGCCTTCAGAAAGTGAACTATATGTGCTAAAGAGTGAAATTACGGAGTTTTATAAGGATAAAAACCTCTATCTATATAAGGATGATGCAGGTAGCGGAACAATGGCAGGAATCGCCGAAGGCGGATTAGCGAAAGGTGATTTAAGAAATGCCAGCAGCTTAAGGTTCTCTGGGAAAAAGCATTTGGAAGTCAGCACTCTTGAAAAACCTGAAAAAACGCTTTATCTAAAGGGCTTTGTTGCCGGCAATTTTGAAGATGGCCAATGGCAGCCTAATCACGATGCCTATTTCAACCAATTGCTTTCAGATCAGGAATATAATCCTGAAAATGCAAAGCGAGTCATCTGGAATATGCAGGCAAATAAATTGTCGGGCACGCTTATGCCAGGGCAGATCGAAATTAAAAACTTAGGTGTGGAAGCCGTCATCTATCCATATGCCGCCACTTTAGGCATAGAGTACTCATTTAGTAGTGACGAAAATGTGGAGAGGGATGATTGGAGCGGCGATACATTTGAATATTATCCTCAATTTTATCAGGAATTAACGACATATATTAATGAAGTTGATTTATCCATCAGAGAATCTTACATACAAGATCTGCCTTACTTATATTATGAGTATGTAATGGCGTCATATGTGTCAGATAGTGCTGAAGCTATTAACGAGGAAAGATGGTTAGAAATAGATAAATATGTGAGTGATGGCTTGGCAGCAGGTGAAAATGATTCCACAGTCTCCGCCCTTACGGATTTAATCAGGAGTTACTTAGATGAGACAACGTCTTATAATTTAGCACCCGGCAAGGTTCCCGATGGGCAAAGCTTTCTTGATTACTTTTTGTTTGAAAACAAAAGGGGCTTTTGCGTACATTATGCCTCCGCTGCAACAATCATGCTCCGCAATTATGGCGTGCCGGCAAGGTACGTCGAAGGCTATGTTGTGACGCCAGGTGCTTTTAAGGAGAATGCTGATGGTACATATACTGCTGTAGTCAAGGATAACTCTGCTCATGCATGGACGGAAGTCTTTGATTACGAATACGGGTGGATACCTGTTGAAGTCACACCGTCATATTCCACAGCTGAGACGACAGAAAAGGAAAGCGACAATGAGCCCAAGGAAACCAAAGCCGAAAACGTTCAAGAAACAAAGGCACCTAGGGTAGTAACTGAAACGAAAAAGGATAATTTGATCCTTCCATATCTATTGGCGGCAATAGTTACGATCATGCTCATTACTTTACTGATTATGATCAGGCGATGGGTGATCGTAAGGCGCAGGCATCATCAATTATATAACAAGGACAACACAAAGAGCGTCATAGCGTGTTATAAGGAAATCATTAAGCTTTACAAATTTCAAAGTTCCGACGATGAGGCGTTGATGAGCGAGGAAGCTTTTGCCCAGAAGGTTGAAGATGGTTTTGCGACCCTTGAAGAAGGAGAATTCAAGCTGCTTACGGAAATTGTTTTAAAAGCAGCCTATAGCCCGCATGAGCCAACCAATACTGAAAAGGCTCATGCTTTGAAGCTATATATAAGAGTTAGGAAGGAAGTAACCGCAGTACTGGGGCTATTAAGAAAGTTACGGCTATTATGGGTCAATTGCCTGTAAGGATTGTTTTTCAGATTTTGACATGGTATAATAAAAAAACCAATGAAAAGGATAGGGTGGAATTAGATGAGTTTAATGAAAGAATGGGAGAATATCGTTGAAAAGAATAGCCGGGACGCAGCAGCGCAGCAGAAATTTTGGACCGATTATTATGTGCTGGAAAAGGGCATATATGAGAAGCTTTTAGAAGAGCCTGATAAAATTGTTACGGGAACTGTCGCAGAGCTTGCCAAGATCTACGATGTTAAGCCAGCTGTTTTATATGGATTCTTAGACGGTATTAATGATAGCCTTAATATGCCTAATACAATTGAATCTTTAGAAGAGGATTCCAAGGTTGTTATTGACGTTAATATAGAGCTTCTATATAAGAATATGGTGGCGGCTAAGGCAGATTGGCTGTATGACTTGCCGCAATGGGATGCAATTATTCCTGACGAGAGAAGAAAGGAGCTTTATAAAGAGCAGAAAAGCTCGACCACCATTGTGAAAGGTAAGAAGATAGGCCGTAACGAACCATGTCCTTGCAAAAGCGGCAAAAAGTATAAGCATTGCTGTGGAAGATAGATATTCTTGACAAAATGGCATAGCTAAGAAGTTGATTTTTAGCTGTGCCACTTTGAATTATTTTCGTTTTGGGTTAAAATACGCTTTAAGATAGAAATCATACGTTCGTCGGAGTGTTCAGAGAAATTATTATCATTGTCTCCATTCAAGTAATTCTCAATATTCTCTTCGTTGATCTCTACTAATGCCTTATATAAATTGCTGTTTTTATTTGTAGGTGCGTCTTTGTACAAATCAAATCACTCCCCATTATTTTTCTAGTGAGTATCATATACTGCCCACTTTTATGGCAGTACAAATATTACATTTTAGAAAGGTAATAAAAATTGCGATTATCTTTAAAATATGATAAAATAAAAAAAACATAAAAAAAGTATAAGAAAACTTACTCTCATACTGATAATAATTTATTATTATAACAACTTCAAGAAACAGTTTATTATAAACGCAAGATAACTTACAGGAGATGAAAAATGTCTGGTAATTTAAGAAAAGAGGATTTGCGAGTAGTTAAGACATACATTGCTTTGACTAATGCATTAATCGAATTATTGAATCAACGAAACTTTGGAAAAATCACAGTGAATGATTTATGCGAAGAAGCACTTATAAGCAGAGCTGCTTTTTATGCGCATTTTAATGATAAATACGATTTGTTGAATTATTGGCTAGGTAATTTGTTTGAACAGATACGCAATACGATCAATGATGAGACATATGAGCCACTAGAGGAACTAATTAACACGTTTTTCGAGATGCACGCCAAGGTGATAAGAAACTTATTAGAGGATGCTAATAAAGAGATTGTTGATATCGTACATCTATTCTTATACTCAGTCATTGACTGCTGTATGGAAGAATTAGGATGCGAACGAACGCACCACAATCAGACGATTTTGATTAATTTCTGTGTTGGCGGAACCATGCGACTGATTACCATGCAGGCGAAAGGTCGACCTTCAGATGATTCTATGCAAATAAGTAACTATTTCTACGAAATGATGACCTACCTTATCAATTGGGACAAGAATCAAAGCTAGTGCACCGGATACACACTAGCTTTGATTTTTGTCATCTTATGAGTTCTGATAAATCCCTAAAGAAAGTCGGATATGAAATATCGATGCATTCACTGCCATTGATTGTTGTCAGGCCATCGCTATTCAGGGCGGCAATGGCAAAGGACATGGCGATTCGATGGTCTGCCTTGCTGTCAATAACAGCACCGTTAAGCGGCTTCCCCCCTTTGATAATCATACCATCTTCTGTCGGCGTTATGTCGGCTCCCATAAGCGTAAGATTGTCGGATACAGTATCAATACGGTTGGACTCCTTAACCATAAGCTCTTTGGCATCTTTGATGATGGTCTCGCCATTGGCAAAACTGGCCAATATGGCGATAACAGGCAATTCATCGATGAGTCTGGGGATCATTGCGCCTTCAATAACAATTCCATGCAGCAAGCTGGATCTTACAAGAATATCTGCGACTGGCTCCACATTACCTTGACGAATGTTTTCTAAAGTGATGTCGCCCTCCATATCCTGGCAGACATCTAATAGGCCAGATCTAGTTGGATTAATCCCCACATTCTTGATAAGGACTTCTGAACCCGGAACGATTAATGCGGCAGCTATAAAATAGGCAGCTGAGGATATGTCACCCGGAACGACGATTTTTCTGGCTGATAATTGATTGGCAGGCTGTATTGTCACGAGAGTGTCAGCTGATTCTATCTTGACGCCAAAGGACTTCATCATTAGTTCCGTGTGATTTCTTGATAAATAAGGCTCGGTTATGCTTGTCGGGCTATCGGCATATAAGCCGGCGAGCAATAGGCAGGATTTGACCTGGGCAGATGCTACCGGAGAATTATAATTGATTCCTGAAAGAGGCGAGCCCTTAATATGTAATGGCGCACAGCCGTTTTGCTTAATGCTTTCAATATGTGCGCCCATTTGCTTAAGAGGTATCATAATGCGTGTCATTGGACGCCTTTCAATAGATTCATCACCGGTTAAGATGGATTCAAAGTTTTGAGCGGCTAAAATACCGGAAATCAAGCGAGTAGTTGTGCCGCTGTTTCCGGTATATAAAACCGTCTCAGGCTCTCTTAAGCCATGAAGCCCTTGGCCATGAATGCGGACAATATCAAGCTCGTTTTCAATGATTATGCCCATCTTGCGAAAGCAATCTATTGAAGCAAGGCAATCAGCTCCCTGAAGGAAGTGATGAACCTCGGTAACACCGCTTGCGATCGCGCCAAGCATGATGCTTCTATGAGAAATAGATTTGTCGCCAGGGATAGTGATTTCTCCCTTAAGCGCCTTTGATCTTCTAATATCCATTGTTTGTTGCCCCTTTCTGCTTAATAACGCTCGTGTACGACATAATGAAATTTTCTAAGGATCTTTACAGCCTTTTGGGTAGCTTCAAAAGCATCAAATTCTATCCGCAATGCCCCCTCTTGGAATTCCCGGTTATGAACGATGCCAATATTTTTAATACTAATAGAGTTACTGGCCAAGATCGTTGCTAGTGTGGCAATGGCTCCGGATTCATCAATGATATCTACATATATCTCATATAATGGCTTAATATATCCAGTGGTCCTTGTCAGTGGAAGGTTGTCTCTGAATACCTTTGCCTGATCAAAGTAGTTGGTCAAATATGCAGTGTCGCTTTTAGCAATAGCCCTATTGATATTTGACAGATTAGCCATGTAGGTGCTTAAAGCCTTATGAATATTGATATTATTCTCAATGCAGATTTGCTGCCATAATTCCGGTGATGCTGAAGCGATACGGGTAATATCCTTAAAACCGCCGGCAGCGAGCAACTGCATTAAGCCTGCCTGACTATCAGAGTCCTTGACAAGATTCACTAAAGCATAGGCGATTATATGTGGCAAATGACTGATAGCCGCCATAATGAAATCATGCTCGCTGTAATCTAGCACTAGCGGAAGCGTGCCGGTTTCAATAAGAAGTGCTTGCAGAAAATCAATCTGCTCTTTATTTGACTGGGGGGTGGGTGTGAGGATATAGTAGGCATTTTCAATAAGACGGTCATTAGCATTATGATAACCTGCTTTTTCAGAACCGGCCATCGGGTGCCCGCCAATAAAGTTTCGTTCTAAACCGCAAGCAGTGACAGCCTCGTGGATTGTGGACTTAACACTGCCTACGTCAGTTAAAATGCAGTTCTTACCGATCATATTTTTCAAAATGCTAAGATTATCAATATTGATGCTGACTGGTGCGCATAAAAAGATGACGTCACAGTCTGAAAAGCTTGCATCGATAGAGTCATGCGCATGATTTAAGGCACCGTCCCTTAAAGCAGCGGTTAAGACTTCCCTGTTTGTATCAAAAGCTTTTATAATGTAATTTGGATAGACCCTACGAAAGGCTTTGGCCAAAGAGCCGCCGATTAAGCCTAGACCGATAAATCCAATAGTTTTCCTGTTCATAAAAAAGATCCTTCCTGTTTGGCTAATAATAACACTTTGGTGTCATGTCAACTTAGGTTAGCATGGTTAAAAATAAAAATCAAGAGCTTCTTGAATAATTGTTATAAAACTATTGAAAAAACAGATAATTTTTAGTAAAATGTTTACATGGCTGATTTTTTATAAGAGCGAAAAAAGATGTAGGAGGAAGATGGGCATGAAGGTTTATAAGACACAAGATATACGCAATATCGTTATTTTAGGACATGGTGGATGTGGGAAAACAACATTGGTAGAGTCGATGGCTTTTGTCACAGATACAACTGGACGACAGGGCCGTGTTGAAGATGGCAACACGATTAGTGATTATGATAAAGAAGAGATCAAGAGAAAGTTTTCAATTAGCACTTCAGTTGTTCCCATTGAGTGGAATTACTGGAAGATCAATTTGTTAGACACGCCGGGCTACATGGATTTTGTAGGTGAAGTCGAAGAAGCGTTGTCTATAGCAGATGGTGTTATCATTGTTATTTCTGCTAAATCTGGAGTAGAAGCCGGAACGATGAAGGCTTGGGATTATTGCGAGAAGTATAAGCTGCCGAGAATCTTCTTTGTGACCAACATGGAAGATGAGCATGCGGATTACCTTAAGATTGTTGAAGAGTTGAAAGCATTATATGGTAAGAAGATTGCGCCCTTCCATCTTCCTATTAAAGAGAATAACGAATTTATCGGCGCTGTGAATGTGGTCACCATGGAAGGCCGGGAGTTCATTAAGGGTGGCAAGTGGAAGGCGATGGATATACCTGAAAGCCTGAAGGGTGATTTGGAGCCATGCCGGGAAGCCCTGCTTGAAGCGGTCGCAGAAACTAATGAAGAGCTGATGGACAAGTATTTTGAAGGAGAGGAATTTACGGTCGACGAGATTATTGATGCTTTACGCATCAATGTTAATGAAGGCAATATTGTTCCGGTCCAGTGTGGATCCGGCTCATTAGCGGCAGGTGTTGAAAACTTATTGCAGACCTGTGTAGAATTCCTGCCATCACCGATGCGCGATAATATTAAGATGTTTGGAAAAGACCCGAAGACCAACAAAGAATATAATGTTGATTATGATTCCAGAAGACCTTTCTCAGCATATGTATTCAAAACGATTGTGGATCCATTTATTGGAAGATATTCGCTGGTTAAGGTGTGCTCTGGCGAACTGAAGTCAGACTCTGTTATATTTAACTATGAAAAGGATACAGAAGAGAAGTTATCCCGACTCTACATCATGAGAGGCAAGGAGGCGATCGAGATTCCGGAGCTAAAGGCCGGTGATATCGGCGCCATTGCCAAGCTAAGCAATACAACCACTGGAGATACGCTTTCTCTTAAGAGCGCGCCGCTCGTATTTGAGATGTTTGAGCAAAGCGTTCCCTACACATATAAGCGCTACAAAGCCAAGAACAAGGGTGATGAGGATAAGATTTCCCAAGCGCTTCAAAAGATGATGGATGAAGATTTGACCCTTAGGATTGTTAATGATGGTGAAAACAGACAATCATTAATTTATGGAATGGGAGACCAGCATCTGGACATAACAGTAAGCAAGCTTAATGCCAAGTATAAGGTTGATATTGAACTGATGAAACCTCGTGTGCCATATCGGGAGACAATCAAGAAGAAGGTTTCAGTCAGAGAGAAATATAAGAAACAATCCGGCGGGCATGGACAATATGGCGATGTGGCGATGGAGTTCGAACCCTCCGGTGATTTGGAGACACCATATATATTTGAGGAAAGAGTTGTTGGTGGGGCAGTGCCTAGGAATTATTTTCCGGCTGTTGAGAAGGGTATGGCTGATTCCGTCCTCAAAGGACCGCTTGGCGGTTATCCAGTAGTCGGCGTTAAAGCCACTTTATTCGATGGCTCTTATCATCCGGTGGATTCATCAGAAATGGCCTTTAAGACGGCTGCAAAGCAAGCATTTAAAACAGCATTTTTACAGGCATCGCCGGTGATTCTAGAGCCTATTGCTTCACTTAGCGTTTATGTTCCGGATAACTTTACTGGTGATGTTATGGGAGATTTGAATAAACGAAGAGGCCGTGTGTTAGGCATGAACCCCACTAGCTCAGGCAGGACAGAGATTGTTGCGGATATTCCCTTAGCAGAGCTTTATGGATACTCAACAGATTTAAGGTCCATGACAGGAGGCCGCGGTGATTTTGCTTATTCATTTAACCGTTATGAGCAGGCGCCATCAGATGTTCAGGCTAAAGTAATTGAAGAAGCGAAGAAGAGTGAGGAAGAATAATCATTTTATAAAGATTAAAGATGTCTGACTATTTTATAAAGGTGGTTGACAAAAAACGATGGATATGTTTATACTATATACCATGTAAAAGGGAGTAGCTTATATCATTAGAAGTAATGATAGTTTGCGATATCGTCAACACGAATATGTAGGGACCGTATGAATGTGAATTGATTTTCCGCCTCTGATATATTCCGGATCGTGACTTGTAAGTAGCTTAAGAAGCAAGACTTTTATTGTGTCTTTGATATGCAATAAAAGCCTTGCTTTTTTTGCATAATATTATAGAACCATCTAAATAAGATGAAGAGAGGACAATCGAAGTGATGCAACAATATCAGGTACCAAAACAAGAATTTATGAAACATTATGTAGTCAGAGAGAGCGGGCTGACCTCAAAGGAGGCTCAGGAAAATCTTAAGAAAAATGGTTTTAATGAATTGACCCAAGTTGTGAAAAAGAGTATGTTTCAAATCTTTTTAAGCCAATTCAAAGATTTCTTGGTTATCATATTAATGGCAGCAGCAATTGTAGCCGGTGTTTTGGGCGATGTGGAAAGTACGTTAGTTATACTTGCTGTCATAACTATGAATGCAATTTTAGGCACAGTTCAACATTTAAAGGCTGAAAAATCAATGAATAGCCTGAAAACATTGTCAGCCCCAGTAGCAAAAGTTCAAAGAGAAGGCGAGATTATTGAAATACCGTCGAGAGAAGTGACGATTGGCGATATTGTGCTGCTAGAAGCAGGCGATTGTGTTTGCGCTGATGGCCGTATAATTGAGAATGCAAGCCTAAAGATTAACGAGAGTATGCTGACAGGAGAGAGCTTTCCAGTCGATAAGGAGGATATCGATTTGGCGCAAGACCTCCCTATTGGTGATAGAATTAACATGGTTTACTCAGGGAGCTTTGTGACTTATGGACGCGGTAAATTTCTAGTGACAGATATTGGCATGCAGACCGAAATTGGCAAGATCGCCACCCTGATCAGGAGTGCGTCAGAAAAGAAAACACCGCTGCAGGAAAACCTAGATGACTTTGGGAGGAAATTGTCACTAATCATTTTAGGATTATGCGCAATACTCTTTGTGATTTCTGTGGTGCGAGGAGATAGTCTGATGAACGCCTTTATGTTTGCGGTTGCTCTGGCGGTTGCAGCAATTCCCGAGGCATTAAGCTCCATCGTGACAATTGTCTTATCCTTCGGTACGCAAAAGCTTGCCGGAGAGAATGCGATTATCAGACACCTTCAGGCAGTTGAAGGTCTGGGCAGCGTCTCAATCATCTGTTCCGATAAAACTGGAACATTGACGCAAAATAAAATGACGGTGAAGCGATATTATGTCAATCATCAAATGGTCAACAGCAGTATTTTTGATTTAAAGGACAAGCAGCAGTATAAGCTATTGCTATATGGGATGCTGTGCAATGATTCCTCATATAAAGAAGAACATGAAATAGGGGATCCGACGGAGATAGCGCTGCTTAGAATAGCAGAGGATTATCATTGTAATGTCGAAGAGATTAGAAGCCAATATCCAAGATTACGTGAAATCCCCTTTGACTCCGACCGGAAACTAATGTCTACGCTCTATTATATAAATCATAAATATGTGATGATTACAAAAGGTGCGGTTGATGTGCTTACGAGCAGACTGAATAGCGTTGAAACCGAATCGGGAACCATTCCCTTTACCCATCAAGAATCTCAGCAAATTGAGGAAGCGAACCAGAACATGTCAGGTTCCGGCCTGAGAGTACTGGCTTTTGCTTATAAAGTATTTGATGAAGATAAAGAGATTACCATTGAGGACGAAGATAATTATACCTTTTTAGGGCTTACGGCCATGATGGATCCGCCGAGAGAGGAGTCCGAAGCTGCTGTTATGGAATGCATTAAGGCTGGCATCAAGCCGGTCATGATTACCGGCGATCATTTGGTGACGGCATCTGCAATCGCAAAGCAGATCGGAATTCTTAAGCATAATAATGAAGCGATTGAGGGCCATGCTATTGATAAAATGTCGGATGAGGAGTTGGAATCCCTCGTTCCTGGGATTTCAGTCTATGCCAGAGTTTCGCCGGAGCACAAGATAAGAATTGTCAGGGCATGGCAAAAGCTTGGCAATATCGTCGCAATGACCGGTGACGGCGTTAATGATGCCCCGGCACTAAAGCAGGCGGATATTGGCGTCGCCATGGGGATAACAGGAAGCGATGTAGCAAAGGATGCGGCTTCCATGATTTTAACTGACGATAATTTTGCCACAATTATCAAAGCAGTTGAAAACGGGCGTAATGTTTATAAGAACATAAAAAATGCCATCAAATTTTTGTTGTCTGGAAATGCCGCCGGTATTTTAGCGGTATTATATGCTTCGCTGATGGGGCTGACATTGCCTTTTGAAGCCGTTCATCTACTATTTATCAACCTGCTTACGGACAGCCTTCCGGCAATAGCCCTGGGTCTGGAGCCGCATACTAAATCGGTCATGGATAATAAGCCACGGGCTAAAAATGATGCCATACTGACGACTAAATTTATGAGCGATATTTTAATCGAAGGCATTATTATTGCAATCGCAACAATGGGCGCATATTATTTCGGCTTGATAACAATAGGAAGCGCCGGCGCAAAGACCATGGCATTTGCGGTGCTATGCTTATCAAGGCTTCTTCATGGTTTTAACTGCAAGACAAAAAATCCGATCCTATTTACAAAACGGATGTGGAATAACAAATCACTGATATACGCATTTATCACAGGATTTGTGTTACTGAATGCAGTACTGCTGATTAAACCGCTGCATTCGATTTTTAGAGTTGTTTGGATTGGAAACATAAACCTTTTAATGATATATGGCATTTCTTTGATCTCATTATTAGTGATTCAAATAATCAAATGGCTTAGGCAAAGAAGAACGAAGCTGCAAAAAGAAAAGGATTTGGTTGACAAGTTAGCATAATTTGAGTAAAATGTATCTTAGTTGAAAATTTAAAGACAATGAAGAGGAGTATTAAGAAAGGTAAGGTTCCAGAAAGCTGCCGGAAGATGCGAGGCAGTACCTGATTTTCCCAACTCGCCTTGGAGTCCTCTGGCTGAATTCATGGAATATGCTTAGGTCAGAGCGTTTTATTCACGTTATCGAATCTTGAGTGCATGTTTGTGATAAGCTGACATGAATTAGAGTGGTACCACGGAAAGCCAAGCCCTTTCGTCTCTAAGTGATGAGAGGGCTTTTTTATAGTGATGAAAGGCAGGTAGTTAATTTGAAAGCAACCTATAACCATAAGACAATTGAGAAAAAGTGGCGTAAGGCATGGGAAGAAAAACCGGTTAATCTAGCTGATGAAGCAAAAGAAAAGTATTATTGCCTGGATATGTTTCCTTATCCCTCCGGCAATGGGCTGCATGTGGGCCATTGGCGAGGCTATGTTATTTCCGACGTATGGAGCCGTTATAAGATACTGAATGGCTATTATCTAATCCATCCCATGGGGTGGGATGCTTTTGGTCTGCCGGCAGAGAATTATGCCATTAAGATGGGCGTTCATCCGGAAACGTCCACCAGACAGAATATTGCGCATATTAAAGAGCAGATCAAGCAGATTTCCGCAGTGTATGACTGGGATATGGAAGTCAATACGACTGACCCGGGATTTTATAAGTGGACCCAGTGGATATTTGTCAAGATGTTTGAACATGGTCTCGCCTATGAAAAGGAGATGCCGATTAATTGGTGCCCGTCATGTAAAACGGGGTTAGCTAATGAAGAGGTGATCAATGGCGAATGCGAGCGCTGCGGCACAAAGGTTACGAAGAAGAATCTTAAGCAATGGATGCTAAAGATCACTGAATACGCCGATCGGTTATTGGAAGACTTAGATAAAATGGATTGGCCGGAGAAAGTCAGAAAGATGCAGGCAGATTGGATCGGCAAATCCTATGGCGCCGAGGTTGATTTTCAAATCCATGGCAGAGATGAAAAGATCAGAGTATATACCACCCGGCCAGACACGCTCTATGGCTCCACATTTATGGTGCTGGCTCCGGAGCATGCGCTTGCTATCGGATTGGCATCTGATGATCAAAAGGCGGCGGTCGAGGATTACATTTATAAAGCTTCTATGAAATCATCTGTGGACCGTCTACAGGACAAGGAAAAGAGCGGCGTATTTACCGGAAGCTATGCAATTAACCCGATGAATCAGGAGCTGATTCCGATCTGGCTTTCAGACTATGTTTTGGCGGATTATGGTACTGGCGCCATTATGTGTGTGCCGGCGCATGATGATCGGGACTTTGAATTTGCTAAGAAATTCAGCATTCCGATCAGGGAAGTCATCTCAAAGGATGGCAAGCCCTCTGAGGAATTGACACAAGCCTACCTTGATGCCGGGATCATGATTAATTCTGGTGAGTGGAATGACAGAGAGTCCTCAAAGCTTAAGGAAGAAGCACCATCTCAAATAGAAGAAATGGGCCTTGGCAAGAAAACAACTAACTATAAGCTAAGAGACTGGGTATTTAGCCGTCAGCGCTACTGGGGCGAGCCGATCCCGATTATTCATTGTGATCATTGTGGCAGCGTGCCGGTGCCTTTAGAGGAGCTGCCCTTGATATTACCGGAGGTTGAGAGCTATCAGCCAACAGGAACCGGGGAGTCGCCATTGGCCGATATAGACGATTGGGTTCATACAAGATGCCCAAAATGTAACAGACCTGCAAAACGCGAAACCAATACCATGCCGCAATGGGCCGGATCGTCATGGTACTTCCTTAGATATGTTGATAATAAGAATGAAAATGAACTTATTTCTAAGGAGAAGGCAGCTAAGTATTTACCGGTGGATATGTATATCGGAGGTGTCGAGCACGCCGTGCTCCATTTGCTGTATTCAAGATTCTACACCAAGTTTCTATATGATATCGGTGTGATTGATTTTGAAGAGCCTTTTACAAAGCTTTTCAATCAAGGGATGATTACCGGTGCGAACGGCACAAAGATGAGCAAATCAAAAGGCAACGTTATTTCTCCGGATGAATTAATTAACGACTATGGCTGTGACTCTCTGCGCCTCTATGAACTATTTGTTGGACCTCCGGAGCTGGATTCTGAATGGGATGACCGCGGCATCGATGGCGTGTATCGATTTATCAACCGATTTTGGAATATGGTCATGGAAAACATCGATAAGAATATCAAGCCGACGAAAGAGCTTATTAAGGTTCGCAATAAGATGATTCATGATATTTCAACAAGACTCGAGCAATTCAGCCTGAACACGGTCGTATCCGGGTTTATGGAATATAATAACAAACTCATGGAATTAACTAAAACTTCTGGTGTGGACAAAGAGACGCTTGAAACAGCTGTTATCTTGCTGGCTCCTTTCACCCCGCACTTAAGTGAAGAACTGTGGTGGCTGTTAGGCCATGCGGACAGTGTCTTTAACAATCGCTGGCCGATCGCTGATCAAGAGGCTATGAAGGATGATGAAATCAATATTGCGGTACAGATGAATGGCAAGACAAAAGCCGTGATTAAGGTGGCGGCAGATGTTTCTAAGGAAGCGGTTTTAGACGCTGCAAAGGAAGCTTTGGGCCAGAAGCTTCAAGGGGAAATCATCAAAGAGATTTATGTTCCCGGGCGAATCGTCAATATTGTCGCAAAATAATTGTAAAAATGGGGCTGTCTCAAAAGTATTTGCCAATGACTTTTGGGACACCCCAAAGTTTAAGATTGTTTATTCATGGCATTTAAGGCTTCAAACATTTGCATTTGTTCCGGCGAGAGCATAGCCTTTAGGTTGTTGACCAGGTCACCCTTATTATTATCTATACGTCCAAATTCTGGGTTCATTTCGGCCATCATTTGGCCTATATCTGAGGGATTATCCAGATGATTGAATTTATCGTATATTTTACTAATATTTAGAAACTTAAGAATCTGGTCCAAGGTTTCGGCTTCGGCACCACTTACATATTGTTGGATATCTTTTAGCAGTTCCTCCGGCTCCATTTTTTTGTTGCCGACGCCGCAGGCTTCAAGAGTATTTGGATTATTAAAAAAATCGATGGTAGTTTGCATTTCCATAATCCGGGCAAACATGGCCAACTTCTGGCCCATGGAAGGGTCTAAATAAGGAATGAGTGCTTTGATAAGCTGTGATTGGCCGCAACAGGTCCGTTCATCTAATGGAGTGATTTTTACAGATTCGTTATCCATTTAAAATAACACATCCTTGCTTTGTATTGTAAACTTTATACAATATATGTTACAGGGTGGATTTTATGAACGATAAAAATATTAATTCATTTTTCGGAGAACAAAATAACGGGCTTTTTGTAAAATCCGGGTGACCAATCAGAGATTCTGTCATATAATATGAGTAAGTAATCAATTATCAGGAGTCTGTAATGGATAGCAATGAATTAGAAATCGATTTGAGTAAGCAGAGTACTGTCTTTTACTGTACCGCCGGATATAATGATCAGGACAGCTTGATTATTGAGGAGAATACGGTTTACGAAATTGACTTGGAATGCATAAAGAGAAAGAATAAAAGACGTAAATAGAAAAATCAGGATGTAGTAAAGACTACATCCTGACCTTAGATCAAGCAGTTCTTAGAATCCGTTGCCACATAGACAACAGATTAAGATGATCCAGATAATAGATCCACATCCACATCCGTTATCATTGCCAAATCCGCTGCCACTGCCGCCGAAACTATCACCACAGCAACATAACAGTAGGATGATCCACAAGAAGTTGTTACCAAAACCATCATTGCATCCACAGTCATTGTTGCAGCAGCCAGTTGCCGCTAAGTCACTCATACTTTGTTCCTCCTGTACTCGCTTTTGATTTATATTATGCAGGGTGATACACTCTTGATACTAAATTTTAATATAATTTTGAAAGGAATAATAATGTTTGGTTTAAAAATGGTTGAAATTTCCCACCAAATACTGGGTGAACATATAAAGAAAGGTGACGTGGTTTTAGATGCGACCATCGGAAATGGATACGATACTTTATTTTTGTGTGAGACCGTCGGCTCTAAAGGAAAGGTTTTTGGGTTTGATATTTTACAAAGCGCAATTGATCAGACATATCAGCTGCTTAACCAAAATAACCTGCTTAAGCCGGCGCTTCTCGTTAAGATGTCACATCAATATATCAAAGCAGTGGTGACTGAACGGATTCATGGATTTATATTTAACTTAGGATACTTGCCGGGGGGCGATAAGTCTATTGTGACTAAGGCGGAGTCAACAATCCCGGCACTGTCTGATGCGCTTGACTTGCTGTTGCCCGGAGGAATAGGCATAGTCATCGTCTACTATGGCCATATGACCGGTAAAGAAGAGGCGATGGCTGTCAATGATTTTTTAAAAGCATTAGACACAAAGAATTATGAAATTCTGCGACTTGATAATCATAATCGCGTCAATGCTCCCCCCATATTATATATGATAAAAAAACAATAAAAATCACGATACACAGAAAATTCGACAAATATTTCGTTTTGTTTATGATAAAATATGTATTACCTACCGGGAAGGAGTGTTAATGATGATAGATGATATTTATAAGATGACAGAATTAGGCTATTCTTTAAAGGAATACCGGGTGCGCAATAATATAACTCAACAGGAGCTGGCAGAACGCATCGGTGTCAGCACCAATACTATACATTTATGGGAAACTAAGCGATGCAAGCCCTCGATGGGCTCATTGCTGATGTTGTCGGATCTTCTTGGCGAACCGCTACTGGAAATAATTACGAAGTCCAAGAAAGCTTATCAATAGATGGATATCCTTACATACTTAAGAAGAAAGGAAGTGCTATGACATGGTAAAGGAACCGGTATTAGTGATTATGGCGGCGGGCATGGGCAGCCGCTACGGAGGATTAAAACAGATTGACCCATTAAATAGCGAGGGAGATCTGATTATAGATTTTTCTGTCTTTGATGCCATCAGGGCAGGTTTTAAAAAGGTGATTATGATTATTAAGAAAGAAAATGAGAAGGATTTCAGAGAGCGGATCAGCAATAAGATCGAGCCATACATACAGGTGGAATACGTCCATCAGAGCATTGACAGTCTGCCGGCAGGCTACGACGTGCCTTTAGGGCGGCGTAAGCCGTGGGGAACCGGCCATGCTATCCTAAGCTGTATAGATGTCATTAATCAGCCCTTTGCGGTCATTAACGCTGATGACTATTATGGCAGCAGCTCCTTTGTGAAGATCTATGATTTTCTTTCAGGGCAGACTAAGGAAGGGTGCAGGCACCATGCGATGATTGGCTACATATTAGAGAACACCTTGACGGATCACGGTCATGTGGCCAGAGGCGTATGTGAGATCGATGAGAATAATATGCTGACAGCCATCAATGAGCGCGTGCATATTGTAAAGCGGAACGGCCATGTGGATTATTCTGAGGATAATGGGAAGAGCTATATAACCATACCGGAAAACAGCATCGTATCATTGAATATCTGGGGATTTGATGAAAGTATTTTAAGTGATCTAAAGGATGGCTTTGTGAAGTTCCTGGATAGAGAATTGGTAAGCGCCCCCCTTCAATGTGAGTATTATCTTCCTAATGTGGTTGGCGAGCTGCTTAAGGAAGGAAAGGCCGACGTTAAGGTTTTAAGATCAGAGGAGCGTTGGTATGGTGTGACCTATAAGAACGACAAGGCGCTCGTTTCGAGCGCGATCGAGGACATGAAGCGCTCAGGAAAGTATCCCAGGACGCTATGGGATGACTTAGGAGCTAAAGCATGCATAGGATCTCGTACCGCCCACACTAGTGTGGGCGGTACGAGATCCTATGCTAAGAGCCTTTGAAGGTTCAATTGCCCCCAGCCCTGCTGGGATTTTGGCCGGTTGAGATCGTCACATAGATCCTTAAGCTTTATTTTGACTTCCCTGTTTTTCATATCTGGATATTTTTCTAATAGCAGGGCGATAGCCCCAGATACTATGGGGGTGGCCATTGATGTTCCGCTTCGGTAAGTATAGGTATATTGCCCCAACACCTTCTTACTGTGGCAGGACATGATATTTGAACCCGGAGCAACAACATCAGGCTTGACAATACATTCTCTGGTGGGTCCCCTCCCGGAATAATCACACATGCTCCCACCATTTGTTTTAATGCTTTTATCATCATCCGATGAACCGACAGTTATTACCTTTCGGCTAATTCCCGGAGCGGTGACGCTCATTGGATCAGGACCGTTATTTCCGGCTGCGACAACCACCGTCAGACCGCTGTCCCAAGCTTCATTGACCCCCTGAACAAGAATTGAATCTTCTTCCAGAGAGTCGTTGATTTTAGTTCCGACTGAGATATTTAATATGCGGGTTTTGTATGAATCTTTGTTTTCGATGACCCACCTAATGCCATCTAGCACGGAAGGAATAGATCCGTTGCCTTCATAATCTAATACTTTACCGATAATCAGGTGGCTTTCTGGCGCGACCCCAGTATATTTTCCATCTAAAGCGGCGCCATTGCCGGAGCTTATGCCGCTTATATGAGTGCCATGTCCGTTGTCATCATACATTCGACGTCTATGATTAATAAAATCTTTAAAAGCGACAATTCGGTTATAGGGATATGTGAAATCCTTATGAGGGAAGATTCCCGTATCAAGAAAGGCGATACCGACTCCACGGCCCGTATAATTGATAGAGTTTCTGGAGGCTTTACAGATGACGGAATAAGCATTATTCATAAAAACCTCTTTTTATTTTAATATATTCAAAGCTGAAAATTAGGTGAAAACACACTTGAAATAGGATGAAAAATGCTATACAATGAAGAGAATAAATTTAGGAGGATAAAGAATGGCTAAAATTAAGATGACAGTTCCATTAGTAGAGATGGACGGCGATGAGATGACACGAATACTTTGGCGATTTATCAAGGATGAGCTATTACTGCCTTACATTGATTTGAAGACAGAATACTATGACTTAGGGCTTGAGAAAAGGAATGCAACTAATGATGCGATCACGATTGATTCCGCACTGGCGACTAAGAAGTATGGCGTCGCTGTTAAGTGTGCGACGATCACACCGAATGCCGCCAGGATGTCAGAATATGACCTGACTAAGATGTGGAAGAGTCCTAATGGCACGATTCGTGCTATTCTTGACGGCACCGTATTCCGTGCGCCGATTGTCGTTAAAGGCATTGAGCCCTGTGTCAAGAATTGGAAGAAGCCGATCACGATCGCCAGACACGCTTATGGTGATGTTTATAAGAGTGTCGATATGAAGATTCCTGGACCTGGCAAGGTTGAGCTGGTTTATACAGCCGACGACGGCAGCGTAACAAGAGAAGAGGTCCATCAGTTTACGGGATCCGGGATTGTTCAGGGCATGCACAACTTGAACATCTCGATTGAAAGCTTTGCGAGAAGCTGCTTTAATTATGCGTTGGATACTAAACAAGATCTATGGTTTGGAACAAAGGATACTATTTCTAAGAAGTATGATCATACTTTTAAGGACATTTTCCAAGATATCTATGATGCCGAATATGATGAGCGTTTTAAAGTTGCCGGCATTGAATATTTTTATACATTGATTGATGACGCAGTAGCTCGAGTCATGAAGTCGGAGGGCGGTTATATATGGGCTTGTAAGAACTATGACGGAGATGTGATGAGTGATATGATTTCTTCTGCATTTGGTTCTCTTGCGATGATGACATCAGTTTTGGTTTCACCGGAAGGGCACTTTGAATATGAGGCGGCTCATGGCACCGTACAGCGCCATTACTATAACCATCTAAAGGGGCTGGAGACATCGACGAATTCGGTGGCTTCTATTTTTGCTTGGACAGGTGCATTGAGAAAAAGAGGAGAGCTCGATGCCAATGAACAATTGATGCGCTTTGCCGATTGTCTGGAGCGGGCCACCTTATCAACCATTGAATCAGGGAAGATGACGAAGGACTTAGCTTTGATCACGACATTAGAGAATCCGGTGGTGTTAAATAGCCTTGATTTTATCAAGGCCGTACAAGAGTCACTTAATGAACTTATCGATTGATAGGCTTATAGATGATGTCCCCCACGCTTCCTTAAGAAGCTGATGCGGGGGACAAGACTAGGGCGGGCGGCAGATTAAGACTCCAATTCTTCGAGGCGCTCCAACAATTCAAGATACTCATCATCAAGCATTTCCTTTTCATTAGATATCTCTAGAAGTTTGTCTGGATTTGTATATACTTCTTCTTTACCTAATAGTGAATCCAGTCGGTTTATATGGTCTTCGATTTCTTCGATACGCTTCTGGGTCTTAATGGTATCGCTTTGACGTTTGCGCTCCTTTGCCTGCGCCTCTTTACGTCTGAGATAGTCACTTTTACCAGAGGATACGAAAGCGTCAGGAGCCGTTGGCGAAACAGCGATTGCGATGTCAGCATGCTCTTTCTTCATAAGATAATCATCATAATTACCGAGATAGCTTATCACCTGTCCGTTATCCAATTCAAGAATTCTGGTGGCAGTGGCATTGACGAAATAACGGTCATGGGAAACATATAAGATCGTGCCGGTATAGCCAGATATGGCATTCTCTAAGATTTCCTTGGAAATGATATCTAAGTGGTTGGTTGGCTCATCTAGAATCAAGAAGTTGGCATCAGAGAGCATCAGCTTGGCCAATGAAACTCGACCCTGCTCACCACCGCTTAAGTCTTTAATCTGCTTAAATACATCATCACCAGTAAATAAAAATGCAGCTAATGTATTGCGGATCTTAGTGTGATTAAGTGTGGGGTAAGCATCAGCGATCTCACTAAAAATCGTATTGTCCGGATGAAGGAGTTGGTGCTCCTGGTCATAATAACCGGTATGCACATTGGCGCCTGGCTTGATATCTCCAGATATGGCAGGAAATAAACCGTTGACGAGCTTTAGAATCGTTGTTTTACCGGTTCCATTATTCCCGATCAGCGCAACCTTTTCACCGCGCCTGATGTCGATATTGACCTGATCAAATAACGTCAAGCCGTCAAAGCCATGACACAGATTCTCAATATGAAGGACGTCTTTTCCACTGATATGACGGGGCGTCAGCTGGATATTCATTGGCGGAGCATCGGTCGTAGGCTTGTCAAGAGTATCCATCTTATTCAACAGTTTTTCCCGGCTTTCGGCACGCTTGATGGATTTCTCGCGATTAAAGGACTTAAGCTTCCGAATGACCCCCTCCTGATGCTTGATGACTTTCTGCTGATTCGTATAGGCTTTAATCTGAGCTTGCCGTATAAGCGACTTTTTATCGGAATAAGCGGAATAGTCCCCTAAATAAACATGGCCGAGGTGATGATCGATTTCGATAATCTTAGTGACGATGCGATTAATAAAAAAGCGGTCATGGGAAACAATCAGGACGGCTCCTGGATACCCTGACAGGAAGGTCTCAAGCCATATAATGGAATCGATATCCAGATGGTTGGTCGGTTCATCTAAGAGCATGATATCGGGTCTTGATAATAGCAGCCTTCCTAATGCAACTCTGGTCTTTTGCCCGCCGGACAAGGTGTGGAGCAGCTTGTCTTTATCCTCTTCACTAAAGCCCAGTCCTTTAAGTATGCCGGTGACTTCACTGTGACAGGCATAGCCGTTCAGGGATTCAAATTGGTGGGTTAATTGGGTATAGGTCTTAAGTAAGGACGAAAGCTCAGGCTCGTTTTTGTCCTTCATCTTTATTTCCAGTTGTTTCATCTTAGCATAAAGGTCGTTGACCTCCTTCTTCTCTTCCATCAGCTCATCAAAAATAGATCGATCGCCTGAAATATCCTGATGCTGTGAGAGATAACCGATGGTTTTTCCTTTAGAAGTGATGACTGACCCCGAATCAGGTGAAAGCTCACCGATAATGATTTTAAGTAATGTTGACTTGCCGGCACCATTAATGCCTACTATGGCGGCCTTTTCCTGATCTTCTATATGGAAGGAGATATCCTTTAAAACGACATCGCTGCCAAAAGAATGACTGATATTATGACATGCAAGAATCATCTTGATTCAATGACCCCTTTCTTAAATAACTAAAAAATAGTAATAATTTATGCAGTTACCATCATATCATTTATATTAAGCAAAGTCTACCCTCCCTTGATAATATCCGTTCTTTGGGAGAAAAAGAAATTTGACATTGTGTAGATGATTCTATATAATAAGTTTAGTGTATATCAGGGTAAACTAAGGAGTGCAATGAATGAGTGAACGAGAAATATCTTCAGCAGTTATTAAGAGACTGCCAAGGTATTATAGGTATCTTGGAGATTTATTAGAGAATGATGTGGTTCGAATTTCCTCAAAAGAGCTGAGCGAACGTATGAAGGTGACTGCATCGCAGATCAGACAGGATTTGAACAATTTTGGCGGCTTTGGCCAGCAGGGCTACGGATATAACGTTGAGTATTTGTATAATGAGATAGGAAAGATTTTAGGGCTTGATATAACTCAGGATATGATTATAGTAGGTGCAGGCAATCTCGGACAGGCCTTGGCCAACTATGATTTTAGCAGAATCGGGTTTAAGGTCGTTGGTATTTTCGATATTAATCCGCGACTTGAGGGTTTAGCCGTCCGTGGCATTGAGATCCAGATGCTGGATTCTTTAGAAGAATTTATTAAGAAGCATAAGATCCAGACAGCAACCCTGACGGTGCCTAAGAAGCAGGCTAAAGGGATTGCTAAGCAGTTAGAAGAGTGGGGAATAAGAGCTATTTGGAATTTTTCTCCGATAGATTTGAATTTGTCAGAAGGCATTTATGTGAAGAATGTCCATCTAGATGAGAGCCTGATGACCCTCTCTTATAATTTTAGGAATAGAGGAAAGGAAGAGTACAGTTATCAATCATACATGGAGGATTAGATTATCTGAATGAATCATTTACTTAATTCTATTGAAATGAAAAGGCTTGATGAGTATACGATCAATGTTCTTGGGATGCCCTCTTTGGTATTGATGGAGAGGGCGGCGCTTAAGACAACGGATATCATCATTAAGAACATACAAAGGTCAGATCGCATCATTGTTGCCTGCGGGTCGGGCAATAATGGCGGGGATGGCATTGCCATAGCAAGAATGCTGCATCTTAAGGATTACCATGTAGAAGTGTTTTTTGTCGGCAATGAAGCTAAAGCATCCAACGAAACGAAAAGACAATTAGAAATCATAAGAAATCTCGGTCTGACCGAATATAATAGTTATATGGACTTTAATCATGCTGAGGTCATTGTCGATGCTATTTTTGGCATCGGCCTGTCAAAGCCCATAGAAGGTAAGTATGAGACGGTCATCAGAGCGATTAATGAAAGCAATGCCAAGGTCTTTGCCGTTGATGCGCCTTCGGGCATTTGCTGCACCACTGGGAAGGTTATGGGATGTGCGGTTAATGCCGACTATACCATAACTTTTGGGTTCAATAAGATCGGGCTTGTGCTATATCCTGGAGCCGGGTATGCAGGTGAAGTCCATGTTGTGGACATTGGTTTTCCAAGACAGTCGATGGCGTATGTAAGTTCCCGGACTAGAGCATTAGAGACCTCAGATTTAGCGGACTTGCCGAAGCGTCGTGAATACTCTCATAAAGGTATATATGGTAAGATTTTAGTGATTGCCGGATCAAGGAATATGAGCGGTGCATGTTATTTTAGTGCCAAAGCGGCATATCTGACCGGCTGTGGTCTTGTTAAGATCCTGACCCCTTACGATAACCGGATTATTTTAGGTTCAACCTTGCCGGAGGCGATATTGGAGACATATGATGAGGCAGCAATAGATGCAAAGGCCATCAAGCAGACTATTTCATGGGCAGATGTCATTGTCCTTGGGCCGGGAATAGGCCTTAGCAAGGCTTCGGTTGAGCTGGTCCAAATAACCTTAGGCAACAGCCAGGTGCCGGTGATTGTTGACGCCGATGCACTGAATATTTTGGCTGAGGACATGGGTCCTTTAAGGAACAGGAGCTGTCCGGTCATTTTGACGCCTCATATTAAGGAGATGTCGCGCCTTAATGGTGTTGAAGCTTCTGATGTTACTGAAAGCATAATCGGAGTCTGTCAGAGCTTTAGTGCTAGTGAGAATCTGATCTGTATATTAAAGGATGCCAGAACGGTTATTTCCAATCCGGAAGGCGAAACATACATTAATATGTCAGGGAATAATGGAATGGCGACTGGCGGCGCAGGAGATGTGCTGACTGGAATAATTGCCGGCCTGATTGCTACTGGCGGCGATGATGGCACTGCCGCTAATCTTTTTAAAGCTGCCGCATTGGGTGTGTTTTGCCATGGGCTTGCCGGAGATGCGGCACGCAGTGTTAAAGGGGCATATGCTTTACTGGCATCGGATATTATTGATAACATTCCGATGGTTATCAGGTAAGTGTACCAAAGTGAAAGAGAGAGTTGTTTATGGATACTTATAGAGTATGTGCCAATATTAATTTAGATGCTTTTTTGCACAATGTATCAGAACTCAGAAGAAATGTGCATAAGGATACGATGCTGATGGGCGTTGTTAAAGCAGATGGATATGGGCATGGCGCAGTTAAGATGGCCGATATTTTGGTTAAGGCAGGCACCGAGTGGCTGGGCGTCGCAACGATTGATGAGGGAATCCAGCTTAGATTGCATGGGATTAGGACACCAATTCTGGTTTTAGGCTTCACCCCCAAGGAACACTACCAAGAATTAGCCATATATGATCTGACACCAACCATATTCAGCTATGATATGGCCGCAGGAATCAACCAGATGGCCAAAGCTTCTCACGTGGTGCTTGATGTTCATATTAAGATAGATACAGGAATGGGCAGACTGGGCTTTAGCTGTGCCGAAGCCACCTCACAGATGCTTAGGATCAATGCCCTTAAGAATCTGAACATGCAGGGGATTTTTACGCATTTCGCATGCTCGGATGCGCTTGATAAAGCCTCCGCATATTTACAGTTAGCTGAATTTAAGCAGGTCATCTTAAGTTCAGCAGAAGCGGGCATTGATATTCCTATTAAGCATTGCAGCAATAGCGGTGCGGTCATAGATATGCCTGAGGCGAACATGGATATGGTCAGGCCCGGCATAAGCCTATATGGCTTATACCCATCGGCTGAGGTGGATCATCAAAGCGTTCGTCTTAAGCCGGTCATGGAGATAAAGAGCCATATTATCTTAGTCAAGGAGCTTTTAGAGAACTCTGGGATAGGTTATGGTTTGACCTTTACAACTAAGAGAAAAACCCGGGTGGCGACGATTCCGATAGGCTATGGCGATGGCTACCCAAGGGCGTTATCTAATCAAGGCAGAGTACTGGTAAGGGGGCATTTTGTTCCTATTATTGGGCGCATCTGCATGGATCAGTTGATGGTGGACATAACAGATTTTGATGATATTATCTTAGGTGATGAGGTGACCTTAATCGGCCGTGATAAAGATGAGCTGATTTCTGTTGAGGAAGCAGCTGCGATGGCCGGTTCGTTTAATTATGAATTTGTCTGTAATATCGGCAGAAGGGTTCCCCGTGTCTATTATCAGGATCAGGAAAAGATTGATACAGCATTTTATTTGTTTCAGGAGAATTAGCGATCTGATAACACTTAATGAATATACTTTGGAGAACTGGGAATAATTATCTAAAAGGTATATCGGGAGTGTGAATAAATTGTTAATTAAAAGAGGCGATATTTATTACGCAGATTTAAGACCTGTCATTGGTTCGGAACAAGGAGGCGTAAGACCAGTTCTTATTATCCAAAATGATACCGGAAATAAGCATAGTCCTACGGTGATATGTGCCGCAATAACTTCTAAAATGAATAAAGCAAAGCTACCGACGCATGTAGAATTAGATGCGTCAAAGTACGAGCTTGTGAAGGATTCAGTGATTTTATTAGAGCAGGTGCGAACGATTGATAAAAAACGATTGAAAGAAAAAGTATGCCACTTAGATGTTGATGTTTTGAAAAAGGTGGATAAGGCTTTGGTCGTTAGTTTAGAATTATATACATAAGGACTGTTAAGAAGGAGAAGATATGGAAGATGATTACCCTGTCATAAAACGGATTGGCAATGCCATTCGCCGGGTATTACATTTAAAAGCCGCAGAAGAAATTACTGAGGAAGGAATTATTTCGATGGTCAGTGAGGGCCATGAGCAAGGCGTTATTGAAGAGAGCGAGGCGGAGATGATTCATAATATTTTTGAGATGGGCGATAAGGATGTCTCTGATATTATGACGCACCGGAAAAGCATTATCGGCATCGAGGCTGGCGCCTCTTTAGAAGAGGCGGCGCAAATCATGCTTGATGAGCGTTTCTCAAGATATCCGGTATTTGAGGGTGATATTGATAATATCATCGGAATATTACATTTAAAGGATGTGATGCGTAGCCTCATGAGTGAAACGCAATCAATAACAATTAAGGAAACGATGCGCGCGCCTTATTTTGTGCCTAATACTCAGAATATCGATACGCTCTTTAAAGAAATGCAGTATAAAAAGGTTCATATGGCTGTTGTGATTGACGAGTACGGACAAACGGACGGCATTGTTGCGATGGAAGATGTGATAGAGGAAATTGTCGGAAATATACTTGATGAATATGATGTCGATGAGGAATTTATCCGGGAAACCGGCAACCATACATATATTATGAGAGGTCTTACGCCTTTGGAAATCATCGAGGATGTGTTGGAGATCAAATTTGAAGAAAAAGATTTTGACACCTTGAATGGTCTGCTTATATCAAAGCTGGAGCGAATCCCTGCGGCGGGTGAAACGACAGTTGTTGAATTATATGACCATCGATTTGAAGTGATTTCCGTTGAAAACAATATGATACAATATGTGGCTGTAAGCAGCTTAGAGGAAGAATGAGATACATAGATAGAAGGGAAGCAAACGATGTCAGGACATTCAAAATTTGCTAATATAAAGCATAAAAAAGAGAAAAATGATGCCGCAAAAGGAAAGATATTTACAATTATCGGCAGGGAAATCGCCGTTGCAGTCAAAGAAGGCGGGACAGATCCGGCGAACAACAGTCGCTTAAGGGATGTTATTGCGAAGGCAAAGGCCAATAACATGCCTAATGATACAATCGACAGAGGGATTAAAAAGGCCGGCGGGAATCTTTCGGCGGTTAATTATGAGACGGTGACCTATGAAGGCTATGGACCCGGAGGAATAGCGATTATTGTCGAGACATTGACAGATAATCGCAACCGCACGGCTTCTAATGTACGGAATGCATTTACGAAAGGCGGCGGCAGCGTGGGTGCGATGGGCTGTGTTTCTTATATGTTTAATCGAAAGGGCGTTATTATTATCGATAAAGAGGTCTACGATAGTGATGCCGACGAGCTCATGCTGCTTGCCCTTGAGTCTGGTGCATTAGACTTTGCCGAAGAGGATGATAGCTATGAAATTATCACGGAGCCTGATGAACTAGGCTCTGTCCGAGAAGCCATGGAAGCAGCAGGCATTCCCCTCGCATCAGCGGAGGCCACAATGCTGCCGGAAACTTGGGGAACGCTTACTGATGAAGAGGATGTTAAAAAGTTCAACCGTATTTTAGATTTGCTTGATGATGATGACGACGTTAGGAACGTATACCATAACTGGGATGATTGAAAGGAAATAAAGCATAATGGAAGAAATTAAGCGGATTAAAAGAGAACTGATTCATTCAGGCAAGATTATTGATTACTATCAAGACACAGTGGCGATATCCAATGGGAATGTTGCCACTTGGGATTTCATTAAGCATAAGGGAGCGGCGGCAGTCATTCCTGTTGATGACGACGGCCATATTATTATGGTTAAGCAATACCGTAATGCCCTTGACCAATATACCTTGGAGATTCCGGCAGGAGGCCTTGATTCCGAGTCTGAAGCCCCCGAAGTTTGCGCCAAGCGTGAGCTAGAAGAGGAGACCGGATATCAATCACGAAACATTGAGTTCTTGATTCAAATATACACGACAGTGGCATTTTGCGATGAAGAAATCTACATATATGTTGCCAAGGATTTAACACCAGGGCGGCAGCATCTTGATGAAGATGAATTCGTCGAGGTTGAGAGATATTCCATGGAAGAGCTGCTTCATAAAATCCGCATCGGAGAAATTAAGGATTCTAAAACGATTAGTGGATTATTAGCTTATTATTCTCTTAGATGACATAGCCTCCATCTAGCCATCATATAATCAATATAGGTATCCTCAATTACCGTAGCGAGGGTATAATTTTGTGATTGGATGGTGGTTATGATAAGAGAGTTTAAAAGAGGGTATCTATGGCTATTTTTATTTGTGGCAGGACTTGTAATAGGCACTTTATTTGCTAACTATGCAGTTGATACAACATATTTGCAGAAAGTCTTTATCGAGAATTATCAGGTGAATATGATTAATAAGGAAATACTCTGGTTTGATTTATTTGTACATACATTCATCTCCAGAGCTGTTGTTTTTTTATTTTTATGCGTAAGCATATTTTTCCTGAAAAATAAAATGATCCTATATCTTATGACGGTTTATTTAGGCTTTGCTTTTGGCTTTATTATTTCATTATTGACAGTAAGTTATGGTGCTAAAAGTTATCTTGTGTTAGCGGGGATGATGTTTCCTCAATTTTTTGTATATATTGCTCTTTATATTTTGATCATAAAGATTGCAGATTACCAAAATATGGGTAATTCTGGTGCCTTTCCCGTCGGCGAATTAAGAAGCTACAAGAAGGTTGTGTTGCTTGTAATCTTTGCATTAATGGTGGGCAGTTTTTTAGAAAGCTATGTGAATCCAGTATTTTTTAGGTATATTATCAATTCTTTTTAAAAAGATTTTAAATGGAATTCACCATATCTAGTAGACATAAAACAGATGACATCATGATCTGGTGTTTTCTCATGAAAGTGTTGATTGTATAACATTTTACGGGCATTTTGTGTTTGATTTTCTGGAGATTATTTATTATAATAGATATTAGGAACATTAAAAAGGGAGATTGTAATGGGCGATTATGTTATAGGATTTATTGAGTATCTTGAAAATGATAAGAAGGCATCAAGGAATACAATATTATCCTATCAAAGAGACTTGGGAAAATTTTCTAATTATATTGAGAATAAAGGTGTGTTCGATGTAGAGAAGATAACCAGTACCAATTTGAATTCCTATATCTTAATGATGGAGGGAGAGAACTTTGCAACATCTACAATTTCCAGAAGCATAGCAACCTTAAAGTCCTTTTTCAACTACTTGTTTAAGCGAGGCATTATTGGCAATGACCCGGCGGAGAAGCTTAAAGCACCTAAGATTGAGAAGAAGGCTCCGGGGATCCTTTCTATTGAAGAGATCACCTTACTGCTTAATCAGCTTGACGGAGACAGTAATAAAGAGATTAGGGATAAGGCCATGCTGGAGCTTTTATATGCTACCGGCATTCGTGTCAGTGAATTGATTTCCCTTAAGGTTAAAGATGTGAATATCCAGAATGGCTACTTAAGGTGTAATCCTGGCGCAAAAGAGAGGATCGTTCCTTTTGGAAATATAGCTAAAGCAGCCCTTAAGAGATATTTAAAGCAAGCAAGAGATAGCATGATTACCTCTGAGGCTGAGGTGACATTATTTGTCAATTGTAATGGCAAGCCAATGAGCCGGCAGGGATTTTGGAAGGTTCTTAAGCATTACGCTAAGAAGGCGGGTATTGAATCGGATATTACCCCCCATACATTAAGGCATTCTTTTGCTGCACATTTAGTGGAGAATGGTGCGGACTTGAAGTCTGTTCAAGAGATGCTTGGACATTCAGATGTGTCAACAACTCAGATCTATGCAAGAATAGTAAATAACCGCATTAAAGACGTTTATGCGAAAGCTCATCCAAGAGCATAAAAATACCATATTTTATCGGTATGATAGATTATGGTATTTTTATGCTTTATTATTTTGGTTTAAATCGCTAAATTCTCTCGGCGATATCATATATGAGACGTTCTGAATCCTCCCAGCCTAAGCAGGCATCGGTTATCGACTGGCCAAACACATGATGAGGAGACCCGATCTTCTGGCTGCCCTCGATCAGATAGCTTTCGATCATTACACCCTTAACAAGGTTATTGATCTCAGGAGAATGGCTTCGGCTGTGCAAGACCTCTTTGACAATTCGGATCTGTTCCTTGAATAGCTTGTTGGAATTGGAGTGGTTGGCATCAACGATGCAGGCAGGGTATTGCAGGTTCCGTTTATCATACATATTATAAAGGCGGATCAGATCTTCGAAATGATAATTAGGAAGTGCCTGCCCGTGCTTATTGACAGCACCTCGTAAGATCGTATGTGCATATGGATTGCCGCTTGTGGATACATCCCATTCCCGATATGTAAAGTTATGAGGGTTTTGAGCTGCCACGACCGAGTTGAGCATTACTGAAAAGTCACCGCTTGTGGGATTCTTCATACCCGTCGGTACATGGATACCACTTGAAACAAGGCGGTGCTGCTGATTCTCAACGGATCTGGCGCCAATGGCAATATACGATAAAATGTCTGATAAATAGGGCAGATTCTCTGGGTAGAGCATCTCATCTGCGATCGGGAGGCCGAATTCAGTCAATGCTCTGATATGTAGCTTACGAATAGCAATCAAGCCGGCAAGTAAGTCGGGCGCTTTCTCAGGGTTGGGCTGATGGATCATGCCTTTATAGCCTTCACCTGTCGTTCTGGGCTTGTTGGTATATATCCTGGGAACAAGAATAAGCTTATCATCAACCTGCTCTTGAACCTTGGCAAGTCGGCTGATATACTCGCATACAGATTCTTCGTTGTCAGCTGAGCATGGTCCGATAATGACGATAAACTTATCGGACTTACCGGAGATAATATTAAAAAGTTCACTGTCCTTCTGTTCCTTTTTCATGAAAATGGCTTTGGAAATTGGATATTGATCAACGATTTCTTCTGGTGTCGGTAATTTTTTATTAAAAGTAAAGCTCATAATATGTTCCTCATTTCATTATAATAATAATGCTTATTTAAAGATGTACTAGCATTATAATATAATTTATGAGGTGTGTCAAAATAATTAATGTAACAGAAGCATGGGAGAAAATGAAAGAGAGGTAACAAGGTGAGAAAAACAAAGATTATTTGTACTTTAGGACCAGCAACAGAAAAGGAAAGTGTATTACGAGAGTTGATGATTGAGGGAATGAATGTGGCACGATTCAATTTTTCGCATGGGAATCATGAGCAGCATGGCAAAACACTGGAAAAGTTAAAGCATCTCAGAGAGGAGCTTGATCTGCCGATTGCAGCTCTTTTGGATACGAAGGGACCGGAGGTTCGGATTGGCTGTTTTAAGGATGGCAGTGTTAAACTAAAGGCCGGCCAGCAGTTTATTTTAACAATCAATGATATTATTGGAACCGAAGCAATGGTTTCAGTATCCTATAAGGATTTGATCAAGGATTTAAAGAAAGGCACTACCGTTCTCTTAGATGACGGGCTGATCGCACTTGAAGTAATACGCCTCACAAATACGGAGGTAATCTGCACAGTTATCAATGATGGCATTATATCTGATAATAAAGGCGTTAACATACCCGGAGTCGCCCTTTCCATGCCATATATCAGTGAGAAGGATTACAATGATATCATCTTTGGCATAGAGCATGGTTTTGACTTTATTGCGGCGTCATTTGTGCGCACAGCAGAGGATATTTTACAAATCAGAAAGATTCTTCAGGAAAAAGGCTGCAATTCCATTAATATTATCGCTAAGATTGAAAATATGCAGGGTGTTGAGAATATTGATGAAATCATTCGGGTTTCGGATGGCATCATGATTGCCAGGGGAGATATGGGTGTTGAGATTCCTTTAGAAGATGTTCCCGTGCTGCAAAAAATGATTATCAAAAAGGTCTGTAATGCCGGCAAACAGGTTATTACCGCAACCCAGATGCTTGATTCAATGATGAAGAACCCAAGGCCAACGAGGGCGGAGGCTACAGATGTGGCTAATGCCATTTACGACAATACTAGCGCAATTATGCTTTCAGGCGAAACAGCAGCCGGTCTTTATCCTAATGAAGCCCTAAAGACAATGGTCAGAATAGCCATCAGAGCTGAGAAGGCGATCAATTACAGGGAACAGTTTTCTTTTCGTGAATGCGATCATCAGCCGGATGTGACAGATGCCATTTCCCACGCCACCTGTACTTCAGCCAGAGACCTAGATGCGGCAGCGATTATCACAGTGACAAAATCAGGAACAACAGCAAGAATGATTTCAAAGCATCGGCCGGACTGTCCGATTATCGGATGCAGCACTTATGAGCATGTTTGCAGGCAGCTTAACTTATCTTGGGGAGTGACGCCACTATTGATCGAAGAGAAACAAGATACCGATGATCTCTTTGACCATGCGGTCGACACGGCATTGGCGCATGGATTGGTTTCTCGCGGTGAGCTTGTTGTCATTACCGCAGGTGTGCCGCTGGGGATTTCAGGAACCACTAATATCATTAAGGTTCATGTGGCTGGGCATGTTTTGCTCACTGGGAAGACCGTTTCTAAAAAATCCGGATCCGGATGCGTTCTGGTATGTCATTCGGTGGAAGAATTAGTCAGTAATTTTAAGCAGGGAGACATTGTTGTTTTATCTCATACTAACAATGAGATGATGCCGCAATTAAAGAAGGCCTCGGGCATTATCGTGGAAGAGGAAGGACCAAATTCCCATGCTGCGATTGTTGGGCTCAGCCTTGATATTCCGGTGGTGCTTGGCGCCAAGCATGCTACTAAAATATTAAAGTCCGGTGCCGTAGTCAGAATCGAAGGCGACAGCGGTATGGTCTACAGTAATACTTAAGATCGCTTTGCTATAATTTCTTTTTAAATACTATCATATTTCCTTGAGTGCCTGATTACAATAGTAATAAGCATGAAGTTTAAAGGGAATATATGAAGAGATTTATTTGCTGTCTTTTAATCGTGTGCCTATGCTTAGCCCCGGGCATGAGCATATATGCAACGGAAAGTGTCAATCAGGAAGAAAGTTCTATGGAAACACAAGCGTCAGATGAAAGTCAGCTCGCCTCAGAAGGTGTAGATTTAGGTCTCCAATCTGAGGCGGCGGTCTTAATGGAAGCTAGTACCGGGCAAATAATATATGAGAAAAATGCCGATGAAAGGTTAAGTCCCGCCAGTATTACGAAGATCATGACTTTATTGCTGATTTTTGAGGCATTGGATGAAGGGAAGATTGCGCTTAGCGATGAGGCTACCACCAGTGCTTATGCCAAGTCGATGGGCGGCTCTCAGGTGTATCTTGAAGAAGGGGAAAAACAAACGATTGAGACCTTGATTAAATGTATTGTGATTGCTTCAGGCAATGATGCCAGTGTCACTATGGCGGAGCATTTAGCCGGAAGCGAGGCGGAATTTGTGAACATGATGAATAAGAGGGCGGCAGAGCTTGAAATGACAAATACCAACTTTGAAGATTGCTGCGGTCTGAGTGAATCAGCGAATCATTATACTTCTGCCCGAGATGTTGCAATTATGTCGAGAGAATTAACCTTGAATCACCCAGAGGTACATAGCTACGCATCGATATGGATGGAAGATATTGTTCATGTGACGAATAAGGGGAGCAGCGACTTTACTTTATCCAATACGAATAAGCTGCTGCGCCAGTATGATGGCTGCACCGGCCTTAAGACTGGGAGCACGTCCATCGCCAAGTACTGCCTTTCAGCCACAGCGAATCGCCAGGAAGTGAATTTGATTTCCGTGATATTGGCGGCACCAGAATCAGCCGTCCGGTTCAATGAAGCAGCTACGATGCTAAATTATGGTTTTGCCAATGTTCAGGTTTATAAAGATGAAGCCCCCGGAGCATTAGAGATGGTTCGTGTGAATAAAGGGGTGGCAGACTGGGTGAGCACTGAGTATGAAAATATTTTCTCTTATTTAAGCACTACAGGAGAAAATTTTGATAATATTGAAAAAGAATGGGTTTATGAAGAGGACATTATGGCTCCGATTGTTAAGGGGCAGCAGGTGGGAACGCTTGTGTATCGTCTTGATGGCAAGGAAATAGGAACGGTGGCGATAGTTGCTTCCGATCCTGTGGATATGGCGACTTACTTTGATTGTGTGAAGAAGATGTGGAAGCGATTTATGAAAATTGATTAGGGAATAGGAAAGTCGCACACCGGTGCATGGATGTTGGTGTGCGATTTTTTTGTATATTTTTACGATATGTTATTTACATACCATAATGAAGATCAGCCATAACACACAAAATGCGTCATGGCTGATCTTATTTGTTTACCCTATTCATCCCTAACATAACGGTAAGCGGTAGAGCGACCTTGATGGAGCTTTTCGATAATCCCGGCTTGAAGTAAATGTGACAAAGCAAGAGAGATAGTAGCGTCACTGATATCCACGCTGAAATCTCGGATCATCTGCTTGGTTACTTCACCGTCAATAGCTTTAATGAACTTTTCGATGAGTTTCTGTTTGACAATTATATTTTCGCTCAAATCGGAAACCCAACTATTATAATAAAGAACAAGATTTTTGTAGTAGATCTACCCAAAAATCAAAAGCCAGCCTGTAATCATTGATTTCCTGTTCCCAATGTAGCATACACTTTTCCACTGAGGAATACAGCCTAACTATGTTTTCATGAATCAGATGTTCAAAACAGGTATATTCAAAAATAGGGAATTTTGCGTTGTGAAGCATATGTAATAATAGCAGTCGAATAAGCAGCTGCCCTTCCTTTTCGAACGGCTGCACATGAATAGTGTCTACAGTAAAAGCGGAAATAATATATAGAACACGGACGTTTTTGTCAGAAAGAATCTTTTGGCACTCATCACAAATCCGTTCAAAGGCTTCCGGTACGTCCCTCGCCGGAATGGGCTGATGCTTAAATGGATATTCTCTTGCATTTCGATATATGGGTCCATCTGCGGTTCTCCAAATAGCTTGCTTTCCCGGAACCTCTGAAAAAAGTAGTTTATGTAGCTTTTTAGCGGCCATTAACACATCATCCTTTGCGAGTTCATCGTTCCGAATTGCAGTAAAAGTCTTGCAATATCCAAGTGCCAGCCTTTCAGCATAGGTATTGGGTGGATTGCCGTTTATCACAAGTTCAATCACACGTCCTTTATCTATTGCCCGGTTATCGGTATTCGAGCCGATAGGTGAGTGGATAGTGGACAAGGCTGTTATGCTTATGTCCGACTGGGTAACAGCAGGGAAACCCACGGGAAACTTCTGGATTCTGGACGATACCGACAGTGACGGCTGGGTATATTGGGCAAGCGCAATCGCTCCCGGACAGTCCACCAGCAATATCCTTGAATCTGTCAAGCTGGATGTAATGCCCGGTGCGAACTTTGAATACTACATCCATATCGATATGGAAGCCGGACCTTCACACTGCCCATCGGCGCGGTATATGAGGTCACGGAAAAGGATTATCTGTCGGCTGGTTACAGTCAGGCCATAGCGAACGGTTATGGCACAGCCACGACGCAGACCATTCAGGTAACAGCCACTAATACCTTTATCGGTACTGAAATGATAGAGATACCCGTCGTTAAGACCTGGGATTTTACGAACCTGCCAGCAGGAATGAAGCAAAGCGATGTTTTACCGGAAAGCATTACCGTACACCTGAAAGACGGCAACCACAGCAGTGTTTATACCCTGACGGTAGTCGTCGAACGGCAAGGCAATAAGCTGACCGTGAAATCGGCCGACTATGTGAGAAACGGTGACAGCACGGTTTATGACAAGGCATTGTTTGTCAACACCTATAAAGAACCCGACGAACCTGTGCCATCTAAGGAAACCGTGACAATCAGCGGTGAGAAGTCATGGAACCACGGCTCGAATACAAACCCGCCGGAAACAGTCACGCTGTATATCCTTGCCGATGGGCAGCGCAAGATTTCCTTTACAGTAGATGAAAGCAGCCACTGGAGATATTCGTTTGCCCTGCCGAAATACAACACGGCTGGCAAAGAAATCGTCTACACAGTGGATGAAGAACCGATTCAGGATTACAGAAAGTCCATTAACGGATTCAATATCACCAACACGCACATATCGGTTCCCGATCCGAACGATCCGAACCAAGGTGGAACAAGCGGTGCGGGTGGAACGAATGGAGCGAGTGGGGCAGGAAATACGACCAAAGAAAATACATTCTGATGAAGAATAATATCGTCAAAGCTCTCGAAAGGTAGCAGGGATTTGATATAAATGAAAAGGAACAGATTAATTTATTAACTTCTCAATGGTTGGGAGACAATTGATGAATGTATTACACAGGCTGTATGAGCAGTTACCGGAAGAGATACGTTTGCAAAGCACAAGGATCGGCATAGTGACAAAATTGATGGCTGCATATGCCGATCAGCTTCCGGTGCAATATGGATTTGAAAATATGAAACAGTTTACCCGAGAAGGAGCATTTGTCACAAGGGGTACTGCTTCGAATCCTTCGAATGCTGGGAAATGGTGGAGTCCTTGCTAGATGTGATCTCTATAATGCAACCGATAGACATATGCAAAAACCTAGATGAGGAATACAAAAACGAGGATTCCCCGTTATTTAGCGCATGCAGTCAGATCGGCGATCATTTGAAGGCAGAATTTGACGGATATACCATTCGAGATTTATTTGAGCGAAAGTGAGGTAATTCATGAAGAAAGCATTTATTTTTCGACTGGTATTACTCCTCTGAATGATGATTCCCTCTACCTGAACCATTATGACCATTATTGCCATTATTATTACCATTATTGTCATCACTATTATTATTACCACTATTACCATTATCACCACTACCATTATCATTATCACTAGTGTCATCGTTGCCATCTTGATGATGATGGCGGATCTGATTTCTAATTTCATTAATGCCGCTATGAGAATAATCATCAGCCTCAAGCTCGGGAGCCAGCTCCTGAAGTTCTAAAAACGCAAGATATTTCCCGATGGACATTTGATGGCTGTGTGCATCTGTCACGGTTGACTTATCAGTGCTTCTGCAATTGACCTGAATATCCGGATAAATGTCGGTAGCAGACAAAGCGCGGGAGTTCAGATAATCAACCAACTCTGTATCGTCTGATTCAGAGTAGACAGCGAAATCCAGATAGCCGTTATTTTCAAGATAGGGGCGCAACGTGTCGCTTTGGATTAAAGCATCAATCGCTTGCGCATAAGGCAGCCCTTTGACAGTCTCAAGCTTTAAAACGTCAGCAGCCTCTTCATTATAAGAAGTGACGGAAATAACCCTTCCTAAACGGTTGATGGATAATTCAAGGCTTGGATTGATGTCCATGCTGATCAGCGTTGTCTCAGTAAAATAGAGCCTGTGTCCACCAAATGCGGTAAGGAGGATAATAGCTAAACAGGCGGCCACAGTGTAAAGTGCCTTAAAATTGCGAGCTTTGCTTTGCAGCGTAATCACGTCGCCTTTTCTCCATTGCTCCTTGGCTTTGGCTTCAACGAATTCCCCGTCATTTTTCATCACAATAGCAGTCTTACCTTTGATTTCTAAAATAATTCCGGTTTTCACTTTTCTGGATCTCCTTTCGGTAAAAATGCCTGGATTCCGGGATAATCTCCCAGTAATATCAAGGTAATGGTAACAATATATCGCCGATGTTTTTCAACTGTTTTCTCTGAGCATTTAAAACGCTTCGAAAGTTCTGCCTGAGGTATCCTTTGGGTACGTAGAAATCCTTCCTTTAATGTGGCATCTGCGACAATGGCTTGTGCAAATGACGCACATTGATTTCGTGAGCGTTTTTGCTTTGGACAGATATCAGACAGCTGATCAAAGGTGATATCAAAATCAGCCATAGCCAGTGACAGTAAATCTATTTCTTCAGATAATGAAAGCCGCTCCTGTTCCCTTTCATATGTAAATGTTGATGCGGTCGCCTCAATGAAATCCGCCGTGCTGCTATCATCTTTGTCATTAAGGGGAATCACCTTTTGATGATAACGGCTTAACTTCTTTCCCTCATCAATCATCCGGTTGCGGATGCAGGTCGCCACAAAGGGTAGAAAACCACCCATGCTCTCATCATATTGCCTGACACAATTCATAAAAATCAGCATAGCAATGCTAAGCCTATCATCAAAATCCATTTGAAAAACCGGAGTTCTTACAACTTCTTTTTTAATAAAAGGCATGTAATCCCTGATTAATTGATTCAATTCGCTATTGTTCGTTTTCGCCTGTCTAAGACGTGGTAATAAATCGTTCATTTCTAATCCTCTTAATATAATTATACGACAAAACTGTTAAAATCCATAGGGTAATTTTTTAAATCGCCCTATGATTTGAAAGTGATGCCACGTAACCTATCTAAAGAAGGACATAAAGAAAGGATGGTTTTATGAAAAAAATTGTAGCAATTACACTTGTCTTTATTCTCGTTGCCCTATTTTCGATCTCGGCATTTGCGGCGGGAGGTCGTGGTCGCGGGAAAGGAGCAGGAACAGAAACAAAAACAGAAACAAGAATAGAAGCAGAAGCAAAAGCAGAAACAAGAACTGGAACATGCCCATACAATGAGAATTGTCAATACGGGGAGGAATGCCTCACTAACGGTGAATGTTTGTATATCAATGAATGCACGGGCAATAAGGAATGCCCTAATCGAAGCGATTGTCCTAAGCTTAATGATCGCCAAGATAATGGTTCCAAGGGGCATCACGATACGGAGCATGGGCACAGAAGGAATGAAACTATGTGAAGCTATCTTTAAATACTGAAACCAGTCATTGAACTCCGAGCCAATTTGGCCCGGAGTTCAATCATTACTAGAAACTTCTAATTGCTTTGAATATTAGATAAAAGCTTAATCCACCTATAGCACCATAAATAGATATGATGATGTAGACCTGCTGCAAGGTAAACAACCCAGCCAACAGCGCATAGATCAAACTAAAGCAAATCATTGCAACATTTTGGCCAAGACTATAAAAAGACATTACTGTCGCTCGACCTTCTTCTCTGATCTCGTTTTGCAATGCATTTACTAACAAAATCTCCGTGATGGCCACAATCATAAATGAAATGCCGAAAATCAGAATGCCATGCGGTTTCCATATAACAGCAAAGATTGCTAGAAAAATATATGCTAATCCGCCAAGAAGAAATATCTGCCTGATGGAAGATATCTTACGTTGCACCGTCGGTGCGAGGAGGTCGCCAAAAGCAATGAAAACAAACCTTGCAGTTAGAATAACACTGACCCACATTTCACTGAGTTGAAAGTCGTTGATAATGAGGGCATCAAATTCGTCCAGATAATCGCCAAGACTTGCAATAGTTACCAAAAACAATACGGAAACCAAGACACCCACGCTTCCTTTGATAAAGACTCCTGCTTCTTTAAGTGTCCCCCAAAACCCTGCGGTCTCTTTGTCTAATCGCTCCGAATAAAAGTTTTTTTCTCTTATTTGTGAAGCAAATATTACATTGGCGAAGCATATAGCTGCAGACAATAGCGCAATGGCTTCGATCCTGATAAAACTAGCGATGATGCCTGCCGATGCAATTCCTGCAATAGTCCCCACATTCGCATAAAAGTGAGCTTTCCCATATACCGTGGGGAAGCTTTCTTCACATCCGTCACTCTTTAGGTTATCATAGATTAAGCCCTCTTCTGTTCCCGAAGTAAACGATTCTGCAATAGCCCAAAAAACAAATCCAATGGCAAACATAAGAAACGTATGGGAAAAATACCATATTATGAAACATAAGCCCTGTAACACTGTTGCCAGAGCAAGCATATTTCTTCTGTTCCAGCGATCTGCTAAAACTCCGGAAGGAACTTCGAATACTATCGTAAATGCACTCCATATTGCGATTAATACAGAAACTTCAGTAATCGACATTCCCCTCTCAATGAACAGAATCGTATAAAAAGCGTAGATGGGCAAGCATTGACTGATGAATTTGTAAACATATAATACTTTGACATTAAATGCTGTCATTTTTCTTTTCCTCCAAATTTTTGTCATATATGATAAACAATATAGACTTATTTGGAGGTCCTCGGTTTTGATTCGAGGCTTAACAAGGGGGTCTAATGATATTCATTTTTTTCATCTCCATTCAAAAAATAATTTATTTAACAATCTAAGCCCTATGATTTCCCTTTTTAGCACTTGTGACTTCATGATAACATGCTTAATAATGAATTTCAATCATATTTGATGATCAGTTCCTTGTCCAATGACTGAATACATGATAATATAGACATAATTGTTATACATGAAAAATAGACGATAATAATCATGTGAGGGATTCTATTTTGGAATGAGGAGTTTCAATATATCATTCGGCCATACTGGGATACGATAGATCGACTGGAAGAAGAAAGTCCGGGGGCGTTCCATGGAATTCCGGGGATCGATATGGAATGCCGATTCGAAGAATATTATCGAGTTAACAAGGTCCCCTTTTTTGTCAAACATCGAACACCACCAAAGAATCGGGTGGATGTGATGGTGCTGATGGAAGAGGTGGGATTGAAGCATTATGATGCATTTGAATGGTTAATCAGGACAGATAAAAAAGCCTCACAGGATAACCTGATTGTAAAAAGGGAATGAAAGTAGATGCTCCCTCAACTTAAAAATGTCGAATATTATATACAGGAGAAACAATATGACGCGAGAAAAACAAATAAAATATGGAAAAAAGCTCCAACGTATGATGAGATTCTCCAATAAGATACAATCTGTTGTTTCAAAGCGAATTGGCAAAGTGCGTCTTGTTGAAACATCGCACGGTCAAGTTAAGGTATTGGAATATGGATTTGATTCTGCAGAAACCGCGCCGTTGTACATTGATATGCACGGTGGAGGGTTCATTTTAGGAAGTGCTGAAATGGATGAGGCCATGAATCTTTATTTCAAGGAAAAAGCTAACGTGAAAATCATCAGTATTGATTATCCAAAAGCGCCTGAAAATCCGTATCCCTCCGCCATCGAAGCCGTTTACGAGGTGATCACCCACTATATTAGGCACGCTGCCAAGTATGGTGTAGATAAAGAGCGCTTTGGCATCGGTGGACACAGTGCCGGAGCCAATTTAGCAACAGTAATGTGTATGAAAGCGAAGACACTTGGAACTTTTGCGTTCAAATTCCAAATGCTGGACTATCCGCCTCTGGATTTATATACCGACCCATTTAAGAAACCATTACCAAAAAAAGCTATCTCCCCTAAGATGGCGGCGGCATTTAACGCATGTTATGCGGATGCCAAAACAGCAAAATCGCCCTATGTTTCCCCTGTTTTTGCAAAAACGGAGCAGTTGTCGGGCTTGCCTCCCACACTGCTCATTGTCGCAGGATACGATTCGCTTCACGATGAAGGGGTTCGTTATCGCCAAATGCTTAAAGAGGCGGGCGTCCATGTTGAGTTTCATGATTTTTCGCAATCCGCGCATGGGTTCACCTATGAAAAATCAGCGGACGCACTAAAAGCACATGCTTTGATAGCGGATTTTATCAATCGGCATATATAAAGATTTAGGTTTTAGTCAACTGTTTTTTGTAGTTTCTTATTTTGAGATTTGGTGATATAATCATGTAAGGTGTCAATTTGAAGAAAAATATCGCACATAAAGCAATAGTATAGAAGATATTAGAAAGGATACCATATGAGCATACCCGTTAAATTAAATGTATTTGAAGGGCCATTAGATTTACTGCTCCATTTAATAGATGTCAATAAGATAGACATTTATGATATCCCCATTTCGTTGATTACAGACCAATATCTGGAAACAATCAGCCAGATGCAGGATTTAGATATGGACATCATGAGTGAATTTTTAGTCATGGCAGCGACCTTGTTAAGGATCAAGTCCAAGCTGCTGCTGCCGTTAGATGAGAAGGAAGAGGAAGAGACAGGAGATCCCCGCCAAGAGCTGGTGGATCGACTTTTAGAGTATAAAATGTTTAAATATGCTGCTCTTGAGCTTAAAGATAAGCAAACTGACGCTTCAAAAGCAATGTTTAAGGAGCGGACGATCCCTGATGACCTAGAATACATAGAACCGCCAATTGACTTAGATGCTCTGGTCGGTGACATGACACTAAAAAAGCTGCATGAGATTTTCAAACAAGTCATTAAAAAGCAAGAAGACAAGATTGATCCTATCCGCAGCCAATATGGTAAGATTGAGCAGGAGAAGGTCAGCCTTGGTGATAAGCTGGCCGAGATAGAAGACTACGGTAAAACAATGAAAAGATTTAGCTTTCGGAGCCTTTTGTCAAGACAAGCCGGCAAGATGAATACAATTGTAACATTTTTAGCTGTGCTGGAATTGATGAAGAGCGGGAAGATAGCTGTCATACAAAACGATTTATTTGATGATATCGAAATAGAGATGACGTAAGCAGGAGGTTTAGGATGTCAGAAATTGAAAATATGCTAGCTGCTATAGAAGCATTACTTTTTACCATGGGCAAGTCCCTAACACTTAAAGAGATTGCAGCCACTATAGAACACGATGAGGTGACAACCAGAAAGCTGTTGAATCAGTTAATGGACAGTTATGAGAAGGAGGGCAGAGGGATTCGCCTGATTGAATTAGATGGCGCCTATCAATTATGTACGAAGCCGGAGTATTATCAATATATCATCAAGCTGATGCACCGGCCGAAGAAGCACGCCCTGACGGAGGTCCAGTTAGAGACCCTGTCTATCATAGCCTACAAACAGCCTGTGACCAAATCCATGATTGAACAGATCAGAGGCGTCAGCTCAGACCATGCAGTGAACCGCTTATTGGAATACAATCTGGTATGCGAAGTAGGGCGGCTAGATGCCCCGGGAAGGCCGATTCTATTTGGAACCACAGAAGAATTTTTAAGAACATTTGGGATTAAATCCCAGGATGAGCTGCCTGTCATAGATCCTGTAAAGCTTGAGGAACTAAAGTCCGAAGCTAGGGAAGAAATAGAATTAAAATTAGAAGTATAGATGTCTTCATGCATATTTTGCCCATGGCATAGAATTGATAATTATTAAAATTCCATAAAGATGTATAAAATTACTAATTATGTCAAATGATATTACAGAATCCGATAATACAATCCAATAAAAATCAGTGTGCTAACACTAGATTGAAGGAGTGTACTATATGAAATTTAAAAGTAATAAGTTGATGCTATATTTAGTAATTTTTTGCTGTATAATGACAACAGTGCTTGCAAAGGATTCTGCCATTCAAGAAACAAGTGCTGCATATGCTATTCATTTGGAAAACAATACTAACGAGCTGCTTAAAACGGCAGCTAATATTTATAGTAAGAATATGATTTTAGTTAATTTGGATAATGGTGAAATTATCGGAGAAATTTGTGGAGAGGATAGGATTTTTCCAGCATCGCTGACAAAAATCATGACAACAATCGTGTGTCTTGAAGAGCTTGAGAACTTAAGTGAAACGGTTCTTCTTGAAGAAGCTATGATTAATGAGCTTCATGATAAAGGCGCATCAATGGCCGGCTTTACCGCCGGAGACAAAGTGGCGGCTATGGACTTGCTTTATGGCGTAATGCTGCCATCAGGTGCCGATGCGGCTGTAGGTCTGGCCAACAGAATTTCAGGATCAGAAGAAAATTTCGTTAAACTGATGAATCGCAAGGCAGATCATTTAGGCATGAATAATACTCATTTCGTCAATTGTACCGGACTGCATGATGATGACCACTATTCAACCCCTGAGGATTTAGTCAAATTACTACAGTATGCTTTGACGAACAATATATTTAAGGAAATTTTCACAACTAAGATCTACGAGACGTCAGATGGGCTGACTCTGGTCAGTACCATGTTCGAGAAATTAGATGATGGACAAATAGAAAACGGCTCCATCTTAGGCGGCAAGACCGGATATACGGGCCGCGCTGGCTTATGCCTTGCGAGCATTGCCCAAATCAACGAGAATATGTATCTTTTGATTACTGCTAACGCAGCAGGCGGTCCAAACTCAAAACCATATCATATTCAAGATGCTATCAGCATATTTAACAGTATTAAAGACTAATATTTGGTAAAATTGACATATAATGAATTATATTGTAAAATATAGAAATTGCATATAAATTGTTTTAAGCCAAAAGGGGATTTTAGATGAAGAGAACAAAGATCATTTGTACAATGGGGCCTAATACTAATGACAGGGAATTATTAAAGTGTTTAGCAGAAAATGGAATGGATATTGCCAGATTTAATTTTTCCCATGGCGACCACGAGGAACAGCTCGGTCGAATTAATCTATTGAAAAGTGTTGCAAAGGAATTAGAATTGCCGATTGCGATGCTGTTGGATACAAAAGGACCTGAAATCAGAACCGGACTGCTAAAGGGCGGCCAAAAGGTGGAATTAACCGAGGGCGCACTATTTACCCTTACGACCAAAGAAGTGGTAGGAGATTCCACGGTTGTGTATGTGAGTTATGCCGGCCTTAAGGATGACATCAGTCCGGGAGACCGGATATTGATTGATGATGGACTGATTGGACTTGCGGTCATTTCAATAGATGGCAGTGATATAAAATGTAAAGTAATCAATGGCGGAGAGCTGGGCGAAAAAAAGGGTGTCAATGTTCCTGGCGTCAGCATCAGGCTTCCCGCCCTGACACAGAAGGATAAAGATGATATTATTTTTGGCATTGAGCAGGGAATGGATTTTGTTGCCGTCTCTTTCGTCAGAAATGCAGATGGCATCAAAGAAATTAAAGCGATCTTGCAAGAATACCATGGAGAACATATTTCGGTAATTGCTAAGATTGAAAATGCCGAGGGAATTGACAACTTAGATGAGATACTTCATTACTCCGATGGCATCATGGTTGCCCGGGGTGATATGGGGGTTGAAATACCGGCACAGGAAGTTCCTTACATTCAAAAGATGATTATCAAAAAATGCAACGATAATTATAAACCGGTCATCACAGCGACTCAAATGCTCGATTCAATGATGCGTAATCCCAGACCGACCAGAGCTGAAGCCGGTGATGTAGCTAATGCGATTTATGATGGTACAGATGTGATTATGCTCTCCGGAGAAACAGCGATGGGCAAGTATCCCCTGGAAGCTTTGAAAATGATGGTCGAGATAGCAGAATCTACCGAAAAGCATTTAAATTATGCCGACAGGCTTGAAACTAAAAAAATGCACCGGAAAAGCAATGTTTCAAGCGCGGTTGGCTTGGCGTCGGTGACAACTGCGCTCAATGTGAACGCGCGTTGTATTGTTATACCTACAGTTACCGGCCAGACAGCCAGATTGATATCGAATTTCAGGCCCGAACAGCCGATTTATGCCATTTCACCCAATGAAAAGACCTTAAAGAAGATGCAGATTTATTGGGGCGTAAAACCGCTTAGCGGCAATGAGGAGGACACGACGGAGCATATAATTGAGCGTTCCATGAAAACAATCCAAAGCAATCACTTGATTGAAAAAGGAGAGCTTGCAGTCTTCACGGCAGGAGACCCGGCAACGAATATCGTCACCGGAGAGGGTGCCATGACTAACATGATGCACGTTGTGGAGGCAAAATAATTATCATAAACAACCCTTCAATTATATACATTAGAATAAATAGGTTACTAGGAAGCTGCTATGTTGAAGTTGAACAAGAAAGTTTTAACCGTATTTATTCTAATGTTTTTTTTATTTGGATTTTTGATCAACAATCTCAATGAAACAAAAGGCGAAGCCGTAGAGACCTTTTGGTTTAGTCCAAAGACTGCCGCTGCGCAAAAGGAATCGCTGGACTTAAATGCCGGATATGCCGTATTAATGGATGGGGCGTCAGGTAGGATTTTGTACGGGAAAGACGAAAATGAACCTGTGCCAATGGCCAGCACGACAAAAATCATGACCTTAATCATTGCTTTAGAGCATGGTGACTTGGAGGAAGCTGTTACAGTTTCAAAATATGCCGCTTCAATGCCGGATGTGCAACTAAATATAGCCGAAGGAGAACAGTACATTTTAAAGGATTTGCTCTATTCGCTCATGCTCGAGTCTCATAATGATACTGCCGTGGCTATTGCTGAGCATATCGGGGGCAGCGTGGAAGGTTTTGCCAAGCTTATGAATCAAAAAGCTATTTCCTTAGGCTGCACCCAGACGAATTTCGTGACACCTAACGGGCTTGATGCGCCGGATCACTATACGACGGCAGCGGAGCTGGCAATCATCACCAGGCACGCCCTCAAAAGCCAAAAGTTTATTGAGATTACAAATACAAAGGAGTGGACCTTTACTGAAATCACAACTGGGAAAAGCTTCACAGTCAATAATAAAAATGCTTTTTTGACGATGATGGATGGCGCGATCGGCGTTAAGACCGGATTTACCAATGGCGCCGGATATTGCTTTGTGGGAGCGGTCGAAAGAGATGATCGTCAGCTCATATCGGTGGTGCTGGCATGCGGGTGGCCGCCTCATAAAACATACAAGTGGTCCGATACGATGGCGCTGATGGATTACGGGTTGAGTTGCTTTGCTGAAAAGACAATAGTGACAGGGGATTTTAATTTTGCCAAGATCAATGTAATGGACGGCGTCAAAGGCCAAATTCCTATTTATTTTGATAGGGAATTGAGCTTGCTTGTTGGGGAACATGAAAATGTGGAGGTTAAATATGTTCATATGACGTCGATCCAAGCACCGGTTTCGTATAACCAGATTATCGGTTATGGATATGTGTATATCGATGATGTGGTTTATGACGTCTTTCCGATTAGGGCGCTTGAAGCGGATGAGCGGCAGACCTTTTGGGATAGCATTAGGAGGGTGGTGACAGGGGCATTTGGAGAAAACTAAGCTGCACACCTTATACATTGACATATGTTATAACGAATGATATAATTTAGAGAAATAATAGAAGGTATATACAAAACGATAAATAATATAAAGGAGAATTAGTATTATTATGGATACGAATGAATGTGTCAGGCTTTTGGATGAATCAGTTGAAGTATCGAAGCGAGTCAATGATTTAAGAGACAAATATTTTGCAACAACCCCTCCGCTGTGTATTGAAAGGGCAAGACTATATACGCAATCATTTAAGAACACTGAAAATGAGCCCATATCAATACGCAGAGCTCTGGCGATAGAACATGTTTTAAAAAACATATCGCTATATATTTCGGATGGGGAGCTATTTGCTGGCGGCTTGGCTGAAAAACCTAGGGGTTCTTCTGTTTTCCCGGAGTTTTCCGTTCAATGGATTATCGATGAATTGAACGGAAAACCATGTACATTTGAAGAAAGAGAGAATGATCCATATATTGTCGAGCCCGAAGTAAGAAAGGAATTGTTAGAGGAAGTATTACCGTATTGGTTGGGGAAAACACAGGAAGATATGGTATGTGCAAGGCTTCCGGAAGACACTAAAATTGCCGGTACTAATGTCAAAGGATTTGATGGCTCATGGATACTGATGAGTGGAGATGGACACACTATTCCGGATTTCAAAAAAGTCCTGAATGTAGGTTTAGAAGGCATTATCAAAGAGGCTGAAGATTGTTTGTCGAAGTTGGATCTGGCTGATCACGAAGAATTTCAAAAAGTACCTTTTTATCAATCTGTGATTATTGTAAACAAGGCAGTTATTGCCTATGCCAGAAGATTAAGTTCCTTTGCGAAAAGATTAGCTGAAAAAGAAACGAATCCAGTACGTAAGAAGGAATTGCTTCAGATTAGTAAAAATTGCGCACATGTTCCGGCAAAGCCGGCATCAACCTTTTACGAAGGAATTCAATCTATATTGATTATACATATTGCAATTCAGATGGAGAGCAATGGACATGGCGTATCATTTGGAAGATTTGATCAATACATGTACCCGCTTTTTCAAAATGATATCAAAACAGGCGTATTAGATGATAGCGAGGCACTAGAATTAGTTAATTCTTTTTATATAAAGCTTAACGAGATGAGTAAACTTAGAAATGTGGCGGATACGGAGTTTTTTGTAGGATATATGGTATACCCTAATTTGACAATCGGTGGTCAAGAATATATTGGGAAAGATGCTGTTAATGAATTGTCATATATTTGTCTGGCAAGCACAAAAAAAATGAAAATGATACAGCCGTTATTAGCTGTACGGATTTTTCCGGGAACAAGCGAAAGATTTCTTGTAGAATGCACAAGAACTATTGCTACGGGAATTGGAATGCCGGCTCTTTATAATGATGATGCAATCATTCCAGCTCTTTTAAGCCAAGGATACGAATTAGAAGACGCCTATGATTATGGAATAACAGGTTGTGTGGAGCCTTCACCGCAGGGAATGATCGGCGGAAGGTTTGGGGCTGCATTTCCTAATCCGGTAAAAGTTTTAGAATTAACGATGCATGGGGGAAGAGACCCAAGAACTGGTTACATGCCAGTTGCTGGAAAGGACTTTACGGCAATGCAAAGCTTTGAAGAATTCATGGAAGAGTTTAATAAGCAGCAATTATATTACTTGAAGCAGCATGTGATTCAAGACAATCTGGTTGACATTGTATGGGAAGAAACTATGCCAACACCAATCCTGTCATCAGTCATCTCTGATTGCATTAAAAGAGGGAAAGAGATTAAGAAGGGCGGGGCAAAATATGATTTCACCGGCGGGCAAATGGTAGGGACATCTACATGCATCAATTGTCTGGCCACTATCAAAAAAATAGTATTTGATGAAGAATTATTAAGCCAAAAACAATTATTGCATGCTTTGGATACTAATTTTGAGGATGAAAGCACATTGCCAAAGGGTAATGAAATTCGTCAAATCCTTATCAATAAAGGAAGTGTTTTTGGTAACGATGATGATAATGCGGATCAGATTGCATATGACTTTATTCACTTTTGGGCAAAAAACAAGATGAGTTTTAAAAATACTCGTTACGGGAGAGGCCCCATTGGCGGGAGATTCATTCCTTCTACAGCTACGGTTGCAGCAAACATACCTGCTGGTTATGTTGTGGGTGCAACACCTGATGGCAGAAAAGCTGGTGAGCCCATATCAGAAGGGATTTCTGCTTTTGGAGGAAGTGACATTAACGGCCCTACAGCCTTGATTAATTCAGTTGCGAGCATTCCCAATATTATGTATGTGGGAGGGCAATTACTGAATGTGAAATTTAATCCATCATGCTTTAATAATAGTGCAGGAATCCGTAATTTTATTTCATTAATCCGAACTTATTTTTTAAAGAAAGGCTTCCAGATCCAAGTAAATGTTGTTGATAAAGAAACCTTGTACAATGCAATTGACCATCCAGAAGATTATCGAGACTTAATGGTTCGGGTCGCAGGCTATAGCGCATATTTTGTCACGTTAAACAAGCAGCTGCAACAAGATATCATTAACAGAACAGAGCATAGAATGTGATTCGATGAAAGGTTAAGATAAAATGGAAGGAATCATCTTTGATATCCAGAGATATAGTGTAAATGACGGTGGGGGAATACGAACAGTAGTTTTTTTGAAAGGGTGTCCATTAAGATGTAAATGGTGTGCTAATCCGGAGTCTCAAAAAACTGATTTTTCAAGAATCTTCTGGAAAAACAAATGTATTAGCTGTGGCAAGTGTATTGAGGCATGTCCAAAGAATATTGGGAACAACCTCGCAAGACAAAAGGAATGTGCGAGACTTAAGCTTTGTGTCAAAGCTTGTCCGACGGGTGCTTTAAAACCTGTTGGCAGGAATTATACGGTGGATGAAGTTGTCAGGATAGTTGAAAAGGATATCATGTTTTATTCAACTTCCAAGGGGGGCGTGACTGTTTCTGGCGGAGAGCCATTAGTGCAATGGGAATTTGTGACCAAACTGCTTAAGGGCCTTCAGGATAATTATATCGAAACAGCTATGGAAACATCAGGGTTTGCACCATTTGAACATTTGTGGTCGATAGCTGCTCATTGCGATCAGGTATTGTATGATATTAAGCATATGAATTCTCGCATACATGAAAATTACACAGGAGTGGGCAATGAGCTTATATTGGATAATTTAGCACGAATTAGAGAAAGGGAGGTACCTGTCGTCATACGCATTCCTTTGATTCATCATGTCAATGACAACTGGGACAATATCGAGAAAACGGCGGAGTATGCGAAGGAGGTGGGCGTTGACGAGATTCATCTCTTGCCATTTCATCAATATGGAGACCCCAAATATGAAGCAATAGGAAGAACTGTGGCTATGACTAATGGAACAGTACCGGAAGAAAATATAAAAAGAATAGAGGAAGAATTAACCAAGAAGAATCTACGAGTTTTAGTTGGTGGATAATGAAGATTCATATGCCCGTGATATTTGTGCAGAGTAAAAATTTACAAATTTCATGGGCATAAAAAATTCATTAAGTTATATTGACAAATGTTATAACGGATGTTAGAATTGATTTAGTAAGAATTTAAGTAAAGAAAGAAGATTAATAAGAATTTATTGTACAATTCAACGGAGGTTATATTGAATATGGAGGCAGCAATAAATGAAGGCAAAGCCAAATACTGCTTAGAGATGTTGGAGGTGAGTAAAAACTTCCCTGGAGTTAAAGCGCTTAATAAGGTAACATTGCAGATAAAGCCTGGAGAGGTTCATGCATTGTTGGGCGAGAATGGCGCTGGGAAATCCACTTTAATGAAAATACTTAGCGGTCAGTATTCACCAGATGAAGGGAAGATTATTTATCTTGATGAGGAGATTAAGATTAAAAACTCTTCTGAAGCAATAAAACTTGGAATTTCTATGATTCATCAGGAATTAAGCCCATTGAAAGATATGACAGTAGCAGAAAATCTTTTTATTGGGAGAGAACCTAGGAAGAAAGGTCTTCTTAATAAAAAGAAGATGAATGAAAAAGCGACTGAGTATTTAAAGGAGTATGAACTAGATGTAAAGGTCAATAGCAAAGTCAGAGAGTTGAATATTGCTCAAATGCAAATGTTGGAAATCATAAGGGCGGCTACTTATAATTCTGAAATAGTTATTATGGATGAGCCCACATCATCCTTAACAGATGAAGAAGTCCGGATATTATTCAGGACAATTCGAAGTTTGCAAAGCCATGGCGTGTCGATCATCTATATTTCCCATCGTATCGAGGAGATATTTGAAATCGCAGACCGGGCAACGGTTTTTAGGGATGGTCAATACATAGGTACTAAAATTGTCGATGAAACAGACCGTGATGAGTTAATTTCTATGATGGTAGGGCGATCGGTTGAAGACATTTTTCCAAAAGTCAATACCGTAATCAAAGAAAAAATCTTAGAAGTAAAAAACTTGACAAGAAGCAATGTATTTAAAGATGTTTCATTTGATCTTAGGCGCGGTGAGATTTTAGGGTTTGCCGGATTGATAGGCGCTGGAAGAAGTGAAGTGATGAATTCGATTTTTGGAATTGACAAATCAACTTCAGGCGAGATTCTTTTGGAAGGAGAGCCTGTGTCTATCAAAAATCCCAGAGCTGCGATTGGACATGGGATTGGATATGTGACAGAGGATCGAAAAGGGAATGGATTAGTCCTTATACATTCTGTATTGGAAAATATATCATTACCAACCCTCTCCAGAATTAATAAAGGAGTGGTTTTGAATAAGCGTACTGAGATGGAACGAGGTACGGAGTATATAAAGAAACTGAATGTAAAGACGCCGGCTCCAAGGACTCCGGCCGGAAGCTTAAGTGGTGGGAATCAACAGAAACTCGTTATTGCAAAATGGATGATGGCAAAACCCAGAATTTTAATACTTGATGAGCCGACAAGAGGAATTGATGTTGGTGCTAAGGCAGAGATTTATACGTTAATGTGTAAGTTGGTAGCAGAAGGCATGGCAATAATACTAATATCATCTGAAATGCCAGAGGTAATGTCTATGTGTGACAGACTAATTGTTATGGGAAATGGCAGAATCAAGGCTGAGTTTAGCAGACAGGAAATTTTAGACAAAGAAATCACTCAAGAAAAAGTACTAAGTGTAGCGATCGGAGGGGAAAAAGGTGAATGATACAAAGAAAGAACTATTTAATCTAAAGGGTTTTATAACACGTTATGGATTAATGATAATTATTATTGTGTTTGTATTGATTATGTGCGTAGTTCAACCAGCATTTCGGACTTCCGCAAACATGCTGAATATTCTAAAACAAGTATCGATGAACGGAATGATTGCATTAGGTATGGCATTTGTAATCATGACAGGCGGCATTGACCTTTCGGTCGGTTCTACTGTTGCGGTTTCGACATTGGTTGCCGGAAGTGTTTTGACCATGAATCCGGATAGTCAGATGTTTACCATATATGCAGTATTAGCCGCACTGGGAGCCGGAATCTTATGTGGTGCATTAAATGGTATCTGTATTGCCTACTTAAAGATTCCACCGTTTATTGTGACTATGGGAACGATGACAATGTTTCGTGGCTTGGGGTATCTATACTGCAATGGGCAGCCCTATGTGTTGAAATCGGCATTCTACAAAGTGATTGGACAGGGAACGGTGACAGGCTTATCTATTCCCATTCCTGCGATTATGCTGATTATTGCAGTAATTATCTTTTATTTTGTCTTAAATTGGACAAAGTTCGGCAGGCATGTACTGGCAACCGGTGGCAATGAGAATGCGGCAATTACTGCGGGGGTTAATGTAAAGAAAATTAAGATAATAGTTTATACTATTTGCGGATTCATGGCGGCTCTAGGTGGGATTATATTAGGCTCACGTATTAATGCCGGAAACCCATCCTTAGGAAGCGGGTATGAACTAGATGCTATTTCTGCTGTAGTTATTGGCGGTGCCAGCATGAGTGGCGGTCTTTGCACAACCCTTGGAACGGTACTTGGCATTATGACATTGGGGCTAATCAACAATTCATTAAATATGCTGGGGGTTTCAAGCTATTTCCAGATGGTATTCCAAGGCATGATTATTATCATAGCGGTTGCTTTAGACGCAAGAAGCAGACAAGAAAAATAAACGGTTACATGTTAATGATAATGTCTATCATATCCCTTGATAGTCTATTATAAAACTTGAATAAAAGGAGAAGATGAAATGAAGAGAAAAGTGATATCGATAATTATGGTGATTTCCATGATGGCAGCTATGGTATTTGTTGGCTGTGGATCGAGTGGCAACAATGAGACGACTAATGATGCGGGCGATACTGCGAAAGCAACGACAAGTGAAGTGACAACAGCGGCAACAACAGATGACAGCGCAGTGGAAGAAAAAGTTGTTATTGGCTACTCTGTAAAAACGTTATCCGATACCTACATGCAATTCCTTAAAACCGGTATTGATGCGCAAGTTGAGAATTATGATTTTGTTGAGCTTCAGGTGGCAGATGCACAGATGGATTTAAATACCCAGTTAAGTCAAGCAGAAGATTTTATTTCGAAGGGAGTTGACGTATTGCTATTCTGCCCACAGGATGCCGATGCATGCACACCGGTTGTTGAAGCGGCAAAAGCGGCAGGAATTCCGGTTGTTGAAGTTTGCACGAATACAAACGATAATGAATATGACTGTTTTGTAGGATCCGATGATGTTGATGCTGGGGAGATGCTTGGAAATTATGTTATGGAAGGTTTGCCGGATGGTGGAAACATCTTGATTCTGGAAGGTATTATGGGTCAGTCTTCTCAAATTTACAGGTATGAAGGCTTAGAGAATACAATTTTAGGCGACAGCAAATACAACCTGCTGGAATGTAAAACAGCAAACTGGCAAAGAGCTGAAGCTATGGCGCAGGTGGAGGACTGGCTAGTAAAATACCCGGAGATTGACGCAATTATCTGTGAGAATGACGATATGGCCATGGGTGCTTTAGAAGCATGTGAAGCGGCTGGAAGGAAAGATGATATTATCATTCTTGGCGTAGATGGAAATCAAGATAATATTCAAGCTGTATTAGATGGACGTTTGGAAGCTTCTATTCTTCAAAATGGACCCGAACAAGGAAGCACTGCAATTGATATATGCATTAAACTTGCAAAAGGCGAAACAGTGGACAAAGAATATATGATTCCGTTTGAGCTTATTACACAAGAAAATGCAGCGGGTTATCTACAATAGTTGATCCAAATACATAGTATAATCGTAAAGCCTTTATCTCATTCACTAAGGCTTTACGATTATACGCATTATTTATCTGACAAAGGAGGATAGGAAATGGGAAGTTTAAAGTTTGCAAGAACTGAGAGGCTACGTGAATGGATTCGCGGGGTGACACCAGAAATATGCCCTGAAAGAGCTATTATAGCTACCAGAACGTATAAAGAAACTGAATCCGAGCCAATGGCGCTACGCAGAGCGAAAACATTTTACAATACATTAGCAGAAATGACAGTATGCATTTATGATGGAGAATTAATTGTTGGGAATCAGTGCAGCAAACCAAGAAGTTCGCCCATTTTTCCAGAAACGACCGCTTCATGGATAAAAGATGACATTAGCGATTTTTGGACAAGGGGTTCTGATAAATTTTACGTAAGGCCAGAAGTGGAGGCCGTATTAAAAAAAGACGTGTTTCCCTATTGGGAAGGAAAAACGGTTCAGGATCGTACTCTGGATTTGATCCCTGAGGAAAGCAAAAATGCTTGGCTTTTAGATTACCGTATTTATTCTAATGATTTGCATTGGAAAAATGCAGTAGGTCATCTGGTTGCGGATTATGAAATTGTTTTAAAAAAGGGCTATGGAAAACTTGCGGACGAAATTAAAGAAAAAATAGATAGTCTGGATATGACGCAAGCAGAAAACGTAGAGAAAATGGTATTCTACCAATCATCGCTCATTTGCGCACAGGCAGCGATCATGTTCACCAAAAGATTTTCGAAACTGGCGGCTGCGCTAGCGCTAGAAGAAGAAGACGAGATGAGAAGGGCAGAATTAAAGGAGATTTCCAGAATTTGTGATAAGGTGCCGGAGAAACCTGCAGAGACATTCCAAGAGGCGCTACAAGCACTATGGTTCCATCAGCTGCTGATTCAGTTGGAGGTTGACGGGCTTGCTATTTCGACAGAAAGATTTGACAGCCTGATGTTCCCTTATTATGAACATGATGTCAATGCTGGAGTGATAACAAAAGAATATGCGCAGGAATTATTAGAATGCTTATGGATTAAATTTTTTGAGATCATGAAGGCATACGACAATGTTAATGCAAAGTACTATTCAGGGTACTCTATAGGACAGATTCTTACTATCGGCGGCCAAGATGATGAAGGGAATGACAATACTAACGAACTATCTTTTTTATGTATGGAAGCAGAGGACAATATGCGGCTGACACAACCGAATCTGGCAATTCGATACAATGTAAATACGCCTGATGATTTCCTGCTGCGTGTTTGTGAATACATTAAGGTCGGCACAGGAAAGCCCTCATTATTTAATGATGGCGCAATTATACCGGCGCTGTTAAGCCGCGGGGTCAAGCTTAATGAAGCCAGAAACTATGCACTGATCGGGTGTGTTGAAGCATCTCCTAAAGGCATGTATTATGGCTGGACAAATTCAGGCATGTTTAATCTTGCTAAATGTATTGAGCTGGCAATGAATGACGGTGTATGTATGCTTTCGGGTGAGCAAGTAGGACCAAAGACCGGCAAAGCAAAAGATTTCAAAAGTATTGACGAATTTATATCAGCATATAAAAAGCAAGTAGAATACTTTATTACCCAGATGATAGCCACTTTAAATGGTATTGATTATGCACATCAGAATAATCTTCCGACTCCCTATCTCTCCATCTGCATGAAGGATTGTGTTGAAAAAGGAAAAGATATTACTAAGGGAGGCGCAAGGTATAATTTCACTGCGCCACAAGGTGTTGGTCTTGCAGATTGTGCAGACTCTTTGTCAGCGCTCTTTCAGCTAGTATTTAAAGAAAAAAAGTATCCAATGGCTGAGGTAGTTGATGCTTTGAAAGCAAATTTTGAAGGCTACGAGAAATTGCATAGAGACCTAAAAAATGCCCCCAAATTTGGTAATGACGATGACCGTGTAGATAGATTTGGCGTCATGGTAGGAAAGCATTTTTGTGCGGAATTAGAAAAATACCCTAATGCTCGAGGCGGAAGATTTCATGCTGGCTTATATCCTGTTTCTTCTAATGTTCCAATGGGGTTGGATGTTGGAGCCCTCCCAAGTGGCAGATTAAGTCAGGTGCCACTGGCTGACGGCGTTTCACCGGCAATTAATGGGGATAAGCTAGGACCTACAGCAGTGATCAAATCCGTTGCAAAGCTAGATCATATGGCGGCTTCTAACGGCTCCTTGTTAAATCAGAAATTCAATCCCAAAACATTGGAAGGTACTGAACAAATGGGTAAGTTCATGAAGTTGATTCGTACCTACTTCGATTTGGGAGGATGGCATATACAGTTTAATGTCATTTCTGCAGAAACAATGAGAAAGGCGCAAAAATCACCTGAAAAATATAAAAATTTATTGGTGCGCATCGCTGGGTACAGTGCGTTTTTTACGGAACTGGATGCAGATTTACAGGAAAATTTGATTTCTAGGACGGAGCAGCAGCAGTTTTAGCAAAATTTCGAAGGCGGCAGACGCAGTGCTGCCGCTTTTCGGTTTAATGAACAGGAGTAAACAAAATGTGCATAAATGGTACGATATTCAACATACAGCGTTTTTCTATACATGATGGACCAGGCATCCGCACCATTATTTTTTTTAAAGGCTGTCCGTTGGAATGCAAATGGTGTGCTAATCCAGAGTCTCAGGAAAAGAAAAAGCAGATAATGTATAGCAAAGCGGATTGCCGTAGCTGCGGTATGTGCCAAAGGGTATGCTCCCATGAGGCTATTATCATGAAAAAGGATAATGGCATTGAGATAAATAGAAAAAAATGTGTGGCATGCGGAAATTGTATAGAAGAATGTATTCCTATGGCTTTAAAGATGACAGGAGAAGAGCTGTCTATATCAGAGATAAAAAAAGAAGTCATGAAGGACAGTGCTTTTTTTCGAAAAGAGGGTGGCATCACTTTGTCTGGTGGAGAGCCTTTGCTTCAGAAAGAAATTGCTGCTAAGTTGCTAAAGTCCTTTCATGATTTATGTATTCACACAGCAATAGAAACCTGTGGACAGGTGAATTATGAAAACATAGAAGCGGTACTGCCTAATTGTGATTTGTTTCTTTATGATATTAAAGAAATGAATTCAAAAAAACATGAAGAACTTACAGGAGTTGGGAACCAAACGATTCTTAAGAATCTTATAAAGCTTGGAAAAACTGATGCGAAAATCTGGATACGCATGCCAATAATTTCTGGGTATAATGATGATCCGAAAGAAGTCATAAGCGTGACTGATATTGCAAGACAAATAAGAAATCTGGAAAAAATCGAGCTGCTCCCCTATCATAACTTGGGAGTGAGTAAGTATGAACGTCTTGGTAAAAAATATGAATTGAGCAGGGAGATCAAAGCACCAACTCAGGAACAATTGTATGATTTAAAAGGAGGAATTGAAAGAGCATATAATGGCGTAAAAGTCGATGTAGGTAAATAACAAAAGTAGGAGAGGTGAAAAGGGATGCGCGATAAAATGAGAGCAGTATTAATGCCTGAAATTCGTAAAATGGAGATGATTCAATTGGATATCCCTCAGATTGAGTCCGATGAGGTTCTTATTAAAGTAAAGCATGTCGGCATCTGTGGTTCGGATGTACATTACTACGAGTATGGGCGTATAGGTGATTTCGTAGTAGAGAATCCGATCATTTTAGGTCATGAATTTGCCGGTGAAATAGTAGAAGTAGGATCTTTAGTTAAACACTTAAAATCTGGAGATAAGGTTACCGTAGAACCAGGAAAACCATGTGGTAAATGCAAATATTGTATGTCAGGTGATTATAACCTTTGTCCTGATATGATATTTATGGCAACGCCTCCGATTAATGGTTGTTTATCTGAATATCTTGCGTACCCCGCTCATTTATGCTACAAATTGCCGGATAATATGAGTACGGTAGAAGGTGCGTTGGTTGATCCGGTTGCGGTAGGATATCATGCGGCATTTCAGGGATATGCTAAAGTAGGAAAATCTGCAATAGTCCTTGGTGCGGGCTGTATTGGATTAATGTCAATGATGGCACTGCAAACAGCAGGCGTATCACCAGTTTATATTACCGATGTGTTAGATAGCCGTTTAGTTAAAGCGATGGAATTGGGTGCTGACGGCGTATATAAAGCCGAAGATGACAAGTATATAGAAAAAGCAAAAGCAGACTTAAATAACGAAGGGTTTGATATTGTTATTGAGACAGCAGGGAGTCCTTATACCATCAGGCAATCCACTAAGCTTGTAAATCGGGGTGGCGTGATTGTGTTAGTAGGTATGTCGCCAAATAGTGAAAATGTTGTGGATACCGCAGAACTTATGGCTAAAGAGGCTGCCATAACAACAGTTTTCCGATATAAAAATATTTGGCCGATTGCAATATCTGCAATTGCTAGTGGTAAATTCCCGGTCCATAAAATCGTCAGTGCCACATATCCTTTTGAAAAAACCAAAGAAGCATTTGAAAGGTGTGTTCATGATAAAGAGAATGTCATTAAAGTAGTCATTGAGTTCTAAAGCTGGAGGAAATACAAATGAAATGTTTTTTAGGAATAGATGTCGGAACTAGCGGCGTAAAGGCAGTGGTCATGGAGAAAGACGGAAACATTATCGGAACAGGATATGTTGAGAATAATGAACTGATTACGCCGGAAGCCTTATGGGCTGAACAAAGTCCTAGTGGCTGGTGGGATGCATTTAGGCAAGCAGTAAAAAGTGCGGTTCTCAAGAGCCGAGCGTCTGATCGTATTGTTTCTATGGCGGTAACCGGACAGATGCTTGGAAATGTTATGCTTGATAAAGATAAAAAGCCAATCGAGAACTGTATGATCTGGATGGATCAACGATCAGTAAATGAACTGGAAGAATTCAAGCATATAGTTGGTGCCAAACGACTTATTGATACAACCTCCAATATTGCGCTAACCAGTCTGTGGGTACCTAAATTGCTTTGGATAAAGAAGCACAGGCCAGATGTGTTTGAAAAAACAAAATATGTCCTTTTTCCTAAAGACTATATTAATTTTAAACTGACTGGAAATATTTCGATTGAAGTATCTGACGCCTCGGGAAGTGCGCTGTTGGATGTAAAAAATCGAAAATGGTCCAAAGAATTATTTGATCTTTGTGGCATACCATCAACATGGGTTCCTGCGGAGTTGTATGAATCACAAGATTGTATAGGCATACTGTTGCCTGAAGTGGCACATGAATTGGGTCTTTCGGAAGGTGTGACCGTAGCCGCTGGCTGTGGAGATCAGTCTGCATGCGGTATTGGAAGCGGAGCTGTAAAGGAAGGTATTGTTTCAGCTACAATTGGCACTTCAGGGGTTGTTTTTGCAGCCACTAATCAGGTGATTCCTGATAATGCAGGCGCAGCTGCTATGGGATATTGCCATGCCATTCCAAAGATGTGGTGTAAATTCGGCTGCACGTTGGGTGCAGGGGGATCTTTAAAATGGGCAAGAGATACTTTTTTTGCATATGAAGCAGAACGAAGTAGAGAGAAAGGTCAAAACCCATACGATAAAATGACAGAATATGCCGGACGGTCAGGCATAGGATCTGAAGGTCTCATTTTTCTTCCTTACATGAATGGTGAGCGGACGCCCCACCCAGATCCATTTGCAAAAGGCGTTTTTTTCGGATTATCTTATCGACATAATTTAGAATCGATTTTCCGTTCTATCATGGAAGGCGTAACTATGAGTCTTCGTGACACAATAGAATTATTACGTATGGCCGGGATTGGTGTTCAGAGCGTATATGCCTCTGGTGGCGGAGCAAAAAGTGCCTTATGGCGGCAGATGCAGGCGGATATTTTTGATGCTGAGCTAATTGTCAATAATGTTGAAGAGACGGGTTGTGTAGGCGCTGCAATTTTGGCTGGGGTGTGCGCAGGCGAATATCCTGATGTAAAAAGCGCCTGTGAAAAAATTATAAAACCGGTTGCAGTGATTGAACCGATTAAGGAACATGTAAAAAGATATGATGAATACTACGACGTGTACCGAAATCTGTATGATTGCTTAAAAGATGATTTTAGTAAGCTGAACTTTATTATGGAAAAGCACTCTTGAAATGGAGGAGAAGCAGTTTTGAAAAATGATATTTATTATAATCCGACAAAAATCTATTTTGGGAAAGAAGCAGAATGCAATGTCGGAGAAGCAGTGGCGGCTATGGGAGTGAATAGAGTATTAATTCATTATGGAAGTGAACGCATTAAGGAAAATGGGCTATTCCAAAAAGTGGCAAATAGCCTTCGTGAGGAAGGGCTTCAACTTGTTGAATTAGGAGGCGTTTCACCTAATCCAAAAGCTAGTCTTGTGTATGAAGGGATTAACTTATGTCGAAAGGCTCAGGTTGAATTTATTGTTGCGATTGGTGGGGGAAGTGTAATAGATTCAGCTAAAGCAATTGCGGCAGGTAGTTTATATGATGGCGACTTTTGGGATTTCTATATCGGAATAGCTGCTCCTGAAAAGGCTTTGCCGGTAGCAGCAGTTCTGACGATTCCGGCAGCAGGCAGTGAATCCAGCAATAGCAGTGTCATTACCCATACAGAAAGGGGGTACAAGAGGTATTTGGATAGTGATACAATACGACCTGTGTTTTCGACTTTGAATCCTGAATTAACTTATACACTCACCTCATTCCAAACAGCCTGTGGAATTGTAGATGCTTTCGCACATGTGTGTGAACGTTATTTCACTCTAGAAGAAGATGTCCGTTGCACTGATTATTTATGTGAAGGCATTATGAAAGCATTGGTTTATTATGGGAGGAGAGTGCAGAAGGAGCCGAACTGCTATAATGTCCGTGCGGAAATCATGTGGGCATGTAAAATAGCCCATGATGGCAGCATTGGTGTCGGACGATTGGAGGATTGGGCGTCGCACATGATTGAACATGAGATAAGTGCGGAAAATGATACGATTCATGGTGCCGGGCTTGCAGTTATCATGCCTGCTTGGATGAAATATGTGTTCAGGAGGCATCCAGAGAAATTTGCCCAGATGGCTATAAATGTATTTGGAATAGTTGATCAAGGTAAAGAGGAGGATATAGCCTTAAAAGGTATCCGTGCATACGAATGTTTTTTAAATGATTTAGGGATGCCAAGGACTATGGGAGAAATAAATATAGGAAGAGAATCCTATGCTGGCATAGCAGACAGATGTGTGGAATTTAGCGGTTCTGTAGGAAATTATATGAAGATATATAAAGAGGATGTCATGAATATTCTTAAAATCGCCGAAACGAAAGAAGAATAGGCTCGTTTAGAATTATTAATAAGGCAAGCAAAAAACCGGCAGAAAAAATTGGTTTTCTTCCGGCTTTTTGCTTGCTTTAATGTAATGCTTCAATAGAATGAGATTCAATTATTTCAATAATGTTAATGGCTGTTATTTCATCCAAAACAAGATAATTCAATAGCTTGGTATTCAATGCGCCAATGATGGAAAAGATCTTTTGGCTTCCAATTGCGAGTGCAAGAACCTTTTTAGCATTCTTCAATCCGTTTTCGTCGATGCCAATCAAGCGGTCGTTGTGGGTCTGATCGACAAAGTCACCTTTGATATTAAATCTTCTGGCGCATAAATCGCCAACGGCAATATCTGGAGTTTCATTTACGATTTTTAGCACATTGCTATTTAGATACTCATTATTGACCTTGTCAAATATTTTGGGTGGGCGACCGATTCCTAAGATAGCTAGATCCAGATCAGCCCATTTTTGTAAAATGGACTGCATATAAGTACTGTCCATAATGCGCTTTTTATCTTCTAGGGAGTCTACCATCCCGGGAGAATAAATCAGTGTGGGTATGCCTCTTAGTTTTTCTGCAAAATCAAGGACGCTTTCATTTAACTTAAATTCTTGAGCCAATAAAGGGGAACCGCCAATTAGGGGGACTACATCGATATCGCACAACTCAGTATTTGTAGGGAAAGCCTTGATAAATTCATAGCAGGAAGAACCCCACGAAATACCAACAGTGGTATGACTGGATATGATTCCTGATATATATTTAGCCGCTTGTAGTGCGACCATTTGTAAAAGAATTTTCTCTTTATAAGTGCCTCCGGGAACGACAATACACTTATCGATTCCAAAAAGCAGCTCCATTTTAGCGGAAAGTTCTTCGTTGTTTGCCATAGGATCTAAGATATTGATTTGGACAATCCCCTTTTTCTTGGCTTCGGTTAATAAAATTGAAATGGATGAACGGGATATTCCAAATTCTTTGGCGATTTTATCCTGTGTCAATCCCTCTTTATAGTACATTCTTGCGACTTGAACCATTTCCTGAAGTTCTGTAATTTCTATATCCATAGAGAGCCACCTACTTGCGATTGATTTCCTTAATATAGCAAAAAGTATATCAAATACTGTCGAACATGTCAAATTAAACATGCCTTAGTTGTCAATTGAGGTTAAATTCTGTTCTTGAAATAATGCTATCTTGTATCTCTTTGGAAAGCTCGTCGAAAAATGCGCTGTATCCTGCAACCCGTACGACTAAGCCCTTGTATTTTTCTGGATACTGCTGAGCCTCATGTAGTTTATTAGAATCTACAACGTTAAACTGTAATTGTGCTCCGCCAATACTAAAATATGTATTAATCATATCGATAAATTTATCAATATCTCTATCCGTGGCTAAGGTGGAGGGACTGTATTTCTGATTATAAATGATGCCATTGGCACAACGCACATGATCTATATGAGCAACAGATTTTGCGGCAGCGGTGGGACCGTTTTGATCTGCTCCATTTTGTGGAGAAATCCCATCTGCTATAGGTTCTCCTGAAAGTCTGCCGTCAGCACTAGCACCGGTAGTGCGGCCAAACGCAATATAGGAAGACACTGGAAGCAGTGAAGCAACAAAAGGCCCGTTTCGGTAGCAGCTATATCTCTCCAATTCATCTAAGAAAATATCTACTGCATCTTTAGTAATGTCATCAACGTCAGGCATATCGTTTCCATATTTTGAAATATGGTTCCACAGAAAGCTGCGCATAACTTCGTTGCTTTCAAAATTATTGAAAATCATATCCAACAGTTCGACCGAGCTTAGTTTTTTTAAGTCAAATACTGATTTCTTAATTGCGTATAGTGAATCTCCTGCGTTAGCGATGCCGATTCCGGAAGGTCCGGTCCAATTGTATTTGGCTCCGCCGGAGGTTACGTCCTTCCCGTTTTGTATACAATCTCCTATGAGCATAGAGGTAAAAGGAGTAGGCATGTGTTCTTCGTGCACCATATCCACAATATTATTCCATATAACAAGTTGACGAGTACAGTACTTTACTTGTTCTTTATAGGCATCCATGACGTCATTAAAAGTTTTAAATGAAATAAAATCGCCGGTTTTTATTGAAACTTGTTTTCCGGAAGTGAGACATTTTCCGTTTGTAAGAGTAAGTTCAACAATTTTGGCAAGATTGATATATCCACCATTATAACGCCCCCAGGTGTTTTTGGGCGTGGCTTCAATGCATCCCACGATACCATAATCCCGAGCTTCTTTTAAAGGGACACCCAAACGTAGCAATGAAGGGACAAAAACATCATCATTTGCGATTTGAGGCATTCCATTACCCTTACGGATAGCCTTAATGACTTGAAACATATATTCACGTGGAGAATTTGAATGCCATCTCACCGCAAAATTTGGCTGCATTAGGAGATGATGGCAATGCGCTTCAAGACATCGATATGATAAATCATTTGTGGCATCATAGCCATATTCGTCTAAACCGCCGATACAAAGGTTTTGACCCATGGGGAATCCAGCGAAAAAAGTCGAATCTGCCTTATTGTACAGTTTAATTGGTTCTGTAAATTTTAACCAAAAGCATTCGAGATATTCCTGTGCTTTTTCTCTGGTAAGCGTCTCGTTAGTAATATCTTTTTCATAGAATGGATACATATATTGATCAAAACGTCCGGGTGAAATGGAGACGCCGTTGTCGTAGATTTGTGGAATGATCTGGATAAACCATAAGCTTTGCAGGGCTTCGTAAAAAGAACCGGCAGGACTGCGTGGCACCTTCATACATGTTTTCGATATTTGTAAAAGCTCAGTCTTGCGTCTTGGATTGGTACAGGCATTAGCCTGTTCTTTTGCTAAATGTGCATACCGTTCGGCAAAAGCAATGACTGAATCACATATACTGATACATGCTTGATAAAAGCGGATTTTAGGCATACATGAAGGGGTGGCAGGATCCATAAAATCTAGTTGGTGGGAAATTTCTTTTTTTAAGCCGTCCATTCCCAGCGTCAGGACTTTTTCATAATCCAGAAGAACATGACCAAGACCACCACCTTCATGGATGCCAAGTGCAAATAGGTTGGCGTCAAAACGAAGAAGACGGATTTCGTCTGTCATATAAGCCATGACATGGTCTTCTAAAGTTTTTCCTTTCCAATAAGGATAAATATCATCAAAAAATTCCGCTTTAACATCATCTGTTACAACGAACTTATCCTGAGGACGAGTGGAAATGTCGTCGATCTCGTTTGCTATCCATTCAACTGAAAATTCTGGAAAGATAGGAGCACTTCGATGCTTAGAGGATATGTGCCCCACAAATAGCTCATCTTCCAAAATAAAAATACTCATTTCCTTCAAAATCGCATCAAGGGACTTGGCTCGCCTGAATAAAATGTGTAAGTTTTCTGTTTCTTTATATACACGGGTTATAATACGAGCTCTTTCAATGCAAACTTGAGGAGTTGTATTCACCACCTTTTCACGCAAGCGTTGACAGCGTTGGTATCCTTCGGAATCCGGTAAAAGTATTGGTGAGTAGATGCAGTTTAATTTCTCTGTTTTGGTTGCCATAACGAAAACCTCCTGGTATGTTTGATAAAATTATAAAAACTTTCCTTAAATTACGTTTATAAAAATATTTTAATATAATGTATATAAAAATGAAATATAATAAAGTCACAATATATAATGATTTATATTGTTTAATATGTATTAAGAATATGTTATAGAAAATGTTAGTTGTATAATATATATACAATAAGATGGTTTATTTGTGAATATTCCATATTGAATTGAAAAAATCTTAAATGCATAATTTGAAATATAAAAACGAAAATAAAACAAAATATATAAAATAAAACATAAGATATTAGAAGAAAAGGTGCAAAATGAAATGTGAAAGTACTGAAAAAATGAGCGATGCAAAACTTGGGATGATATTAAATATTCAGAGGTATAGTATACATGATGGCGCAGGGATACGTACGACTATATTTTTTAAAGGCTGCCCGATGCAATGTATATGGTGTTCTAATCCTGAATCACAGCATAGTGAAGTGGAGATGTATTATGATAAATCTAAGTGTATTGGCTGTGGTAGCTGTCTGGAAGACCCAAAGAATTGCCCTACAAATGCCAAAAGCTTTTGGGGTAAGAAAATGAGTGTTGAGGAATTGAAGGATGAAGCTTTGAAGGATTGGCTATTCTATAAGAAATCTGGTGGCGGTATTACTCTGAGTGGCGGAGAGCCTTTATATCAAACAAGATTCCTTATGGAATTAACAGATGTGTTGGGCCAAACCGGAATCAACATGGTCATAGAAACTTGCGGATTGTTTGCGTGGGATAAGGCAGAGCCCATTCTCAATAGAATGGACACAATTTTATTTGATATAAAATGTATGGATACTGACAAGCATAGACAGTACACAGGAGTTGGAAACGAAAGAATATTAAATAATGCTAAAAAAGCATCTTTACTTAGTAACAAGATGATTATACGCATACCGGTAATAGGTGGCTATAATGCAGATGAAGAAAATATAAGAAAAACCGCCGCGTTTGCAAAAGAAATCGGAGTAAAAGAAATCCACTTGCTGCCGTATCACCGGTTGGGTGAAGTGAAATATAAGAAGTTAGGCAGGGATTATTTGTGTAAAGGACATACACCAGATTCGACAAGTATATGTAGGCTGAAAAAAATTATCGAAGCCTATGAAATAAATACTAAGATTGGAGGTTAGAAATAAATATATTTATTGAGTAATGCTTTGGAATGTGGAAGGAGGGCAAGTAATGGATTCTGAAAATATTTTAGATATGAGACATATCAATAAATCGTTTGCAGGCATCCAAGCGTTGAAGGATGTTTCACTTGTAGCAAGAAGAGGAAAAGTTAATATTCTGATGGGGGAAAATGGTGCGGGAAAATCTACAATAATGAAGATTTTAGCTGGTGCGGAGCGGAAGGATTCGGGAGATATTTTAATAGATGGTAAGAAAGTCGAGATTGCTTCTCCCCAGGATGCTATGAATGAAAAAGTGGTGATGATCTATCAGGAGTTAAATTTAGTAGAAGAAATGACGGTGGCAGATAATCTGTTTATGGGAATAGAACCTGTTATCGCTGGATTTGTGGATGATAAATACATCATTGGAAAAACTAAAAAATTAATCGAAGAATATGAGCTGAAAATAAGCCCTGCTGACAAAGTTTCGGAACTTAACATGGGAAAGAGACAAATGTTGGAGATTATTAAAGCGATAGAAAAGAATGCTAAGATTGTTATTATGGATGAACCGACCTCTTCATTAACTATACCGGAAGTGCAGTCGCTGTTTAAAATTATTGGAATTCTTTTAAAAAAGGGAGTTACGATTATTTACATTTCACACCGTATGCAAGAAGTGTTTGAAATAGGGGATTATATTACAGTTATGCGTGATGGGATGTTAGTGTGCGAGCTTGAAGCTGGTAAAACAAATCAAGAAGAGCTGATTAGTTATATGGTTGGACGTTCAATCACGCAAATGTTTCCGAAACGAGCGGTTGATATCGGGGAGAAAAAATTAGAGGTAAAAAATCTTACAAAGAAAGGAATGTTTCAAGATATAAGCTTCTATCTGAGAAAAGGAGAAATACTAGGATTTTCCGGCTTGGTGGGTTCGGGAAGAACTGAAATTGCCATGAATATATTTGGAGCAATAAAACCGGATAGTGGAGAAATCTATTTAAACAACGAAAAGATTTCATTAAACAATGTCAGCAGAGCCATGGAAAGAAGGATTGCCTATGTGCCAGAGGATCGGAAGCACTTTGGTTTGGATTTAAAGAATCGAATTCGTGACAATATATCAATATGTACACTAGATGACATCACGAAGTTCGGATTTGTTAAACAAGTAAAAGAAATTCATCAATGTAAAAAAATGGTGGATCGACTTGAAATAAAAACAACCAATATAATGAATTCTGCGGGAAGCTTAAGTGGTGGAAACCAACAAAAAGTTGTGTTGGCGAAATGGCTTTTAAGAGATTTGGAAGTACTTATATTGGACGAGCCTACCCGAGGAGTGGATGTTGGTGCAAAAGAAGAAATTCACAAGATTATTGTTGAATTAGCCATGGAAGGAGTAAGTATTATTTTGATTTCATCTGAGTTGCCTGAGGTACTGGGGATGTCGGATAGAATAATCGTATTGCATGAAGGTAAAATCACTGCTGAACTAGACGCAAAAGAAGCAAATCAGGAAATGATAATGACTTATGCGACTGGCATGAAGAACCCCTAAAATGGAGGACAGAAGAATGGACAAAATTAAAATAAAAAGTGTGAAAGATAAAATCATCAATTTTCCGCAATTAAGTATTTTATCAGCGTTTGTTGTATTGATTCTCATTTTTTCACTGACGACGAATACATTTCTTTCGTTTGATAATATAATTAATATTTTACGGCAAAATTCTACAACAATGATAGTTGCCATAGGAATGACTTACGTTTTGATATTAGGCGGTATTGATTTATCTGTGGGTGCAGTGGCGTGTTTGGCAGGAACTGTCGCAGCAGGGCTGATGAGTAGGAATGGGATGCCGGTTGTTCTGGCAATTGTTATTGGTGTTTTAATTGGAGCTTTATGTGGGCTGATTAATGGGTTGACAATTTCAAAAATAGGAATGGCGCCTTTTATTGCCACATTGGCTATGAACTGCTCGGCGCGGGGGATTGTTTTGGTATACACCAAAGGATCAACTATTACGAAGATTCCGGAAGCGGCTTTGTTTTTAGGACGAGGATACATAGGACCGATTCCGATACCGGTTATTATCATGATTATTGTTGTAGCAGCTGCTTGGGTCGTATTAAGGAAAACGCGGTTTAGCAGACATGTTTTTGCGGTAGGGGGGAACGAGGAATGCGCAAGGCTATCTGGTGTAAAAATAGTGAAGGTTAAAATAATTGTATACATTGTCAGCAGCACCTTAGCAGCCTTATCAGGAGTCATACTTACCATGCGTCTAGCGTCTGGGCAGCCCACTCTCGGCAATGGATTGGAATTAGATGCTATTGCAGCGGTAGTGCTTGGTGGAACTAGTTTAAACGGTGGAAAAGGTTTTGTGATCGGAACCGTCCTTGGAGCATTGTTCCTTACTGCTTTAAGTAATGGACTGAACATATTACAGGTGTCTTCTTTTTGGCAGCAGGTTTTTCAAGGAATCATCATTATTATTGCCGTCAGTTTCTCTGATAGAAAGAGAAAATAGAATGTAAAATCATGATATTTAACATGGTGGAATTTGGCCATGTATAAATATATTAAAAACAAGGAGGTATTTCAGAGTGAAAAAAAGACTTGTAAGTGTGATGTTTGTCGTAGCGTTAACCGCAATGGTGATGGTTGGGTGTAATGGGGAAACAGAAAAAAATGATACTACAGGGAAGGAGGAAACGCTAAAGCAGTCGGATTCTGAGGCTGTAAAAGACACGACGGAAAATGATGATGAGATAGTCATAGGTTTATCATTAATGGACTATAGTTTTGAATTTTTTCAAGATATGATCGCTAGTGCAAGAAAAACGGCAGAAGAAAATGGGGTTACTTTGATTGAGCTAGATGGAGCAAGTGATGTCCAAAAGCAGTTATCTGGAGTAGAAGACATGCTTTCAAATTTTGATTTAGATGCAATTTTTTTAAATCCAGTAGATTCAGATGCAATTGGACCAGCTACTTTAGCAGCTAATGCAGCAGGCGTTCCTGTCGTAACCGTAGATGTTAGGTCTGCAGAAGGAGAGGTCTTTGCTCATGTCGCTTCAAATAACGAGCAGATCGGCTCTACAGCTGCAGAATATGCAGTTGAATTATTAAAAGAAAGGTATCAAGGCGAGATAAAAGGCACTGTAATTGTTATGTCCTATCCACAGATTACATCGATGGCAGAGCGCTCAAACGGTTTTATAGAGTATATGGAAGATTACCCGGATGTTGAAGTCGTTGAAATTTCTCCAGTGGAGTTGAGTGTAACAAATGCACAGTCGCTATGGGATGATACGATGATTAGTTATCCTGAAGGGGCGGTTGATGTGGTATTTGGTTCAAATGCACAATGTATTGACGGGATTATTGCCGCAACAGAATCTGCAGCCAGAACAGATTTTGAAGCTCTAGGCGTAGATAATGATGAGGTTACTATGGAGGCGTTGGCAAAAAACAGCTTCCTTGCAGCAACGGTTGTACAGTCGCCTGTCAATATGGGAAAGAAAGGTGTTGAAATGTGTATTGCAGCTGCAAAAGGAGAAACGATTGAAAGCTCTGAGGTGGCTACAACCCTAATACTCGTAACGAGAGAAGGGTATGAAGAGTTCCGAAAACAAAACGAAGCTGAACGTGAATCATTAAAAAATTACTATGATTAGCAGCATCTGAATCCAAAGATTGTCAATAGAGCCGCCGCACTGTGTTAACAAGTGCGGTGGTCTCGCTGTAAAAACAAATTTTACAATCATTGACATCTGTCAATATATGACATTATAATATAATAAAGCACAGAAAACAGATGATATAAGGTGAAATCAGAGGGAAGATATGTTTGCAGCTCAAAGAATTTCGTTATTAAAAAAAATCGTATTAGAAAAAAAGAATGTTGACGTGGCAGCGTTATGTTCGGCTCTTGAAGTGAGTGATGTCACAGTCAGAAAATATTTGGACCAGCTAGAACGGGAAGGTTTCTTGATGAAAGTTCATGGTGGTGCGATTCTTGCGCAAAATATTAATCAAATAGAAGAGACTGCTGATAGGGAAGGGAGAGAATATACATATGAGGAAGAGCGAATAGCGGATACTGCTGTTTCTATTATTGAGAATGGGGAAAATATATTTTTGGGATCTGGAAAAATCTGCACACTTATTGCGAGTAAGCTTTATGATAAAAGAAATATTTCGGTTTTGACGAATAATTTAGATGTTGTAAAGTTTTTGGAACCATACATAAAATCCGTCACTGTATTTGGCGGAAAGGCCATGAACTATAATGGGAACCTGTGTACTTATGGTGTTGATATGATGGTTCAAATTAGCCGTATTTATGTGACAAAAGCCTTTTTTTGTGTAGATGGAATAGATATTGATGCGGGAATAACTATGAATAATAACGAACTTTCTCTTGTGATGGAATGGGTGAGTAATATTGCGGCGCAAAAAGTGATCTTATCGCCAAGCTGTAATTTTAGCAGAAAAGAGCTGTATCGTGTCAATGAACTCGAATATTTTGACATATACATTACAGATATGAAAATTGACGGTGCCTATAAAACGTATTTTTATGGGAATGATTTAAAATTGATAGAAGCGATTGATATCTAAAATTACACTAGGGGAATGATATGAAAGAAAAAATTTTAGAATTAAAGAATATCAATCTGAAAATTGATAATGTCCCAGTTATAAAAAATGTCTTTTTGGAATTTTATCTTAATGAAATATGTGTGATTGCAGGAGCCAACGCCTCAGGAAAAAGTGTGTTGATGAAGATCTTGGCGGGCTATTATCCGACATATACAGGTGAGATTATCTTAAGTGAGAAAAAACACGTTCACATTTCTGATATTAACACGGCTTGCCGCATGGGAACGTATATGCTGAATCATGAGATTCAATTAATTCCAAATTTTACAGTTGAAGAATACATTTTTTTAGGGCAGGAGATTATGGGGAACCCCCATTTTTTTGTAAATAAAAAAAGACATTATGAGTTGCTGAAGGTTTTTATGGATAAAATGGATCTAAAGATTGATGTAAAGAAAAAAGTATCGGCATTGAACGAGTGGGAAAAGCGGATTATTCAGATTTTAAAAGCATTATTAGCAGACTGTAAAGTGCTTGTTCTAGATGAAATCACAGAAAACTTTACAGATGCAGAAGTACAGCGTTTATTTAACGTATTGCAATATATTAAAAAGAATAAAAATGTTTGTATTATCTATATTTCTTATAACTTAGAGAAGATTCAATATATTGTAGATCGGGTTGTCATCATGAAAGAGGGGAGTGTTCTGTACCGACAGGCTGTAAAAGGAACTATGGATCAGGATGCGTTGATGAATAACATATATGGCGCAGTAACTACAAATAGATATCCGGTCAATCGCAGCCATTTGGGCAGAGTGGTTTATCGTGCGCAGGACTTAAATAGCAGCGATGACAAAATTCGAAATGTGAATTTTTACGTAAGGAGCGGTGAAATATTTGGGATTACAGGATCCAATTCCAATGACAATGAAATTTTGTCAAAAATGCTTGCCGGTATTGAGGTGCCGGAGCAAGGGCTTATTACACTGGATGAATATCCGGTAAAGCACAATGTAAATACGTTTATTCGCAAAGGAATCGTTTACTTAGACAAGGACATCGGCATTAATTTATTTGATAACATGAACATCGGCTATAACATATCATTGCCGAAATATTGCTTTAAATTACGATCTTGTCTCATAGATGAAAAAGATGATCAATGGATTGCCAATTTCTATATAGATAGTTTAGATGTAAAGAATGTGCAAGGAAAAACGAATGTGAATGCGCTATGCCGCGGTGATAAACAAAAAATTGCGATAGCAAAATGGATACCCGCTGATGCACGGATATACATTTTTAATGAGCCTACGGCACACTTGGATAATATTGCTAAAATTGATGTGTATAATATGATGAATGCATTATTGCTTCAAGGAAAATCTATTATATTATTTTCCACCGATCTTATGGAATTACTTGGCATGAGCAACCGTATCGGCATCCTTAGAAGGGGGATTTTGGAGAACGGGCTGGATCCGGGGAATAAAGAAACAATTCAAGTTCTTGAGAGTGTTTTGGAGAAGTGATATATGTATACGCGCAAAAGACTAACCCTTTGAAAGGTTAGTCTTTTTGCGTCCGTATTTTTTTCGATATACCTCGTTGACATATGTTATAACGAATGTTATGATACTATATATAAGATATCGAAATACAAAGGAGGCATAACATTGAGTAAGCAGTATCCAAAGGATTTACTAACAGATATGTGGCTTAAGATGAACCTTGCCAGGGAATTTGAAGACAGAGTTCAATGGCTATTTTCCAAGGGGTTAGTTCATGGAACCACGCATTTAGGTGTCGGAGAAGAAGCGACCGCAGTAGGTTCTATCTTAGCCCTAGAACCACAAGATTATGTATTCGGCACGCACCGGGGACACAGCCAGGCGATTGCCAAGGGAATTAATTTAAATCATATGATGGCGGAGATATTAGCAAAGGCTACGGGGGTATGCAAAGGCAAAGGCGGATCGATGCACATCGCCGACCCGGACATTCATTATTTCGGTGCGGACGGCGTGTTAGGAACGAGTCCGGTGATGTGTTGCGGAACAGCCCTTGCTATTAAAAAACGCAATGAGAGCAATCGGGTTTCTGTTGTGTTTTTTGGAGATGGCTCGTCCAATGAAGGCGCTGTATTTGAAGCTTTTAATCTGGCGGCTGTCTGGGAGTTGCCGATTCTATTTATCTGCGTTAACAACTTTTATGGCATGTCTACTCATATTTCAAAAGTTATGAAGAATACTGATATATCAAAACGGGCAATTCCTTTTGATATTCCTTCAAAATCGCTTGATGGAAACAATATATTAGAGGTATACGATTCTGTCGTCCAAGCACGAAATTACGTGTTAGAACATGGCCCGATGTTGCTTGTAGAGAATACATACCGTATTTCCGGTCATTCAAAAAGTGACGGGAATTTATATCGAACCAAAGAAGAGATTAATACTTGGAAGGAAAAATGCCCCATTAAATTTCTTAAAAACTATTTAATTGAAAATGGTATATTTGATGAAGCACAATTACAAGATACTGCCCAGAAAGCAAGTACCCTAATTGATGATGCGGTAGAATATGCAAAGAGCAGTCCGGAACCGATGATGGATAATATTTACGATGATGTATATGCTTAAGGAGGGGAAGAAGTGAGTGTGATTACTTATTCACAGGCAATCAATGATGCTATTTCTGAAGAGATGCGCCTGGATACAGATGTTTTTATGATGGGAGAAGATATTGGACTCTACTGCGGAGCCTTTGGCGTCTCCAAAGGAATGATACAGGAATTTGGAGAGAATCGCATTATCGACACGCCGATTTCAGAGCAGGGCTTCATGGGAGCCGCAGTGGGTGCAGCTATGGCTGGTTTGCGCCCGATTGTTGAATTAATGTTTGCCGATTTTATGTGTGTTTGCTTTGATCTGCTTGTTAATGAAGCGGCGAAATTACGCTTTATGTTTGGTGGGAAAGTGAAAATCCCTTTGGTGATGAGAACGGCCTCCGGAGCCGGAACAGGCGCTGCTGCCCAACATTCCCAAAGCTTGGAGGCATGCTTGGCGCATTTTCCGGGTCTTAAAGTGGTAATTCCAGCGACGCCTTATGATGCAAAAGGATTATTGAAGACGGCAATTCGTGATGACAATCCAGTTATGTTCTTGGAACCAAAAACGCTTTATCGGACAAAAGGTGAAGTGCCAGAAGAGGAATACACAATTCCGTTTGGTGTTGCCGATATCAAAAGAACCGGAACTGACTGCACAATTGTAACCTATGGGAGAATGGTGCAGATGAGCCTTTTAGCCGCCGAGAAGCTGCAAGGTAAAGGTGTTTCCATTGAAATTATCGATCTTCGCACCGTCTTGCCTTTGGATACCGAAACGATCATTAAGTCGGTCATCAAGACGAAGCATGTATTGATCGTGCATGAGGCAGTGCAATTTGGTGGCTTTGGGGGTGAAATCTGCGGACAGATTGCAGATAGCGAGGCATTTTATTATCTGGATGCACCCATTCGAAGGCTTGGAGCAATGAGCGTGCCGATTCCATTTAATCCAAAATTGGAAGCTGAAACATTTCCGACTGTCGAAAAGATTTGTTCAGGGGTAGAGAGCCTGATTTTAAAGGAGGGACTTAAGTGGTAGAAATTTTTATGCCTAAAGCCGGCATGGATATGAAAGAAGGAACTTTAGTGCGCTGGCTGAAAGAAGTGGGAGATCGGGTACAAAAAGATGAGCCGATCATGGAAATAGAGACAGATAAGATAACGATGGAGGCGGAATCACCGGGTGAAGGTATTTTGTTGCATAAAATCGTCGAAGAAGGAAGTGTTGTTCCGGTTCTGTCTATTCTTGGATATCTTGGTGAGAAAGGTGAAGCGGTTCCGACCGACCCGGCGACAATTGAGAATCTCACAGAGGCTTCTTTGGCGATTGATATTCCCGCAACTCCCTATGCTAAGAAAATGGCTTCAATTAATGGGCTTGATTTAAAAGACATAGCTCCTGGCGGACAAGATGGAATTGTTCGCGCGGCGGATGTGATGGCGACACCATTAGCAAAACGTATTGCAAATGAGAATAGGATAGATACTAAAAAGATAATCGGAACAGGACATCACGGTAAAATCGTGAAATCAGACGTATTGTCCGCAATGTCTGGTGATTCCTCGGAAACCATGGCGACTGACGATTCGTATCGTACAGAAATTGAGAGAACGCCTATTAAAGGTGTCCGCAAGGTGGTTGGCAAGCGGATGTACGAAAGCTATAGCCAGGTACCTACTGTTATGCAGAGTATGAAGGTTGATATGACAGCTCTAATCGAATTCAGAAAGCAGATTAATGAAGGTAGAAAAGAAAAGATTTCTTTAAATGACTTTATTATAAAAGCAACCGCTATTGCCGTAAAAGAAATGCCCCATGTCCGATCAATGATTGAAGGCGAGGAACTAGTGACCTATGCAGAAGCAAATATTGGATTTGCAGTGGCTGTCACAGACGGCTTATATGTTCCGGTTATCAAAAATGCAGACATGTTGTCTTTAGGAGAGATTTCCAGACAAGCGAAAGACTTGGCGGATAAAGCTCGAAATGGAACGATTCGTCCTGATGAATATTCTGGAGGAACCTTTAGTGTGTCTAATATGGGGATGTTTGACGTTTACACTTTTAATCCGATTATTAATCAGCCTGAAAGCGGGATCCTTGGCATCACTGGTATCGAAGAGGTATTGCGGATGATAGATGGGAAAGTTACCGTATGTAAAGAAGCTGTATTATGCATGAGTTATGACCACCGCGTGATGGATGGTGTGGGCTCTGCCAAATTGAAACGACGGGTCAAAGGATTGTTAGAAAATCCGATTGAAATTCTCGTATAAGGGGGCTGATCGAGTGAAACAGTACGATGTAGGCGTGATCGGCGGAGGTCCGGCAGGATATATTGCGGCAATTAAGGCTGCGGGGCTTGGAGGTCAGGTTGTCCTATTTGAAAAAGATGTTTTAGGTGGAACCTGCCTCAATCGCGGGTGTATTCCAGCAAAAACTTATTTAAAAGGGGCGGAAATGATCCATCATATTCAGACGGCATGCCAATACGGAATCATTAATAATACTGATATTTTATTGGATATGAAAAAAGCAGTGGCGCATAAAAATGATGTGGTCGGAAAATTGACAGGTGGCGTAAGAAGCCTATTGAAATCTTATGGCGTAGAAGTGATTTATGGAGAAGCGCAAATTTCTTCAAAAACTTCCATAATCTGTAATGATCTTGAATATCATACAAAAAACATAATTCTGTCTGGAGGCTCCAAGGTGGGCATGATTCCGGTGCCGGGCATCAAGCACGAGAATGTTTTAACAAGTGATGAGATTTTTGATTTAGAAAAGCTACCAAAGCATCTTGCCATTATCGGTGGAGGCGTAATCGGCTGTGAGCTGGCCACGGCATTTCGTTATTATGGTTGTGAAATCACCGTAATTGAAGCTGAAGAAAGAATTCTTCCACAGATGGACAAAGATATCTCTGGAGCTCTTTTAGAAAACTTTGAGGAACAAGGCATTCAGATATTGACTGCACATATGGTGAAAAGTATTGCGCATTCCTCCAGTGAAAGCACTATACTATGCGAAAATAAAGCGACAATTAAAGCAGATCGGATATTGCTGTCAATTGGAAGGATTGCGGATTTGAGTTGTCTGGGCGCACTTAAGGGGGAGTTTATGCTAAAGCAGGGAAAATTACTGGTAGATGACTGTATGCGCACAAATATTCCAAATATTTATGCGGCAGGAGATATAAATGGACGCAATATGCTTGCACATGCCGCCTTTAAAATGGGAGAGACGGCAGCGAAAAATGCCATGAACATAAAATCAAGCTACCGATATAATAATTGTGTGCCCAGTTGCATATATACCTTGCCGGAAGCCGCTGGGGTAGGCATGACCGAAGATGCTGCTAAAGAAAAAATGGGAGAAACAAACATTTCGATTGGTAAATTTCCGTTTGCGGCAAATGGACGCGCCCTGGCTTCTAATGAAAGTGCGGGGTTTGTCAAAGTAATCATCGACAATCATTATAAAGAGATTTTAGGCGTTCATATATTCGGAGGATTGGCGACAGAAATGATTTCTGAAGCGGCAGCACTTATTTCCTCCGAAATTCCTGCCGATGAAGTAGCAGAAATCATGCATGCCCACCCAACCTATTCAGAAGCTTTTATGGAGGCCTGCGCAGATGCCTTACATGAATGTATGCATTTACCAAAGAAGAAATAAAATAATTTTGACATTTTCTTAACATAATCCTTCGCAATCAAATATTTTTTCCATTTAAAAATAAAAAAACCACATATTTTATTGGCTTTTCCACTAAAAAGGCTTAATGAAATTTTGTGGTTTTGAATAAATAAGAATAAAATATTGCAAAAACAATGTCATTGCTTATACAAAAGGTGTAAATTATACAAATTTCGCTTGAAGAAATTAGATAAAAGTGCTAGAATATAATCGGCAGAAAGTTTTATTTTTTTAAAAATCTAATGATGGAGGGCAAATAATGAGTAGGGAAAGGCAACTGTCAGCGAAAGAGCGGATTAATAGACTGTTCGATGACAATAGTTTTGTTGAGATCGGCGCAATGGTGAGTGCAAGAGCGACCGATTTTAACATGGCATCAATTGACACCCCAGCAGACGGCGTTATTACAGGATATGGCATGATTGATAACGAATTGGTCTATGTTTATAGCCAGGATGTTAATGTCTTAGGCGGGGCGATTGGTGAGATGCATGCGAAAAAGATCATAAGGATTTACGATTTGGCGTTAAAAGCAGGTGCGCCGGTCATTGGGCTGATTGATTGTGCTGGAATGCGGCTTCAAGAGGCTACAGATGCGTTGAATGCATTCGGGGAGCTGTATATCAAGCAAACAATGGCATCGGGTGTTATTTTGCAAATAACAGCCATTTTAGGGACATGTGGCGGTGGCGCAGCGATGATCCCTCCATTGACTGATTTTACCCTAATGGCAAGGGATACCGGAACATTATTTATAAATACGCCAAATGCGCTTTCAGGTAATGAAATTTCTAAGAATAATACATCGGCAGCCGAATTCCAGAGCACGGAGGTCGGAAGCATTGATTATTTAGGCGAAGACGATATTGACGTGTTGGCTAAGATCAGAGAGCTGCTGGCTTTACTTCCTAGGAATTATCGGGAAGGTAATATATATAAAGCTTGCCTGGATGATCTCAATAGAGAAAATGAGAGTCTGTCTTTTGTTAAAGACCCAGTTTATATACTAAGGGATATTTCAGATAATCACCAATTCCTAGAAATTAAGGCAGACTATGCCAAGGAAATGACGACAGCATTTATTAAGCTAAATGGTTTGACGATTGGCGCTTTTGGAAACAGAGCGGAGATATTAGATGATGATGGCAATGTGAGTGAGAGACCTAAGGCGGTCTTGACAACCGGTGGCGCTAACAAAGCTGCGGATTTTGTCAGATTCTGTGATGCCTTTGGCATACCGGTGCTATCTTTAGTTAATGTCAATGGATTCGCTGCGACCATTCAGGAAGAAAAGACGATTGCCAAAGCAAGCGCGGCATTAGTTTATGAACTGGCTAACGCCACTGTGCCAAAAGTTTCGCTTATTATCGGAAAAGCCTTTGGCAGTTCCTATCTGGTCATGAACAGCAAGCATATCGGTGCGGATATTGTTTATGCCTACCCAGATTCGGCAATCGGCATGATGGAAGCATCAATGGCGGCAAAGATCATGTATGCGAAGCAAGAGGACTTGATTGCAGAAAAGGCTAAGGAATATGCAGCGCATCAAACGAGCCCTGTTTCAGCTGCTAAGAGAGGGTATGTGGATGATGTGGTTAATCCGGTCGCAACTAGGAAAAGATTGATTGCGGCATTTGAGATGTTATATACAAAAAAAGAGAATCGACCGGATAAGAAACATGGCACGGTATAAGGCGGGGTGATGATCAATGAAGAAATTTATGATAGTGCTTTGTGTGTTAACTTGCTTGTTTTCATTTACGGCATGCAGTAATAGTGATGATTCATCAAAGACAAAAGCGGTTTCGGAATATATTAATGAAGAAACGATGATGTCTATTTCCTCCTCTCTAGTCAGCCAACTGGGCACAATGAGTCAGGAAGATATAGAGAAGATGATTGATGCGCCTAATGCTCAGATTTCATCAACCACTAAAGAAGCCGTTGCCTATAAGAGCTTTTATAAATCTTGGCTAAAGGTGGTAGCTGATCTTGGTGGTTTTGTCGAATTTAAAGATTTTGAATATTCTGTAGATGGCCACGATGTTTTGGGTATGATGACGCTAGTGTTTGAAAAGGGAACAGCCGAGTTTATCCTGACAGCCAGTGAAGAATCCATGACTGTTGCCAGTATTCAGGTGACAAAGAATCAGACATTGAGCGAAAAGATGAAGAAGGCCGGACTGAATACATTAATGGGTATGGGAATTGTATTCAGTGTTCTGATATTTATTGCATTCCTGATCAGCTTATTTAAATATATCAATAAAGCTGAAATGTTTTTGGAAAAACGCAAGTCGAATAAAGAATCACAGATTGTTAAAGAGACAGAGGTTATTGATGAATCAAAGGCGCCAATTGTTTTAGAGCCTTCTCCTTATGAGGTTTTAGCGGCTGATGAGACCAGGCTTGTGGCAGTGATTACTGCGGCTGTGGCGGCATCTTTAAACACCTCGACGGATAAGCTCGTTGTGCGCTCCATTAAGCGCAGAGATTCTAATCAATGGCGAAGGGATTAATAGGAGGAAGAATTGATGAAAAATTATATCATAACAGTAAATGGAATAAGCTATGAAGTTGCGGTTGAAGAAGTCGGAGCTGGGTCAGGAAGTGTTCAAACGAATCCTGCACCTGTCAAGATGCCGCAGCCTAAGACGATAACCGAGCCGACCGTTAAGAGCGCGCCAAAGGCGCCAGGCGTTCAGGGAAGTACTCTGATTAAGGCTCCGATGCCGGGAAAGATACTGAATGTTAAAGCTGATGCAGGAACCGCTGTTAACAAGGGCGATGTCATTCTTGTATTGGAAGCCATGAAAATGGAAAATGAAATTGTAGCTCCCGAAGAAGGTACTATAGCCAGTATAGAAGTAGCTGTTGGTGATGTGGTAGAGCCCAATATGATTTTAGCTACACTAAACTAAGCTCCAAAATACAAATACGGGAGGTAAAAATGGATTATTTAGTAACGACGTTAGGGAATTTAATAAAACAAACTGCATTTTTTAATCTGACAGTTGGAAATTTTATAATGATTTTAGTAGCGTTTGTATTTCTTTATTTAGCCATTAAAAAGGATTATGAACCGTTATTATTAGTTCCTATTGCTTTTGGAATGCTGTTAGTGAACATGTTTCCCGACATCATGAAAACGGTAGAAGCGGCAGCGGCAGATGGCAGTGCTTCGGCAGGCTTGCTATATTATTTCTTTTTAGGAGATGAATGGGGCATATGGCCGTCTTTGATATTCTTAGGCGTAGGCGCCATGACTGATTTTGGGCCATTAATTGCAAATCCCAAGAGCTTCTTATTAGGTGCGGCAGCACAATTTGGCATATTCTTTGCTTATGTTGGAGCGATTCTCTTAGGCTTTAATGACATGGCCGCCGCCGCCATCGCAATTATTGGAGGCGCTGACGGACCGACCTCTATTTATCTGGCTAATAAGTTGGGACAGGCCAATTTGCTGGGTCCGATCGCTGTGGCGGCTTATTCTTACATGTCACTGGTTCCGATTATTCAGCCGCCGATCATGAGGCTGTTAACGACAAAGGAAGAACGTTCAATCAAGATGGAGCAGCTAAGGCCTGTTTCACGTCTTGAAAAAATTCTTTTCCCAATTATAGTAACAGTAGTTGTCGTAATGATTTTACCATCAACGGCGCCGCTGGTCGGAATGCTGATGCTAGGGAATTTGTTTAGAGAAAGTGGTGTGGTAAAGCAGCTGACAGAGACGGCATCTAATGCATTAATGTATATTGTCGTTATATTGCTTGGCACATCAGTAGGCGCCACAACTAGTGCGGAAGCCTTTTTGAACTTAACCACATTGAAAATTGTTGCCCTTGGCTTAGTTGCTTTTGTATTTGGCACTGCATCGGGCGTCTTGTTTGGCAAGCTGATGTGTAAGATTACTGGCGGCAAGGTCAATCCTTTAATTGGTTCGGCAGGTGTATCGGCGGTACCGATGGCGGCCAGAGTTTCCCAGAAAGTGGGGGCTGAAGAGGATCCGACGAATTTCTTGCTAATGCATGCGATGGGTCCTAATGTGGCGGGCGTTATTGGGACGGCAGTTGTGGCCGGTGTGTTTATGGCGATTTTCGGAGTTAGTTGATGATCATATAGAAATCAGGAGGTAAAAAATGTCTGAACAAGTTAAAAGACCAGTTAAGATAACTGAGACGGTATTACGTGATGCCCATCAATCATTAATCGCTACGAGGATGACAACCCAACAGATGCTTCCCATCGTGGACAAGATGGATCAGGTCGGGTACCATTCTGTAGAATGCTGGGGCGGCGCAACCTTTGATGCTTCCCTGCGCTTTTTAAAAGAAGATCCATGGGAACGTCTTAGAAAGCTAAAAGCCGGCTTTAAAAATACTAAATTGCAAATGCTCCTTAGAGGACAAAATATTTTGGGATATCGTCATTATGCGGACGATGTTGTCGCATACTTTGTGCAAAGGTCAATCGCTAATGGGATTGATATTGTCAGAATATTCGATGCTTTAAATGATTTGAGAAATCTAAGGACAGCCGTTAAGGCTTGTGTTAAGGAGAATGGGCATGCCCAGATTGCATTATCCTATACGTTAGGAGAAGCGTATACCATTGATTATTGGAAAGATATTGCCAAAAGGATAGAGGATATGGGTGCTAATTCGATCTGCATCAAAGATATGGCTGGATTACTTGTGCCATACAAAGCGACAGAATTAGTTACAGCGCTAAAGGAATCCACTAAGCTTCCAATACAGCTGCACACCCATTATACCAGTGGTGTGGCATCAATGACTTATTTAAAAGCTGTTGAAGCGGGCTGTGATATCATTGATACGGCGATGTCGCCTTTTGCTCTTGGAACTAGCCAGCCGGCAACAGAGGTGATGGTGGAAACCTTTAAAGGAACACCTTATGATTGTGGCTATGACCAAAACTTATTGGCTGAAATAGCCGATTATTTCAGACCGATACAAGAAGAAGCACTAAAGTCAGGCTTGCTTAATCCCAAGGTTATGGGAGTTGATATTAAGACATTGTTGTATCAGGTTCCCGGCGGGATGCTGTCAAACCTTGTATCGCAATTAAAGGAACAGCAAGCCGAGGATAAATACTATGAAGTGCTCAAGGAGATTCCAAAGGTGCGTAAGGATTTTGGCGAGCCGCCGTTAGTCACGCCCTCAAGCCAGATCGTTGGAACCCAGGCGGTTTTAAATGTCCTTATGGGTGAGAGATATAAAATGGTTACTAACGAAAGCAAGGCGCTGCTCCGCGGCGAGTATGGGCAGACCGTAATGCCCTTTGACAAGGAGGTCCAAAAGAAGGCTATTGGTGAAGAAAGACCGATTACCTGCCGCCCGGCGGATCTGCTTAAGCCGGAATTGGTCGAGATAGAGGTTAAAATGTCAAGATGGAAAGAGCAGGATGAAGATGTATTATCATATGCGCTTTTCCCACAGGTGGCCGAAGATTATTTTAAGTATCGTGAAGCGCAAAAAACTAAAATAGACCCGACGGCGGCAAATACTGACGATGGAACTTATCCGGTGTGACAGGTTAGTTTTCTATTGACTTTCTTTCCAAAATATTATATGATTTCACTCATAGGATAGAAAAGTTAAGGAGAACAATTGAAAAATGAAGAGAAAATTAGCATTATTATGTGTGAGCCTTCTACTTATGGCGTCTCTGGCTGCCTGCGGATCGGGCGACAATGATACGAATCCGGCAGCAAGTGATACACAGCCTGACACATCAGCGCCTCAGGCTAGTGAAGAAACTGCGGATACCAGTGAACAGGCTTTTGAAGTCGGCGTTATTCAGTTTGTAGAGCATGCGGCATTAGATGCTACGAATCAGGGATTTGTTGACGGTCTTAAGGAAGAAGGCGTCGAAGTTAATTTTGACCAGCAGAATGCTCAGAATGAGCAATCGACATGCGACACGATTGCCACTAAGTTTGTGGCTGACAATAAGGATTTGATTTTCGCCATTGCGACGCCGGCCGCTCAGGCCGTAGCGGGTAAGACAGCTGATATCCCAATTGTTTTTTCAGCAGTTACGGATGCCGAGTCAGCAGAGCTGGTAGAATCTAATGACGTTCCGGGTGGCAACGTCACAGGGACATCTGACTTAACACCTGTTAAGGAACAGATCGAATTATTGACCAAACTCCTGCCTGATGCGAAAATAGTCGGAATATTATACTGTTCTGCGGAGGTCAACTCAGTGTTTCAGGCTGATCTAGCCAAGGCCGAGATTGAAGCGGCAGGTCTTACATGGAAGGAATTCACTGTTTCAAGCTCTAATGAGATCCAATCAGTTGTTGAATCGATGGTCGGCAAGGTCGACTGTGCTTATGCGCCGACAGATAATATGATTGCTGCCGGCATGACAACGGTTGCGATGGTTGCCAATGAAAACAAGCTTCCGGTCATCGTTGGTGAAGTTGGTATGTTAGAAGCTGGGGGATTGGCGACATATAGTATCGACTACTATAACTTAGGCAAGCTGGCTGGCGCTCAGGCAGCGAGAATTCTTAGAGATGGAGCTGATCCGGCTTCAATGCCTGTTGAGTATTTATCGGCAGATGAATGTGAGCTGTTGATTAATGCAGAAGTGGCAGAAATATTAGGGATCACAATTCCTGAGGAGTTACAAGAAAAAGTACAATAAGCAATCAATAGAAGTCAATTTATGGTAGCCAAGATTGGTAGCGATCTTGGCTACCATTTAAATCGTTGACTGATTTGGAAGGGAAGATAAGAGGATGCAAAGCATTTTAGTTGCGGCGCAGGGTGCCGTGATACAAGGAATTCTATGGGGGATTATGGTTATCGGAATCTATATCACTTATAAGATATTAGATATAGCCGATTTAACTGTCGATGGAAGCTTTGCGCTGGGAGGCTCTGTTTGTGCAATATTAATAACCAGTGACTGGAATCCGGTCTTCGCCTTATGTATTGCGACATTGGCAGGCATGTGTGCTGGTTTTGTCACCGGCTTCTTGCATACGGTATTTGAGATTCCTGCTATTTTGACGGGTATCTTGACCCAGATTTCTTTGTGGTCAATCAATCTTAAGATTATGGGGCGTTCAAACATTCCATTATTGAAAACAGATACTGTGTTTACTGCCACTGCCAGTATGCTAGGCATATCTGAAAAGGCGGCGACGTTATTTCTGGGGTTGGCTTTAGTTTGTCTGATTATTGCTGTTTTGTACTGGTTTTTTGGAACCGAGATTGGATCAGCGCTTAGGGCGACCGGTAATAATGAAGCGATGGTAAAAGCTCTTGGAGGCAATACTAAGCAGCTCAAGCTGATTGGCTTGATGCTAAGCAATGGATTGGTTGCTTTTTCTGGAGGGCTGATTTGCCAGTCTCAAAAGTATGGTGATATCGGCATGGGTACAGGAGCGATAGTGATTGGGCTTGCGGCTATTATTATCGGCGGGGTTATCTTAGGAAGGCTTAAGTCCTTTGGAAGCAAGCTATCCTCCGCTGTCGTTGGCTCGATTATATATTTTATGATAAGGGCGATCGTGCTGCAGTTGGGTATGGATCCGAATGACATGAAGCTTATATCGGCAATTATTGTTGTATTATGTTTATGTATACCGTTTATCATAGATAAAGTCAAAGCGAACAGCAGTTACAGTTAGGAGGAGATTTGATGCTTGAAGTAATCAATGTTAAGAAAACCTTTAATCGTGGTACGATTAATGAAAAGAAAGCGCTTGACGGTATTGATTTTTTCCTAGATGAAGGTGAATTTGTAACCGTAATTGGTGGCAATGGTGCAGGGAAATCCACCGTTTTAAATATGATAGCCGGTGTTTATCCGATTGATTCAGGAAAGATTATTTTAGATGGCGTGGATATCTCTAAGAAACCTGAGCATGTGCGTGCCAGATATCTGGGAAGAGTTTTTCAGGATCCCATGCTTGGAACTGCAAGTGAGATGGCTATTCAGGAGAATCTGGCAATGGCATATCGGAGAGGGAAGCCTAGAGGCTTAGCCTGGGGCATAACCCATCGTGAGAAGAAGGAATATGTCGAGAAGCTTAAGACCTTGGAGCTGGGTCTCGAAACAAGGATGACATCGAAGGTGGGCTTACTCTCGGGCGGGCAACGACAGGCGCTGACCCTATTGATGGCAACCTTAAAGCAACCCAAACTGCTATTATTAGATGAGCACACTGCGGCATTAGATCCCAAGACGGCCAGAAGGGTTAATGAATTAACTGAAGCCATCATCATGGAAAATCATCTGACGACCATTATGATCACCCACAATATGAAAGACGCCATTCGTTTGGGGAGCCGTTTGATTATGATGCATGAAGGGCGCATCATCTATGATGTTTCCGGAGAAGAAAAGAAAGGGCTTAAGGTAGTTGACTTACTGGAGAAATTTGAGCAGGCCAGTGGCGGGGAATTTGCCAATGACAGGATGCTGCTGTCTTAGAGGGCTGATCATACCCTGTCATAATAACAGGGTATTGATGAAAACCTCTAGATTCTTCTGGATTTGAGCTTCCTTAAGACTTGCATATCCTAATAAAATAGTCGGCTTATGACATGATTCCGGAGGAGCCTGGTAGTACTCGGAAAGACCGATAAGCTTAAGGCCGGCGGATCTTGCTCTTCGCAAAACGTCTGTCTCTGAGCTTTCGTCGGGAAACTCAATGAGCATATGTAATCCGCTGTTCTCACCAGAAATCTTAATCTTGCTTCGATATGGAGAAAGCTTCTGTAAAATCAAATCTCGTTTATTCTTATAGGTATTCCGCATCCGGTTCAAATGCCGCTCGAAATATCCCAAGTTAATAAACTCAGCCAGCTGGTATTGTTCTATTCTTGGAACTGTGTTTGAATAAAAAGCATAGTTCTCTTTATATTTTACTAAAAGCTGCTTCGGCAGAACAAGATAGCCTATTCGTATTGATGGAGCGATCGCCTTAGAAAAGGTTCCTATATAAATGACCTTCTGCTCCGTGTCAATGCCTTGGAGGCTAGGGATGGGTTTCCCCTTATATCTGAATTCGCTGTCATAATCATCTTCAATAATATAACGGTTGTCACTCTGGTTAGCCCATGCCAAAAGCTCCAGACGGCGCTTGATCGGCATGACGATGCCCAAGGGAAAATGATGGGATGGCGTTACATAAGCAATATTGGCCGGTGATTCTTCTAAGGTCTTAATCGACATACCGCAGCTGTCTAAATTGACTGATGTTATCTGAAACCCGGCATGGCTTAATATGCGGTAAGCCTGCTTATATGAAGGGTTCTCTATGGCGAAATGGGTAGTCTTCCCAAGGATCTGGCTTAAAAGGATGATAAGGTAGTCGGTACCTGCTCCGACAATAATCTGGCCGGCATCGCAATTAACGCCCCTAGACTGATGGAGGTAGGTGGCGATTGCTTCTCGAAAGCTAACATCCCCTTGAGGATGTCCGGCTTCGAATAGGTAATCGTTGCGAATATCATAGAGAACCTCCTTCATGACCTTGCGCCATGTGCTGAAAGGAAAATTCTCCAAATCTACGCCGTAAGGTGAGAATTCGTATAAGCTCGGGGCATCTGCCCTAGCGGTGACCTGCTGATGGGGTACTTCTAAGGGTTTGGAAGAAAAAATATGATTCTGAATATCGCATACAAAATATCCCCGCTTGGGCAACGAAATGATATAGCCCTCATCGATTAACTGTCCATAGGACATCTCTATAGTATTGCGGCTTACCTGTAAATGCTGAGCCAGTAAGCGGGTGGAAGGCAGCTTGTTATTAAATTCTAATCTGCCGGACTTGATCTCTTCCTTGATGTATTCATAAATTTGTATATATAGATGTGTTTTTGACTTGATGTCGATGTCAAATGTTAAAATAGACATGAATTCCTCCAAAAGTGATAGGTTATTAGTATTGGTCAAACGCATGTTCCTATCTTATCAGAATAAGCGTTTGATTGCAAGTGGTAAAATTGATTTTTTTATGTTAGAATATTATCTATAATAGAAGGAGGGATTCTTGTTGGATATTAAAAAAGAAGTTGAAAAAGTTAGTGATTACATGATTGGATTACGTAGGTACTTTCATGAATATCCTGAGCTAGGGTTTTGTGAATATGAAACTTCTCATAGAATTGAAAATGAATTAGATCAATTACATATTAAATATACATCGGCTGCCGAAACCGGCATCGTTGCTGAAATCGGAACCGGAGATTATATTATAGCATTAAGAGCGGATATGGATGCTCTTAAAATAACCGAGGAGAACGACACTGCCTACAAGTCAAAGAATGAAGGGTTAATACATGCCTGCGGCCACGATGCACACATGGCGGCGCTGCTAGGAGCCGCTAAAGTTTTAAAAGCGCATGAAGATGAGCTTAATATGCGAGTGCGCTTGATATGGCAGCCGTCAGAGGAGAACTGCGAAGGCGCCAGAAGAATTTGCGATGAAGGCCATTTAAAAGGTGTCAATGAAATATTTGGGCTCCATGTCTTTGGTGATTTGGAGGCGGGCATGGTATCCATTGAGCCGGGTCCTCGGATGGCGTCAACAGATATGTTTACAATAACCATTTATGGCAGAGGCGGTCATGCCGGAAAGCCTAATCAATGTATTGACGCTACCGTTGTGGCGGCAGCTGTGACTTTGAATATTCAATCCATCATCAGCCGTGAAACAAATCCCATTGATTCAGCAGTTGTTACCATTGGGCGTTTAAGCTCAGGAACCCAATACAATATCATTTCCAAAGAGGCGGTTCTTGAAGGGACGGTGCGCACGTTTTCTGAAAGTGAGAGCCTCAGGATACAGGCGGCCATCAGAAGAGTTGCTGCCCATAGTGCCGCCGCATACGGCGCAGAAGCGGTGATTGATTATCGGAGCTTGAGACATCCCGCTGTAATCAACGATGATGCCTTAAGCAAATCGGCCTATGAGGGGGCGGTAGAGCTTTTAGGCGAATCCCGGCTTATTCATGTTCCAAAAATGATGCTGGGTGAAGATTTCTCCTTTTATCAGCAGGAAGTGCCGGGAGTTTTTGCTTTTGTAGGCGCTTGTCCAAAAGCCCCCCTTAAGCATTTTCCGAATCATCACCCATCATTTGATATTGACGAACAGGCGCTTATTGTCAGCGGAATGTTATATGTGATGTATGTCCTCAAACGGCAAAGTACATTAAGCAAGACATTTAAGGCATGCATTTTTGATTTAGACGGAACCATTGCCGACACGGTAGAATCCATCGCCTATTGCGCAAATCTGGCTTTGGCAACAGCAGGGTTAAAGCCGGTTGATATTAGCTGCTATAATTACTTTGCCGGCGACGGCGCTGACCAATTGATTAGAAGGGCGCTGAAGGCGGCTGGCGATGAAGCGCTTATTCATTATGAAGAGGTTTATGCCGCCTATAGAAAGATATTTAAAGATAATAGCATGTACAAGGTGACCGCCTATGAAGGAATACCTAAGATGCTTGAACAATTAAAGGAAAAGGGGATTCATCTGGCGGTTTTATCCAACAAGCCTCACAACCAGACGGTTACAGTGACCGAAGCTTTGTTTGGACAGGATTGTTTTGAGCATATCCAAGGTCAGATGGAAGGCATTCCCAAAAAGCCCGATCCGGCAGGGGCATTTTGTATAGCTGATAAGTTTAATATTAAATGTGAAGAGTGTATGTATGTTGGTGATACAAATGTTGATATGCAGACCGGCAATAATGCCGGAATGTATGCGGTGGGCGTCTTATGGGGATTTAGAACCCGAAAAGAGCTAGAGGAGAATAATGCCCATATTATTATTTCGCGACCCGATGAATTGCTGGATCTACTGCATCAATCAAAGTAAATAAGTCGGAACAACGTATCATATGAACGAACTCATAAAAAGTTCATATGATATGTTGGAAATGACTAAATATTTTAAATTTAATCTAATGATATAGTGAATATAACTTATAGAATAGGATTTTATTGAATAAACAATCATATAAATGTTAAATAAATCATATAAATGTGTTGAAATAACCATATAAATGTACTATAATGAAAACGTAGACAAAGGACGTTCAAAGTAGTATGTTTTTTTGTTGCTTTTATGAGAAAGGAGATGATCTAAATGAGCCAAATTGATGAAATCACTCGAGAGAAATGGATATTAGGCGCTTTTCCCGAGTGGGGAACATGGCTGAATGAAGAAATCGACAAAGAAGTGGTAAAAAAAGGAACATTTGCAATGTGGTGGCTGGGCTGCACGGGGTTATGGATCAAAAGCGAGAACAATACTAACATTGCCATTGACCTATGGTTTGGTAATGGCAAGCGAACCCAGAAAAGCAAGTATATGGCTCCATATCATCAGATGCGGAATATGACGGGTGGGATATTGACCCAGCCTAATTTACGGGCGGCGCCGATTGTCTTTGATCCTTTTGCGACAACAAGCGTAGATGCGGTCTTATCGACACATTATCATAACGACCACATCGACCCCTTTTTTGCTGCAGCTGTGATTAAGAATTGTGAAGACGACGTTCCTTTTATAGGACCGGCTAAAAGTGTAGAGAAGTGGTTAAGCTATGGTGTTCCTTCAGAGCGGTGCCGGGTTGTTAAGCCGGGGGATGTGATTCCGGTTAATGATTGTGAGATTATTGTGCTGGATTCCTTTGACAGGACATGCCTGGTGACTGCCGACGAAGACATCTACGGCATCTGCCCTACGGACATGGATGAGAAGGCGGTTAATTATTTGATCAAAACACCAGCAGGAACTGTATACCACAGCGGCGACTCCCATTATTCTACATATTATGCGAAGCACGGGAAAGATTATGAGATCGACGTAGCCCTTGGTTCTTATGGAGAAAACCCTCCGGGGAATCAGGATAAAATGACTTCAATAGACATCTTAAGGATGGCTGAAGCGCTGAACTGCAAGGTCGTTATTCCGTTTCATTATGATGTATGGACTAACTTCAAGGCAGATCCAGCTGAAATCACGATGCTGTATGACTTTAAGAAATATGCGCTGAATTATCAATTTGTTCCATTTATCTGGGATGTAGGCGGGAAATTTATATTCCCCAATGATAAAGATAGACGGCAATACCACTACAGGAGAGGGTTTGAAGATTGTTTTACACAAGAGCCCAATGTACCTTTTAGATCTATTTTGTAAGGAGCGAAATTCCATGTTAAAAGAATTTGTTGAGAAAAAGCATTATATCTTTATTGATGAGGCGGATAGTTGGCAGTCGGCCATTCGGATAGGCTGCAAGCCGTTGGAAGAGGATGGAACAGTAGACAAAACATATGCGGAAGAGATCATTGAATGTGTTACGAAATATGGACCCTACATCATTATAATGCCTGATATCGCAATGCCGCATTCACAAGAAGGGGCGGTAGGCGTTAACAAGACGGCAGTCAGTTTCATGAAAGTTAACAAACCGGTGAGCTTCGAAAAGGATGACCCAGAGATGGAGGCTAGATTATTCTTTACGTTAGCTTCCTGCAATCATGAGATACATTTAGAGAATATGCAGAAGCTATGCGAGATGTTAATGATTGAAGAGCTTGTTGAAGAACTTCTTAAAGTTACCTCACCTGAAGAATTGCTTGAGTTGCATAAAAAATATCTAAAAGAATAGTAGAAGACCAGGGGGAAGAAAATGAATATATTTATGAAGATATGGGAATATTTTGCGAACAACATTTTGACACAGCCAGCATTTTTAATTGGCTTAATTGTAATGTTTGGCTATATACTTTTAAAGAAAAAATGGTATGATGTAATAAGTGGAGGTATTAAGGCTATTGTAGGTTATATGATTCTTGCTGCTGGTTCGGGCGGGCTGGTCAATAATTTCCGTCCTGTCCTTGTTGGCTTAAAGGATCGTTTTAATCTGAATGCGACAGTAATTGACCCATATTTTGGGCAGAATGCTGTGACCGAAGGTGTTGAGGCGGTCTTTGGCAAGGCGTTTGGCAACGTCATGATACTTCTTCTTATTGCTTGGATTGTTAATATCCTTTTGGTGCGTTTTAGTAAAGTCACGAAGCTTCGTGCGGTATTTACAACCGGGCATGTTCAGGTACAACAGGCTTCAACCGCATTCTGGCTGATTCTATTTGCATTACCGGCACTGGTATCGAATAATACAGCTATATTAATTGTTATGGCAATAATACTTGGACTATATTGGGCAGTTGGCTGTAACTTGACAGTTAAGCCAACACAGGAATTAACTGATGGCGCCGGATTTTGTATTGCCCACCAGCAGATGTTTGGAATTGCATTATTTTCAAAAATAGCAGAGAAAATGGGTCAGAAGAGTGAAAAGAAAGGTAAAACCAGCTCTAAGAAGCTAGAAGATATCGAGTTGCCGGGATTTATGTCCATCTTCAACGAAAATATGGTTTGTACCTCGATTTTAATGCTGATTTTCTTTGGCGCAATATTACTGGTATTGGGGCAGGAATATCTCATCGGCGCTGAATTTATGAGTGAATCCGAAAGCTTTTTGTTTTACATATTAAAGACCTGTTTAAATTTTGCCGTATACCTTGCTATTTTGCAGTTAGGCGTTCGTACCTTTGTTACCGAGCTGACAGAATCGTTCAAAGGAATTTCCGATAAAATATTACCGGGTGCAGTTCCTGGTGTTGACTGTGCGGTAGCTTATGGTTTTGGATCACCCAATGCCGTACCAATCGGATTTATTGCCGGAGCCATAGGTCAGTTTCTGGCTATCGGAGCCTTGATCATACTACAGAGCCCTGTATTAATTATTGCAGGTTTCGTACCGGTGTTTTTTGATAATGCCACGATTGCGGTTTTTGCAAATAATAAAGGCGGTTTGAAAGCAGCGATTATTTTACCGTTTATCTCAGGCTTATGTCAGGTGTTTGGATCAGCTTTTATTGCCGGCTGGGTCGGAATGGCGGCATACGGAGGATATTTAGGTATGTGGGATTGGGCGGTTGTTTGGCCGTTGTTTACAGTTATTATGAAGTATTTAAGTTATGCAGGTGTAGCAATTGTCGTTATTGCGCTGATTATTATTCCGCAATTACAGTATCGTGCTGACAAGGAAAACTATTTTACGATTACAGACGATTATGAGGCATACAAAGCTAATAAAGGGAAATAAATAATATAGGAGGTTTTATTATGTTAAAGATATTAGTAGCATGCGCCAATGGTGCAGGAACCAGCCTGATGATGAAGATGACATCAGAGAAAGTGATTAAGAAATTAAATCTGCAGGTAAGCAAGATTCATCATTGCTCTATTTCAGAAGGGAAAAGTGCGGCATCACAATATGACTTAGTGCTGTGCCCGTTGAATTTTATCAATATGTTCAAAGACGCAGAAGCTAAAGGTGTTAAAGTGATTGGCCTTAAGAATGTTATGTCGGCGCAAGAGATGGAAGATAAAATAAGAGAAGCAGGGCTGGTATGAGAATAGAAAAAATAATCCTTGATAAAATACATAGATGTTATTGTGCCAGCAATGTAACTGTAGATGGCATCTTAAAAGTGGTTTTAGCCAGTGAAGAAGTGGATGGACCATGTTATGCCTATTGGGGCGAGAAATTTGAACATAAAGAAGTGATCTGGGAAAAGGGCGGCGGAACCATGTCCATTGTTGAGATCCCCGGCACTAACGGTGAATTTTTAGCGGTTCAGAACTTTTTCCCCGGGTTTAATGCAAAGGATGCAAAAATTGTTTGGGGCAGATACATTGATGGTCAATGGGAAGTCAAGGATTTCTTGAAGCTGCCTTATGTGCACCGATTCGACATTTTAGAGTCTGAAGGCGAATTGTATTTCGTAGGCGCTACATTATGCAGCAGTAAACGAGAGCGGAATGACTGGAGTGATCCTGGCAAGCTGTGGGTTGGAAAACTGCCGTCTGACTTGAATAAGCAAATGGAAATAAAGCCAATAAAAGATTATCTTTTGAAAAACCATGGCTACTGCCGAGGCGTCTATCGAGGTAAGCCGGCCTGCTTCATCACCTGCGATTCGGGCGCTTTTGCAGTTGTGCTCCCGACCGCTAATTCAGACTGGGAGGTTAAGCAGCTGATGGCGGATCGCATATCAGATATTGCTGTCTTTGATTTAGATGGGGATGGAGAAAATGAGTATGCCATTATAGCACCTTTCCATGGCAATGTAATGGAAATTAGAAAAATCATTGATGAAAGACGATATGAGACCATATACTCGTACCCCAATAAAATGAATTTTGCCCATGCGGTTTGGACGGGTGATATATTTGACATTCCTACGGTTATTTTAGGAATAAGAAGGGAAGAATGTGAATTAGCATATATCCAATATCATAAAGCTTCGAAGCAATTTGAAACCCATATAATTGAAAAGGGTGTGGGAACGGCTAATGTTTCGCTGGTTGAAGATGGGGATAGAGTATTACTTATTGCTGCGAATCATACGAAAAATGAAGCGGCAGTATATATGATGACGGATCAGTAAAGAAATTTCTCTATAGAGTTTACATTCAACTGGACAAATGCTTAAATAGTTCATATAATATGATTGGAATGAACTTCGATATAGTTCGCGCTGAAGGAGAACTCATGAAAAGAGAACGTGCATTAGTCGAAAGACGAAGAAGTCAAATACTTGAAGTGTTAACGGAGAAAGGGGAGATAAAAGTTGATGAATTGGCCAAGGAGTGGCGTCTCTCCCCTTTAACTATCCGTAGGGATCTGCAAGTGTTAGAAGATGAACATAAAGTAGAGCGGTTCTATGGGGGCGCCACCTTGATCGCCAATCAAGATATTGATGAAGACGAAGGGACCTATTACCGCAGAAAGATTGCGATGTATGCGGCAAGTCTTGTGGAAGATGGAGATAGCATTTTCATTAATACTAGCATGACTGCCCTTGATATGATCAAATATTTAGGGGATAAGCGAGTCACGGTCATTACTAATAATGGCCGTGTCATGAATATTGATGTGCCGCCGTCAGTGTCCATTTTATTAGCGGGCGGGGAATTGCGTTATCCCAAATATGCAATGGTAGGCGAGTTCGCATTGCGCAACCTAGAAACAATAACGGCAAAGAAAAGCTTTTTAGGATGTAGCGGCTTATCACCTGAACGGGGGATGACTACTGAGATCATGAATGAAGTGCCGATCAATAGATTGATGTTTAATCATGTTTCGGGTCATGCATTTATCCTTGCGACGAGTAAGAAGATTGGCGTCAATTCAAGCTTTGTGAGTCAGGAGATTGAAAATATTTCGCATCTAATCACTGATGAAAAGGCGCCGCAGGACGTAATCGAACAATTAAGAAGTCACAACGTATCCATTTATCAGGTTAAAAAAGACTAGATTAAGGAAGTGTAATAATGAAAGCATTTACGTTAGGTTTATATGAAAAGTCAATGCCTGCTAAGCTGTCGTGGCAAGAAAAGCTACAGGCGTCGAAGGCGGCTGGATTTGACTTTTTAGAAATGAGCATTGACGAGACAGACGAGAAGCTTTTAAGACTTGATATGAGCAAGGAAGAAAGATTAGCGCTTCTTAAAGTGATGGACAAGGAGGACATCCGGATACAAACCATGTGCCTTAGCGGCCATCGTAAGTATCCTTTAGGAAGCCGGGATTTAAAGACTGTGAATCGTGGTATGGAGATCATGGAAAAGGCCATACGCTTAGCTTCCGATTTGGGTATTCGTATTATCCAGCTGGCCGGATACGATGTTTATTATGAACAGTCTAATGAAAATACGAAGAAGCTTTTTTTGGAGAATCTGAAGAAAGCGACGCTTATGGCATCAAGTGAAGGGGTAATTCTTGGTTTTGAAACAATGGAAACAGAGTTTATGAATACCGTTGGCAAAGCAATGAAGTATGTTAAGCTTGTGAATTCGCCGTATTTGCATGTATACCCCGATTCGGGGAACCTGAAAAACGCTTCGGTTCTTTACGGCACAGATGTATATCAGGATATAGAATCTGGAAGGGGTCATCTCGTTGCGATGCATTTAAAGGAAACTGTTCCTGGGATATTTAGAGAAGTGCCGTTTGGTACAGGCCATGTTGATTTTGTAAACATGATTAAAACCGCTTGGAGCCTCGGGGTCAGGAAGTATGTTACTGAGTTCTGGTACACCGGTAATGATGCGTGGGCAGAAGATTTACATCTTGCTAACGAAATGATGACTCATATATTAATCAATTTCAAATAAGAAAATACTGGACTAATTCCTCTTTTTCGTTTATCATAAAT
>Ga0153924_1000016_pt1 | contig 157998 bp, 162 predicted proteins | sample TSNJ008MetaG_FD_104709 | JGI IMG/M metagenome (GOLD analysis project Ga0153924, IMG submission 104709) | Attine ant fungus gardens microbial communities from New Jersey, USA - TSNJ008 MetaG | ecosystem: Host-associated > Fungi > Mycelium > Unclassified | place: USA: New Jersey, Wharton State... | reverse complement strand
GCAGTCATGGGCTGTTTCCGGCATGAAAAATGACTTGATGACTTGGCCGATTGCTCTTATCGTAGTAGGTATTATCGCTGCTCTTGGTACGTATTTTTTTACCGATAGCAAAAACATTATGCTATCGGTTATGATTGGCGGAGCATTTGTTTTGGCAGCGGCTTTTATTTGGATTTATAAATCTATAAAAATTAAGATGAAAATTACAAAGGCATCGTCAGCATTGCAAAAGAACATACCCACAATTGATTGGTCGGTTGCCGATGACTTAATCAATGAAAAACTTGTTAATATTGGCAAATGATATGTGACTTATATACTACCGAGTATAAGCAAACTCCGCTATTTACTATAAATTCATCTAATTTTATGATTATCGGGATTATTGGCTAAAACAGCAGGGCTGCCCATTTTGAGCAGCCCTGCTGTTTTTAGCTGTCGTACACCATAAACTCGCGGGCAAGCGCTCGTGCCGTTTCGGCGTCATAATGCTTTTCGAGAGCTTTTCGCATGGTGCATTCCTGTTCCCGATAAGCCTTATCGTACCATTCGAGATAGCTTTCCAGCTTGCCGGATAAGCACAGTTCCGCAAAGATTTCCGGCTCGTTGAAGATAAGCCAGTCGAATTTTCTCCGCATGGACATGGACAGTTCTAAGGTTTCCTCAATTTTGTTGCACAAGACACTCATTTTTTCGCCCGTCCATGAATATTACATCTATCGCGCCGGTATCGTGGTTGTAGGCGCAGGGTTTAATGTCACTCACAGGCATCAGCTTCCTCGCTCGTCAAGACCTCCATCATAACAAGCGCGCTGGTGCAGAAGCCGCTTTTGAAACTCTCACTTGTGTCATAGCTAACAATCTCAGATTGGAGGTTATACAGTTTTTCGAGCGTAGCGGCATCATCGGCGGACAGCTTATCTCCGAACATAGTCTTTATATCGCTGATATTATGAGTGGTGCTGCGGTAATTGGTGTCATTCGGAAAACTGCCCTGCGATAAGTCAAGATTGCCCATGTAAAAGGCGTTCAATATGGATTTCACAACTCCACGCTCCCTTCGACCGTGACCTCGCGCATACCCATGAACACCTCGGTCATAAGCAAAATACCAAATTTGAGGGCATAGCTGAAGGTACCGATACCCATGCATCTTACTGGCAAATTATGGTCCCTGCCAATTCCCCCTGCAACTCTCTGGCGGATCTGGCAGGCAGACGTGTCAGCCTGAATACCAAAAGCAGCGGGGCATATACCACAAATGTGCAGCTTCTGAATAATCTGGGGATTGATCCCGACACTTATTTTAACTCGTTTTACATGAGTATGGCCGAAAGTATCTCGGCCATACAGGAGGGATCTCTGGATTGTTTCCTCTACACTGGCACCATTGGTTCCTCCGCAGCCATGGAGTTGGCTAATTCCCGTGCCGGATTGAAGCTGATTTCATTAACCGATGAAGAGGTCGCCGTGATTGAAGCCAACAACCCCACAAACCGTGGTCTGGTTTTTCCGGCTGGAAGCTATGAAACCATTGACTATGATGTTCAAACCGTTGGTGGGCCCGTTACTATGACCGCCAACGAAGCGGTGCCCGATGATGCCATATATGAGATTGTTAAGATTCTGAATGAGCACTATGAGGAATTGGTTAGCTCGCTGGCAATTGCTGAATTTACCACACCAGAAAATACAGTTGCCGATTGGGGTGATGTAAACGCGCATATTGTGCCGATTCACGATGGCGCGATCCGCTACTATCAGGAGCTGGGGCTAATGCCGTAGTGAACTAAAATTGGAAGGGGCGTTCCTGATGCAAGTTGAAGCAAGACATACCCTAATCAAACGCGCTATCGGTGTATTGTCCGTTATGCTGTGTGTGTTTCAGATTTACACTGCCGCAACCATGCCCTTGACTGTACTGGATCAGCGTAGCATTCACTACGGTTTCGCGTTAGCTATCCTATTTCTTTACTCGGCATTGAACCACATGCACCTTATCATGCGCCTGGTTGACTATGCTCTCGCCATTGCCGGAGTGGGTCTCAATCTCTTCATTTTACTCAACTGGGAGGATATGGCCGTTCGGCCCACCAATATGCTGCCCATAGAATTTGTGGTTGGCGTGGTTATCGTCCTGATAACTCTAGAGGCAGCCAGACGGCAAACCGGTATTTGGCTTCCGCTGATTGCGCTGGTATTCATTTTATATGCATATATTGGCCCGATGCTGCCCGGTGTGCTGCGGTTTAGCGGAATCAATCTGCGCCGATTCCTGAATTCTGTCTCCTTTGGCTCGGAGGGCATCTTTGGCATGTGCTTGGGCGCCTCAGCCACCTTCGCCTTCATGTTTGTCCTTTTCGGCGAATTCCTGCTGAAATTTGGTGCCGGAGATTTTATCATCCAGCTGGCCCAGGCCTGTATGGGACGGGTGCGCGGCGGATCGGCCAAAATTGCCATATTGGCAAGTTCTCTCTTCGGTTCCGTATCCGGCAGCGCGATTGCAAATGTGGCCGGAACAGGCTGCATTACCATTCCACTGATGAAGAAGTCTGGATATCCGCCAGAGTTTGCCGGCGCGGTCGAAGCGTCAGCCTCTACCGGGGGTCAGATTATGCCACCGGTTATGGGATCCGCCGCATTTGTCATGGCTGAGATGCTCGGTGTGTCCTATGGCATGATCTGTATCGCGGCGCTGATTCCTGCCATACTCTATTTCTCCGCAGTGTTTATTATGGTTGACCTGAAGGCTGCCAAGCTGGGCATGAAAGGGCAACAGGTGGAGGATTTGCCCAAATTAAGTGCTGTGCTAAAGGAAGGATGGCATTACCTCATTGCCATCTTTGTGTTAATCCTTCTGTTCATTGTCCTGCAATGGTCCGCAACGAAAGCCGCTTTTGGGTCTCTGGTGGCGCTGGTAGTCGCCGATTGGACGCGAAAATTTCTTACTAAGCAAAAGATTGACATTAAGCTGATTTATGAAACCTTTGTTGATGGAGCCAAGGCGGCGCTGACTGTCGCTACTGCAACCGCCTGCGCCGGAATCATCATCGGCGTGTTTACCGCAACCAGTCTGAATATTCGCTTTTCCTCTGTTCTCATCGCGTTGGCAGGCAATAATTTGTTTGCCCTGTTGATACTGGCTATGGTCGGCGCCATTATTCTGGGTATGGGGTTGCCGACAACCCCGGTGTACATTATTCTGTCGGTTCTGATTGCCCCCGCCATGATTCAGATGGGAGTCCTTCCCTTAGCCGCTCACATGTTCTTGCTGTATTTTGGCTGCATGGCTCCTGTTACCCCTCCGGTGGGGCTAGGATTCTATGTCGCAGCCGGTATCGCTCAGTCCAAGCCCATGGCAACGGGACTGCAGGCATTTATGTTATCTATCGCCGGTTTTCTCATGCCGTTTGTCTTTGTTTACGACCCAGCGCTGTTGCTGGAGGGCAGCATACCACAAATCCTCTGGGCGGTCCTTACCTGTCTTACCGGCACCGTTGGCCTGGCCTGCGGCCTGGTCGGGCACTTCCTGCGGGAGATTAGTGTCGTCAAGCGTGTAATTCTAATTGTAGCGGCAATTATGTCCATTATCCCGGAACCGATTAGCAGTTATATTGGTTTGGGCATCATCGCAGCATTTTTGCTTCTGGAAGTTTACCTTGTAAAATTTAGTTCCTCTAAAATGCAGGCATCATAACTATGTAGCGCTTTATCCATATTAGAGTCCGCCTATACGCTCAATGTATAGGCGGACTCTAATTTTTTACAATCATGCAGTTGTGAAATAAGGCATCGCAGCTTTTTCGCGTGAACGGCTTTGTCACCTGCCGGGCTTCTGGGTAGGCAGATTCTATCACTGCTTGTTACATACCCAATCGTCTAATTATGCCGGGCTTTCAGCTCTAGGAGCATTTGCTCCAAAATCTCCACGCAGTCACCCACGACTCGGTAATGGGCGGCGGAAAAAATGGGGGCGTTTTCGTTGTTATTGATGGCAATGACCATCTCCGTGCCGCCAATCCCTGCCAAATGCTGCACCGCACCGGAAACGCCGCAGGAAATCAGCAGCTTGGGGCGTACCGACCACCCCGTCTGACCAATCTGGCGGCTCTGGTCGCTCCAACCCAAATCCACAAGAGGGCGGGTCACGCCGTAGGTTCCGCCCAGCGCCTGCGCCAGCTGTCGCACCAGCCGCAAATTTTTCTTTTCCCCTATGCCGCGTCCGGCGCAGACCACCACCTGGGCGGCGCTGAGATCGCTGTCCGTCTGCTCCTGTATCCGCTGCAACAGCTGAACAGCGGAATAAGCGACATCGTATTCCGCGTGACGCACTGTCCCACGGCGGTCAGAATTGAGCGTTGCCGGAGCCATCACCCCGGGCCGCACCGTGGCCATCTGGGGGCGGTGGTTCTTTGTCACGATGGTGGCCATCAGATTTCCGCCGAAGGCGGGCCGCGTCTGGAGCAGCAGCCTTGTCTCGGGATCAACGGCAAGCTCGGTACAGTCTGCCGTCAGCCCGGTGTTCAGCTTGGCGGCGATGCGGGGGGCCAGTGAGCGGCCAAAGGGGGTCGCCCCAATCAGGACAATTTCCGGCCGCCTCTCTCCGATTTCACGGGCGAGAAGCTCCGCGAAGGGTTCCTCCAGCTTTTGGGCTAGACTGGGGCTCTCACAGAGGAGCACCTCATCAGCTCCGGCCTGGATGAGCGTCTTGCTGTAACGCGCCGCATCCAGCCCCGGCACGGCCACCGTCAGCTTGCAGCCCAGATCGTCCGCTAGACTCCGTCCCTTGCCCAGCAGTTCCTGGGTCACAGGATGCGGGTTCCCGTCTTTCATTTCGCCAAACACCCAAACGCCCTTATGGTGGACGGAATCAACACTGTCGGGCTTCTCCGCCTCCAAAGCAATGGCCTTGCGGGGGCAGGCACCGATGCAGCCCTGGCAGAGGATACAGCGGCTCTGCGCCACCACCGCCCGCTTTCCGGCCACTGCAATGGCGCCAAAGGCGCAGGCACTTTGACAAAGGCCGCAGCCGGAGCAAAGCGCGCTGTCAATGTGCAGCTTAGGCATAGGTCCCCACCTCCTGCAGCAGTGAAATCAGCGCGGTGCTTTGCTCCTGCGCGCTTCCGCCCAGGGAGACCGCCTCGCTCTCCCGCTGCGGCATAAAGGTGCGCACCACCTGGGTGGGAGAACCGGCCAAGCCCGTTCTCCCCGTATCTACACCCAAACCGTTCGCGTCCAGAACGGGCACACGCGCCCGTTCTCCGGCGCGGATGCCACGGATGCTTGGCAGCCGGGGGACGCACCCCTCCCGCACCACGGTCAGCAGCGCGGGAAGTCGAACCTGGAGCAGCTGGCTTTCCCCTTCCGCCTTTCGCTTGACCGTGACAGATTTATCGGTCACCGCAAGGATTTTTGTCACCTGGGTGACATGGGCCATCCCCAGAAATTCCGCAAGCTCCGGGCCGATCTGGCCTGTATCTCCGTCCACCGCCATCTTGCCGCACAGCACCAGATCCGCGCCCCCCGCCCGGCGGATGCCCATGGAGAGAGTATAGGCCGTGGCCAGCGTGTCCGCTCCGGCGAAGGCCCGATCCGACAGGAGCATCCCGCCATCGATGCCCCGGCTGATTGCGTCCCGCAGTAGCAGCTCCGTATCCGCGATGCCCATGGAGAGGGCCAACGTTTTCGCTCCGGTCCGCTCGGCGATTTGCACCGCCTGCTCCAGCGCGCAGCTGTCAAAGGGGTTGAGGACGGAGCGCGTCCCCTCCCGCCGGATGGTATGGGTCACCGGATCGAGCGGTACTCGGGCCGTGCCGGGAACCTGCTTCACACAGACAACAATTTTCATACAGATGCCTCTTTTCTCACGGGGAACAGGGTTCCCTGTCCCAAAATCCACTCAGGGTCCAGCGCGGCCTTCAGCTGCTGCATCTCACGGATGTGCATCGGGCCGTACATCACGTCCAGATATTCCGCCTTAATCTTGCCGACCCCGTGCTCCGCGGATACTGCGCCTCCCATTTCAGTCACCGCCTCCGCCCAGTGGCGGTAGAGCGCTTTTCCAACGGCGAAGTCATCCTCGTTCCAAGGTAAAATGTTGACATGGAGGTGGTTATTGCCGATATGCCCCCACACCGCATGCTCAAGCCCCGCCTCCTTCAGATCCCGGCGGTACATCGCTATGACTTGGTGCAGACAATCATCGGGCACCGACATATCCGTCCCCAGCTTGGCGATGCCGGGATGGAGCTTCCTGCGCTGGTCAATCAGGAGATTGACGCACTCGGGCGCGGCATGGCGGAAGAAGTGCAACAAATCCAAATCCTCCTGCGTCCGGGCTACCCAGGTGTTCTCCTCGTGCCCGCCCTGCGCCTCCATATACTGTCCGAGGGTATACAACAGCTCCTCCGCGTCTTTTCTGCAGGTGCAATGCAGCTCGACATACACCGCGTTGTCGGCGTTGCGCGGGATGTCGGGCAGTCCGGAAAAGGCGGGGTTCTCCTCCTTGTTGCGGCGCAAAAGTTCGAAAACGCCGCAGTTAAAATACTCAATCGCTCCGATCGCATCCCCCAGACTGCGCACCGCCTCCACAAAGCAGAGGGACTGTTCCTCGTGCGCAAAAAAGCAGCTCACACCCCAGATGTGCCCCGGCAGGGGGCTCAGGGCAAGCTCCAGCTCCGACACAACGCCCAAGGTGCCATCGGATCCGATGAACAGGTCGATGGCGTCCATATTATCCTCAATATAGTATCCCGAGGCGTTTTTCGTCCGGGGCATCTGGTAGGTGGGGAGCGTCAGAGTCAGAGTATTTCCGCCCTCCGTATGTAACAGCAGTTCCCGGTCCTTTGCCCGGCATTCGCCCCGCCGCAAAATCAACGGGTCGCCGCTGCTCAGTGTCAAGCGCAGTGCGGTAATGTGCTGCCGCACGGGGCCGTAGCGGTAGCTTCTCGCCCCCGATGCATTGCAGGCTGCCATTCCGCCCAAGGTTGCCGAAGCCTCTGTCGGATCAGGCGGAAAAAATTGCTCCGCGCCAACCTGAAAGCGGTGATAGGCGTAGAGGGAGTCCGCATCCCAGCCTTTGGTGTCAAAGGTGCGCCGCGCAATGTTGTCCCGCAGCTGGGACAGCACCACCCCCGGCTGTACCCGCAGGAAAAAGCGACCCTCCGCCTCGCGCAGCCCAAGCACACCATTCATTCGCGTCAGGTTGAGGATATGGCCTCCCTGCGGCACGGCCGCCGCCGCAAGGCCGGTGCGTCCGCCCTGTATGGTGACGGGGGTTTGGCTTTTCCACATGCGCGTCAGCACAGCGGTCATCTCCCCCTCCGTTGTGGGGAAGGAGATGCTCTCCGCCTGACCAAAGCGGCGGGATTCATCCCCTAAGTATATTTTGTGGCAGTCCGCCACCTCCTGAATCAAATCCTGTCTCATTCCTCTGTCCTTTCGAAAATTAGGTATGTCGATTAATTAACGACATATTGTCGACATTTAAAAAGCGGATGAACACATTTTTTCCTGGCTGCTATTCGCCTTATAATAGTTCCACGTCAATGAGCCGGGGGGACTGCTTCATGTAGCTGCTTACATGCAGAAGATGCTCTGCCAGCACCTTTTTGCACGCGTCCAGCTCCCGTTTGCGGATCAGGTCGATGATCTCCATGTGCTGGTGGTAGGAAATCTCTCTGTCCTTTTGATCCTGCGCGCCATGCTGCCGCACCCGCTCAATTTGCGCGTTGAGCATATTCAGGAAAACCACCAGTCGATGGCTTCCGCTTTTCTCAATGATGAGTCTGTGGAGCTGGCGGTCCACCTTGTGGTTGGCGTTGGTGTCCTTCGCGGTGTAGGCCTGGGTGAACAGGGCCTGCAATTGATTCAGCTCCTGGTCGGAAATCCGATAAATGCTCCGCTCCAGCCCCCACTGTTCCAGCATGGTGCGCAGCTGAAAAATCTCCTCGATATCCTGGGGCGTGATGGCGGTTACAATGGTTCCCCGCGCGGGGTAAGTCTCCACCAGCCCCTCCGCCTCCAGATCCCGCAGCGCTTCGCGGATGGGAGTTCGGCTCATTTGAAGCTGCTGGGCCAGCTCCATCTCCCGCACCGGACTGTTGGGAGCGAGCTCATTGGAGAGGATTGCTTTTTTGATCTGCTCATACGCGACATCCTTGCGGCCCATAGTCCAAACACTCCCCACGTACATATTGTCGACAATTCGGGTTCGTGTGGATAGTATCGCACAATCATCCTCTCTTGTCAAGACATCTGCTGAAAGAAACGGCATACAGCCATTGTTTCCGGGCATAGGTATTTTTGATAAGGCTCATGAAGAAACCAATAGTCTCTATGCGATTTAAGCGTGCTAATACCATTTATCAATATACCGCCTATTAGGGGAAAAACGGTGCTTTGCCGCCAATTATACCACAGCCTGGGGATAACTCTTTCCTCGGGTTATGACCGTTTGTGGAGATAAAAACGGCTTTGATTTGGAACGCTATCTTCAGAACGCGATCAACCCTTAATGCATGGACAGGAAGAATTCCATCTTAATAAAGATGGCATGGTAAAGGATTGGCCCTTGTCGGAAGACGTTGCCTTTTTAGAGCTGGAGCTATATTATCATCCAGATACAGATGCATTTTTCTAACAGAACAACGAAAAATGTGCGTCTAAGGCCGCTGTAGAGCCCGCAAATTTCCGGTGCCAAAACCACCCGCAAGCCCTTAATACCAGAGGGGGTTCACCTGACATTCTCCAACACAAAAGGGGTGCCGTTGTCAGCATTTCGGGCTTGTTCGAGTTCTGTTGTCTCCACCAGTAAAGGACACGGCCAAGCGAAAACCGTTCGTTTTTCGCTTGGCTGTGTCTCATGTCCAATCATTATTTTAAAATTCAATTTGTATTTACTCTAAAATATAAAACAAAATCTATACATTAGCCGGCCCCAAAAGACAGTTCAAATTCAGGTCAAAATAAGATAGGTCATCTCGCTCTATCGCACCAATATGCTGCCAAAAATCAATTCCATGTTTATTTTCCTTTAGAACAACAAAATTTATTTTATAGGCCCCAATCGCCTTTAAAGCGTTCCCCACTGTCTTCAGTAACGCGGTTGCAATCCCTTGATTCTGGTACTTTGCAATATGCTATGAAACAATGTAGTCCTGCGGTGTACACCGCAGGACTAGTTATTTTGAATGATCTGAAGCAGGTTTGCAAAATTTTTCTCAGCTGCCGACTTAATCGTAACATATTGTATTTTGTTGATACATTACCAATCGAGATGAATTTTGGTTGATTCTGCCGAAGAATTGCGCAACTGCTTGTCCTAACCATTGGCTTGAACTAGTAGGTGCAAAATAGGAAGAGTGTAATGATAAAACGAAATGAAAAGGGCAAAAAATCATACTCCATTCAGAAAGGGAGGGGTGAGGCAACTGCTCACCCTCTGCCGATTTTCCCAATAAAAAGCACAAATCCGAACCCCTCTCCTATTGGAAAAAAGTTCGGATTATCCGCATTTGGAGCGAGTGACGAGGCTCGAACTCGCTACCTCCACCTTGGCAAGGTGGCGCTCTACCAGATGAGCTACACTCGCATCGCGACTGAAAGTTATTATACCATTTTTTCAGCCGCTGTCAACCCCGGATATACAAAAATTGCCTTTCCAATGGTCTGCGCTATCCACAAAGCGGTGTTTCACTGGTATTCCACACATAACCCAGCGCCTCCACCTCGCCGTCTGTCAGGAAAAGACTGTATTCTTGCCCCGCAGGGCCTGCTTGGACTGCGGCCTCTCCCTGTACCACGCGGGTCAAATCAAAGTGGCGGTACCCATTTTCAGTCTGCACCACGGTCCAGCAGTGTGCGCTCCCGTTTTTCTCTCCTTCCACAATTTGGAAGTCTTGCCCGTTCTCCTGGCACAGCAGGGCAAAGGCCAAGGCCAGGCCCCGGCTGTTGCCTCCATTGCCCAGAAGCACGTCATAGGCGGTATCGCCCCCATCAGGAGTATATCCGCCCTGTGCCAGAATCATCTGTGCAAGCTCCTCCAAGGGCACATCCTGCGCATCATACCACAAGTCACCCAGCAGCTCCCGTGCTTTGTTTTGCAGGGCCTGCTGCCGGTCCAGCAGGGTGTCCCTGTCCAGAGGATAGCTGAGCAGCACCTCCACAATGCGCTGCTGCCCCTGCTGGGGATAGAGATAAATTTGCGCCTGGGGCTGCCCTAGGGCGGAGGACGGATTGGAATAATATGCTTCCCGCACCAAATTGCTAATGTACGCATCATCCTCTTCAAAATAGCTGATGCGCAGGACCACTTCCGGAGAAAAGCTGGCCAATGCCTGCTGTAGTCCCGTGCGGATTGCGCTGGCCCCGGTGGCCGCCACAATGGAGGCTATTTGCTCTTGGGTGCGGCGGTAGGTGATCTCAAGATCCACCTCATAGTAGGAGACAATGGTACTGATATCCGATCTGATATAGTCTACACTGTAAGCGCCCAGGGGGTCCTCCTGGACCACCTCCAGGCAGGCGGCGTTTACATCATCCGCTACCTTTGCCTGATCATAATTGTAAAGACGGAGGCAACCGTGTACCTCCCGCTGGGTTACAAGATACAATACGGCGTTTACCAGCTCCTGATAGCTCTCCACCCGCAGCGTGGTGGAATCACCATCGGCGGTGGGGGTGGCGCTGTATTTGGTCACAAAGGAATATTCCCGGTTCAGGAGGGTGCTGCACCCTGTGAGTGCCAAGGCGCAAACCAGCGCGATGGCCGCTACGCGGTAGTTCAAGAAAGGCGCCTCCTCTCCAAGCTCCATGTCATTACATGCCCAGAGGCTGACCGATCACAACCACCTCGGCCTCCTCCAGCCCTCCGGATTTTCCCCAATAGACCATCAAACTCTTGCAGACACGCTGCGGACTTTTGCAGTCGTAGCAGCGGTCCGCCCGTGCGGCGCAGGGGGTTTCGCGCCCCAAGCTTTGAGCGCGCTTTGGCGCGGCCACGTTGCGGGCCCTGTACAGAGCGGCGTCAAAGTCCGGTGTAACCTTGTTGATCCCGGCAATGAAATAGACCTTTTTGTGCCCGAAAACAGAGCTTGCCACCCGGTTGGAATTGCCGTCAATATTGATCAACTCCCCCGTCTCTGCGATGGCGTTGGCGGAGGTGAGGTAGATGTCCGTTCTCATGGCATCAGTCAGTGCGCCGCCCTCCCAGTGCCAGACCACCTGGTTATGGAAACACAGCATGGGGTAAAGGCCCAGCTCCTTCACCGTCTGGGAGCCGCCGATGCCCACGGACACGCCGTCAATGGCGCTGTTTAAATAGGCTGCCGCTTCCTGTGCAGTGGGAAAGTAGCGGTAGAGAAAGCCTCGCGCCTTCAGGTTCTGTTGCAGCCGCGTCAAATCTGCCATAGGGATCCTCTCCTTTGTTTTATCTATAGATCGTTTTTCCTGTAGACATGAAACCCCTCGCCCAACACCTCATAGGCGGGGCAGACAATCATAAAGGCCTGGGGGTCAATCTTTTTTACCATCTCTTTGACCATGATGATCTGCCGCTTCTTAAACGCCAGCATAATCACCTGCTTTTCCTCTCCGGACCAGGCGCCGTGTCCTTCCAGCAGCGTGACCCCCCGGTGCAGGTTTTGGATCACCTCGCAGGCGATCAGGCTATACCGGTCGCTGATGATGTATGCCACTTGGGATTTGTCCAGGCCATAGATCACCCCGTCCGTGGCAATTGACGATGCATACAGCGCAATCAGTCCGTACAGCAGAGTATCCATATTTTGATAGGCCAGCGCGGCCAGCGAGAGGATGACCAGATTGACAATCAGGATCAGCCGCCCGATGGGGAGCCATCCAAATTTTAATTTCAGCAGCCTGGCCGCCAGGTCGGTCCCCCCTGATGAAGCGCCCTGCTGCAAAATTAGGCCGGTTGACACACCCATGCTCAGACCACCATAAATACAGGCCAGCAGCGGTTCCATCGGCTCAAATGTGACCAGGCTGTTGATCAAATCCACTGAGAGAGAATTGACCAGCATGGTATAGAGACACAGAAGCAATATCCTGCGGTCCAGCTTTTTCCATCCAAGTACAAACAGCGGCAAATTGATTACAATAATCAGCGCGCCCAGAGGCAGAAAGCCAAACAGGCGGTTGATGATCTGAGCAATACCGGTGGCCCCGCCAATGGCTATATCGTTGGTCACGTAGAGCCAGACAAAGCAGCAGGCGTTGACAATGGTAACGGGAGTGATAATCAATAGGGTGCGCAGCAGCGCCTTTAGTTCACCTTTCATAGTACGGTTCCTCCGCCACAATACATGAAAATGGTCGCAGCTATAAGAGAGAAATCTGTTCCTCCCCCCGGTCCTCCTCCTTCAAAAGAGCGCCAGCCATGGGAAGGCTTCTGCCCCGGTAGCGGGACGGGTTTACAATCTGCGTTTCAGACAGCGGGCGGACATCCTCCACCCGATATTTGGGCTTGAGCGTCATGACTCCCACGCCCTGGGTGGTTCGGGTTGCCTTGGTGGAGAGGCTGGCCGTGTGAAAGACCACGCAGCGCCCCTCTGTGGAGCGCACTGCCATCTCCCGCTCCTCCCGCAGAAGATAAGCCGCGGCCAGCGGGGATTTATCCGAATAGGCGCCGGTCAGCTTTTTTCTCCGGGTCTGGGTCTGATAGGCGGACAGTTCTACCCGGGCTGCCTTTCCGTTTTCAAAGAAAAAGAGCAGCTGTCCGGAATAATCCCCGGGAACGCAGACCCAAAGAATCTTTTCCTCCGCCTCCAGGCCCAGCTTGGTGGGCAGATAGTCCCCCAAAACACTGGCCTTTGTGTCTTCAAACTCACTGATGCGGGTTTTATAGCACTGGTGGCGGTCGGTAAACAGCAACAGCTCGTCCTTATTTGTGATATCCCAGCTGAGGAGGGGGCCGTCACCCTCCTTGTATTTTTGCACACCGGACATGCGCAGGGATTGAGGGGTAATTTTCTTAAAATATCCCTCCCGGGACAGGAAGCAGTGCACCGGATAATCCGGGAGCTCCTCTGGCTCCTCTCCAGCTTCCTCCGCCGGAACGTCATAGATGATTTCGGTGCGGCGGGGGGCGGCATATTTTTTCTTGACCATCTGCAGCTCACTGGATATGATCCCGCGGATCCGCCTGGGGTTTGAGATGATATCCTCCAGGTCGGCAATCTCTCCCTCCAAACTGTCCAGCTCCTGGGTTCGTTTTAAGATATACTCCTTGTTGATGTTGCGCAGACGGATTTCCGCCACATATTCCGCTTGCATTTGGTCAATGCCAAAACCGATCATCAGATTGGGAATGACCTCTGCGTCCGCCTCGGTTTCACGGATGATTTTGATGGCTTTGTCGATATCCAGCAGGATGCGGCGCAGGCCCTTGAGCAGGTGCAGCTTCTCCTGTTTGCGCTGCATGACAAAATAGGTGCGCCGCCGGACAGATTCTGAGCGCCAGGCCGTCCACTCCTGCAAAATTTCTGACACTCCCATCACCCGGGGCATTCCGGCGATGAGAATATTGAAGTTGCAGGACTGGGAGTCCTGGAGCGGGGTCATGCGGAAGAGCTTTGCCATCAGCTTGTCCGGGTCGGTGCCGCGCTTTAGGTCAATGGCAATTTTAAGACCTGACAGGTCCATCTCATCCCGCATGTCGGAAATTTCCCGTATTTTACCCGCCTTGATCAACTCCGCCACTTTATCAATGATGGCCTCCACCGTGGTGGAATAGGGAATTTCGTAGACCTCAATCAGGTTTTCGCTTTTGAGATAGCGCCACTTGGAGCGCACCTTAAACGAGCCCCGTCCGGTGCGGTAAATCTGGTTGAGCGCATGGGCACTATAGAGCAGCTGCCCTCCGGTGGGGAGGTCGGGACCCTTCAGGGTGGTGAGGATGTCATGGTCCGGGTTTTTCATCAGGGCGATGGCGGTATCGCACACCTCTTCCAGGTTAAAGCCACAGATGTTGGAGGCCATTCCCACCGCAATTCCCTGGTTGGCGGATACCAGCACATTGGGAAAGGCAGTGGGCAGCAATGCCGGTTCCTTCAGCTTGCCGTCATAGTTATCTACAAAGTCCACGGTGTCCTGGTCGATGTCCTTGAACATCTCGGCACAGATCGCATCCAGCCGCACCTCGGTATAGCGGCTGGCGGCCCAGGCCATATCCCGGGAGTAAACCTTGCCAAAGTTGCCCTTGGAGTCCACGAAGGGGTGCAGCAGGGCGCCATATCCCCGGGAGAGGCGCACCATGGTGTCATAAATGGCGGAATCGCTGTGGGGGTTGAGCTTCATGGTCTGTCCCACCACATTGGCGCTTTTGGTGCGCGCCCCGCCCAACAGCTTCATCTGGTACATGGTGTACAGGAGCTTGCGGTGAGAGGGCTTAAAGCCATCAATTTCCGGAATTGCCCGGGAAACAATCACCGACATGGCGTAGGGCATGTAGTTGATTTCCAGCGTCTGGGTAATCGGCTGCTCCTGTACCTCGGCCCGAAGGCCCATGACGTTGGGGTTACCCGCTTTTTTTATCCCCTCGTTTGGGGGCGTCTTTTTTGCCATTGGAATCCGTCCTTTGCGTTTGCGCCGGGCAATGCCCGGCGCAAACAGGTTAATAAGAGGGGAGGGAATAGATGCTCTCGCCGGGATCCGGCATCCGTCTTGGCTCCTCATCGGCCTCCCACCGGCTGCGCCTGCCGGTCAGCTCCAGGGCCATTCCAGGCGTGCTTATACTCACGCGAAAACTCACGTCTTTCCCTGATCCCGTCAGGTCTGCCGAGAGCTCTGCGCCGGATTCACGCAGAAGTATCTGACAGCTGACGGTGTTGCCGGAAGCGCCGGGCATCAGCATCAGGGTCAGGGAGAAGTCCATGGGATCGCCGGTGTACCAGTCGTACTCCTGCCGGATCTCCTCGTCCGTCATTTCCCCCACAGCATATCCATAGGAGGTCAATTCCATGCGCATGAGGGCATTGGGGCCTATGGTGAGTTCGTAGTTGTTGCCGGAGCGGATAAAGCAATTGTCCCCCGCCATGGAGGCGAAGGAGGAGATCGCATCCATCGCATCCTGCCATGAGGTAAAGGTGAGATAGCTGGTGTAAGTTTCCGTAAGCGCCTCTCCCAGTGTAGACTGGCCCCCAAAACTTAGGCCGGACAGGGCGAGGGCGTCCTCACGGGAGATGCCCAGCCAGTCGTATCCGTCCAGCTCTCCGCCCAGCAGATAGTCAATTATGCCGCCACGCAAATAAAAGCTGTCCTCTTCATAGCCCGCGATCATCTCTGCTCCCATCTCCTCCAGGGTTGCCAGCAGCTCCTCTTTCTCCCCTTGAGAGAACCCATCCCCAAAGGAATCGCCGATCCAGTCGAGATAAAGCTCCGCCAGCCCTTTCACATCCAGCTCCAGTTCCAGATTCAGCGCGGCCCGGTTTTCCAGCATGGTTGCACGGATGGAAAAGGTGTATTCCTGCGTTTCTCCGCTGCTGCGGACCAGAGCGGCGGTGCCGGAGCACTCCTCATTGGTCAGCAGGCTTCGCGTCTGGGGAATGGTGTAATTCATCAGCTCATCCCAAATCATGCTCAGGATGGACAGCTCCTCGTCAACGCGCTGTGCCACCTGGTTCGGGTCGAGCAATACCACGGTCTGATACGAATTGTCCCAGCTCACCCGGTATCCCAGCAGCTGGGCGAAGTAGCTGATGGGCACCATAACTTCACCATCCTTGGTATAAGAGGCGGCGTCCATCTGAATGGAGGGATTGGTCAGGCTTTCAGGAGAAGCTTCGCCTGCAGGGACGCCGGTTACGGTAAGTTGATTGGTTCCCACCAGATGATAGAGGGACAGGGCTCCCCCGGGCAGGGAGATGTGCAGCCCCTGGCCGGAATCGGAATAGAATACTTCCGCGCCCAGATAGGCCATGGTCTCGGCCAGCGGCGCCATGACACGGCCATCTGCGATCTCCGCGCGGACGCCGGAATAGGTGATACACTGGCCATTGGCCATCAGGTTGATTCCATCCGCATAGGCGCCCAATGCCTCCTTGTTGGCCCGGATGAGCTCCTCCTGTTGGCGGAGATAGGAGATATTCCACATCCAGTCCAGCGCCATCTCAAACTCGAACTCCTCCGGCGCCATGGAATAGGCTTCCATATACTCTTCCGCGGTTCCGTAGTAGACGGAGTACTGCTGATCATACCAGGCATAGGGGGAAAAGAGGGCGTATTCCTCCGGGTGCCCGGCAATGAACTGTGCCAGCTCAGCCCGGAAATACATATCCTGCTCCAAGGAATTGATCCAGACCCAGGTTATCTCCAGCTCAAACACTTCCTCGGTGTAACCATATGCCTGCATATATTCTTCCGGGGATTCGTAGTAGTCATATTCCTTGGCAAACCACAGATAGGGGTCAAAGGCGGCATATTCCTCAGGGTATGCTTCCGAAAACGCGGCAATGATCAGCCTGAGCTCATCGTACCACTGAAGTGTCCGCATCCAATCCAGAGCCATCTCCAACTCGAATTCTTCTGCCGTCAGGTCCCAGGATCCCATGTACGCTTCGGCAGTACCGTAATGGAAGTAATATTGATGATACCAGGCATAGGGGTCAAATTGGGCATACTCCTCCGGGTGGCCGATGATAAACTGCGCCAGCGCCTCTTTTTCCTCAAGAGCATACATCCAATCCCGTGCCATCTCCAGCGTAAACTCTTCCTCTGTTAAGCAGCGGGCTTCCATATATTGTCCGGGAGATTCGTAGGAGTCATACTCCTTGGCAAACCACAGATAGGGATCAAAGGCGGCGTATGCTTCCGGATTTGTTTCAGCGATCACGGCAAGAGCCTGTGCAACCTCATCATAATCCAAATTCCTGTGTGCCCACTGGTGCGCCATAAACAGCTCAAACTGTTCCGGCGTGAGCCCATAATACTCCATATATTCTTCATAGGAGCTGAAATAGCCGGAATGGGCAAGCCCCTGTTCAAACCACCCGTAGGGGTCAAAAGCGGTGTATTCCGTGGGATGGGCCGCCAGATATTCGTCCGCCTGTTGCGCCCCCTCCACCATGGCGGCGGCAGGGCCATGATAATACTCCTCCTCGGTATATCCCCACGCGTCTAACATCTCTTCTAAGGATGAATAGCCATACCACCGCCACGCGGGAGGATCGGTGTCCTGATTCTCCGCAAAGGCGGGAACGGCCAGTCCCAAAACCAATACCAGCGCCAGAAGCACGCTTAATCCTTTTTTCATGGGATGCGCTCCTTCCTGTTGATCTATACGGCAATCCTAACAGCTAACTGATATCCGCCAACTCCAGATACTCGTGCCCGTGATCCGCAATGTGGTCTTTTCGCCCCTGCAGATTGTCGCCCAGCAGGAGGTCAAACATCTGGCCGGTGCGTTCCACAGCCTCGGGCATGACCTTCACCAACCTCCGTGTCTCCGGATTCATGGTGGTCAGCCACATCATGTCCGGCTCATTTTCGCCCAGGCCCTTGGAGCGCTGAATGTCAAATTTCTTTCCCTGCAGCGCCTGCACGATGTCGCTTTTCTCCTTGTCGGAGTAGGCGAACCAGGTCTTCTCCTTACAGGCGATCTCGTATAGGGGGGACTCGGCGATATAGACATAGCCCTGTTCAATGAGGGTGGGAGTCAGACGATACAGCATGGTGAGGATCAGAGTGCGGATTTGGAATCCATCCACATCGGCATCGGTGCAGATGATAATTTTATTCCAGCGCAGCGCCTCCAGATCAAAAGCGGCCAGTTCCTTGGTCCGCTTGTCCTTGACCTCCACACCGCAGCCCATAACCTTAACCAAGTCTGTAATGATCTCGCTTTTGAAAATTTTGATGTAATCCGCCTTCAGGCAATTGAGAATCTTGCCCCTCACCGGCATAATACCCTGAAACTCCGCGTCCCGGCTAAGCTTGCAGGCGCCCAGGGCGGAATCACCCTCCACAATATAGAGCTCCCGCCGGCTCAGGTCTTTGGTGCGGCAGTCCACAAATTTTTGCACCCGGTTGGCGATGTCCAGGTTCCCGGAGAGCTTCTTTTTAATATTCAGCCTGGCCTTCTCCGCTGTCTCCCGGGCCCGCTTGTTGATTAAGACCTGTTCACAGATTTTATCCGCATCCTGTGGGCTCTCAATGAAATAAACCTCCAGCTGGGAGCGCAAAAACTCGGTCATGGCCTCCTGCACAAATTTATTGTTGATGGCTTTTTTGGTCTGGTTTTCGTAGGAGGTCTGTGTGGAAAAGTTGTTGCTCACTAGGATCAGGCAGTCCTGAATGTCGTTGAAGGTCAGCTTACTCTCATTTTTCTGATATTTTCCGGTCTGCTTGAGCCGGGCATCCATGGCGGAGACAAAGGCGGAGCGCATGGCCTTTTCCGGGGAGCCGCCGTGCTCCAGCCAAGAGGAGTTGTGGTAGTGTTCAATCCGGGGCTCCGCCTGGTTGGTAAAACAGAACGACACGGACAGCTTCACCTTATAATCCGGCTTATCCGCCCGGTCCCGGCCCCTGCGCTCAGTCTGCCAAAAGACGGGCTGGGTCAGCGGAGTCTCTCCCGCCAACTCCGCGACATAATCAACAATGCCGTTTTCATATTGAAACCCGGTGGATTCAAATTTTGGGCCCACTTGATTCTGGAAGCGAAAGGTTACCCCCGCGTTGACCACCGCCTGGCGTTTCATCATGTCCAGGAAATACGCCACCGGGATATCAATGTCGGTGAACACCTCCAGATCGGGACGCCATTTGATGGTGGATCCGGTTTTTTTCCGGTCGGCGGGCTCCTTTTTCAGGCCCCCGATATTTTCCCCCTTTTCAAAGTGAAGGGAGTATTTGACCCCGTCCCGCCACACTGTGACGTCCATATACTCGGAGGCGTACTGGGTGGCGCAGGAACCCAGGCCGTTGAGCCCCAGGGAGTACTCATAATTGTCGCCGTCCGCGCCATACTTTCCACCGGCGTATAACTCGCAGAAAACCAATTCCCAGTTGAATTTCCCCTCGCTTTCATTCCAATCCACAGGACAGCCCCGTCCAAAGTCGGCTACCTCAATGGAATGATCCGCAAACCGGGTGACAGTGATCAGGTCTCCGTGCCCCTCCCGCGCCTCGTCAATGGCGTTGGACATAATTTCAAAGACTGCATGCTGACATCCCTCCAGTCCGTCCGAGCCGAAGATAACGCCCGGGCGCTTTCTCACTCGGTCGGCGCCCTTCAGCGCGGATATGGATTCGTTGCCGTAATCAGCTTTTCTTTTTGCCATGCGTTCAATTCCTCACCTTGCCTAATAGTTGCTCAATGCGTATACTTCATTCATAATATCATACTCCTGGAAGAGTCTCAAAGTCAAGGCATTCCATCGCCGCGCCAATTGCGTGGCCGGTACTGCCAAACACGGGGAAAAGATGGGGCATGTACTGTTATTTTGTCCGGCGTTCAAGAAGCCTGTGTTAACATAGGATCACGGCGCGTATGGCTCAGCGCACACCGGGTTAGTTCGGGAAAGGATATTCGGCTTCATCGCTTTCTGGAGACCGGAGGCTGGGTGACCGCGGCCATTCCAGTTGCCGGCGGTTCAGAAATGCCCCCGCCGTTTGGCGGGGGCATTTCTATATGCAACGCAGAACACGTGCAGATTACAGATATTTTTTCACGCCAGCGGGCGCCAAGTCCGCCTCATCACTGATGGTGATGGTAAACTTGATGTTGTGCTTCTCTCCAAATTTATTCAGCCAATCCAAGAAATTTTCCGTGTTCACATCACAGGGGCCAGGGACAATCTTACACAAGCTGTCAATAAAAATATGGGTAATATCATAATTGCCGGCATACAAACCACTTATAAAACCTTTCAGCGCGGTATAGTCTGCGATTTCATATTGGCTTGCCTCAATCAGGCGAATTTGATAGTGGATATCAAAAGTTAATTTTTTCCCCTGCTCAATGCAGACCACGTTGCCGTGTTCTGTTTGAACGGCCTGGTTGATCATATCGATCATTTGCTTGGTCTTGCCGGAGCCCTTTTTGCCCATGATTACTCTTATCATGTGAATCACTCCTTCTGTTTTAACTTGGAAGTGAGATGTGCTTCCTTGTGTTCACTTTACCACAATATATGATCTTTTTCAACCGGACATTTTGTGAATTTTTTATGTCCTGATGTGATGTCCAGGGGAACGCCCATAGCTCAAGACGGGAAATCGCACCCGCCTGATTGAATCAGTGGGCACCTAGCCTCTGCTTTGCAGCGCCTGGCGCAATTCCTCGTACCCGGGTTTGCCCAACAGGGCAAACATATTCTTTTTGTATGCCTCCACGCCTGGCTGGTTAAAGGGGTTTACACCTAAAAGATATCCGGACAAGCCGCAGACATATTCAAAGAAATAAATCAGATACCCCACAGTGCGCGCTTCGATTTTGGGCAGACTGATCAGAATGTTGGGCACGCCCCCATCCACATGGGCCAGGATAGTCCCCTTCATCGCCTGTTCATTGACAAAGTCCAGTGTTTTGCCGGAGAGAAAGTTCAGCCCATCTATATTATCCGGGTCGTCAGGGATGGAATAGGTTCCTCTGGGGGCAAATTTGACCACGGTTTCAAACATGAGGCGCTGTCCCTCCTGAATATACTGCCCCATGGAGTGGAGATCGGCGGTAAATTCCACGCTGGCGGGGAAGAGGCCCCGCCCCTCTTTTCCTTCGCTCTCACCGTAGAGCTGCTTCCACCACTCGGAGAAAAAGCGGAAAGATGGCTCATAGCAGGCCAGCAATTCCACGCTCTTTCCGCTCTCGTAGAGGGCATGGCGGGCGGCTGCATACTGCCAAGCAGTATTTTGCAGGCCGGGGGGCAAGCAGTCTGTCATTCCCTGAGCCGCTCCCTGCATCAGCGCATCAAGGTCAATGCCTGCCACTGCAATGGGGAGCAGGCCCACCGCGGTCAAAACAGAAAATCGCCCTCCGATTTCATCGGGGACCACAAAGCGCTCATATCCCTGGGTGTCAGCCAAGCCTTTCAGCGCGCCGCAGGTCTTATCGGTGGTGGTATAAATCCGATCCCCCGCACCCTTCTTGCCGTATTTTTCCTCCAGAAGGGATTTGAAAATGCGAAATCCCACAGCGGGCTCTGTGGTGGTACCGGATTTGGATATGACGTTCACGGAGAAGTCCCGGTTCCCTATGAGAGAGATGGTTTCCAGCAGGGCATCGGTGGATAGCCCATTTCCAACAAAGTAAATGTCAGGTGTGTTCTTTTCTTTTATATTATAGTGAGGCGAGGCCAACAATTCAATTACCGCTCTCGCGCCCAGATAGGAACCGCCAATTCCGATCACGACCAATACCTGAGATTGCCGGCAAATGTTTGCCGCCGCCGCTTTGATGCGGGCGAACTCCTCTTTGTCATAATCCATGGGCAGATTCACCCAACCCGTAAATTCCCCGCCGGGGCCATCGTGCCGGGCCAGCATTCCCGCTGCCGCGTTCAGCGCCTCCTCCCGGCTTTCCAGGTAGCCGGCGGACAGAAAAGGAGATAGCTTGGACAGATCCAGTGAGAGCATGATAAAAGACCTCCTTTATCGCATTTGTTTTCTTGATTCTGATCAAAATTCAGTATAGCATAAAGCACGCCTTATTTCATCCGAATTTTGGAATTTTTTCCGAGGCCGCGGTGGTATGAGATGCGTTTGCGGGGAGAGGCGGCGCCCCGCTCCATCCTGGCGGGTCTTCTCATTGCGACAACTTTTTCCGTTGACAGAACGTGGAGATTCCGCTAAAATAAGATCGGTAACGGTCGGGTATACCAGCCTGGCCGACAATTTTGTTCCCAGCAGCTTGGGGATGGAACGGAGATCCTATGGAAGAATGACGAAACTTGTGCGCTTCCTGCAGGACCGCCGCCTCTCCGCCTGAGTTGAGGCAGTTCCATTTCACGTTTGCCCCCGTACCTCACCAGGATAGAGGGCCCGCCTCCTAAGCGGCTTCGATGTGTCCGAAAATTTCATATATGCGCCCGTAGCTCAGTGGATAGAGCACCCGCCTCCTAAGCGGGGGGTCGGACGTTCAAATCGTCTCGGGCGTGCCAATGAAACCCAGTGTTTTCAATGGTTTTCGTAAAAATCACCGTCTTTAGTCTTATCAGCTAAGGACGGTGATTTTTGTTTTAGAGGGTCAATTTTATGCCCTCATTTTTGCTAAGAAACTTTATAGGATTCTGGCACCTCATGCTTTTTCATTGCGATTTGCTAAGAAAATATTTTGCTGCTTTTTGTGGCTACCCTGCTTTATTAGCACTATTCGCCATTGCCATGAACTGCATGAACTGTTTGAACAAGTCGGGGTTCGCCTTTGCCGCCTGCATCAGCTCATCATCTACGGTTTCGTCTTTCCTGCCGTAGAATTGCTCGTCCATAATGTCGGCAATCCTCGACCTGTCCTCATCAAGAATTCGTGAGTATTGATGAGTGACCATCTTAGCGTCCTTCTGACCATTCTCACCCTGTACGGCTTTAATATCGCCGCCAGATATTTTCAGCTTGTAGGTCGTGGCAGTAGAGCGGATACTATGGAAAACATATTGCTCATCGCCCTTTTTAGGCTTGATACCCATTTTATTAAGCACTTGCTGAAATCGCCTGTTCAAATGCTCGGTCATAATAGGCTTGCCGTTTTCTTGACAAATCATCATTCCGTAGTCGTAGTAGCCATCATCGCCAAGCTCGTCTTTCAGCTCCTCCTGCATCTCCCTCAACCGTATTAGCTTATCATAAACAGCAGTAGGAAGATAGGCATTACGGTCACTTCCACCATCCTCCTTCGTGTTCTTCAGCACGATAACGGACTTGGCACGAGGATTGTAGCTTGGGAACGTAAAATAAATATCCGTTTTTGCCACCTTTGCGATTGCAACCTTATCCACTCGGTCAATGGACTTGCAGATATATAGTATTTTTCGCTGTGGGTCTACAATGTCATCCCACTGTAAAGCGCCGATTTCACCGCCACGCATAGAGCCTGCGAAAGCAAGATTCATGGCGCAATGGATTAGAAACAGGTTGTAATCGTTGGGTCTGTCGGTGTACTCTATCACCCGTTCAATCTCATTTGGGGTAAGGGCAGGACGCACCTTGCTTTTGTACTCTGGCACGGTTGAATTTAGAAAAGGATTGCTCTCAATGTGCTGCCACTTGACGGCTTTATTGAAAGCGCAACGGAGAATCTTGTGTATGTCATTGACTGTGCTTGGGGTTACATGACCCTCGCCGGAAGCCGCTCTGCATTTCGTCACCAACCATGTGTAATAATCGTCTATGGATTTGACTGTGAATTTCGTGATAGGAACGCTTTTCCAATATTCATACACATAGTTGTTTAGCAGGTTTATGCCACTTCGATAATACGATTCGCCCCATTTCTTTGCACCGTAGATTCGGATAAATTCCTCCATAAAGGGTTTGAGCAGAAGTGATTTATCGCTGTTTTCAATCTCCTTTATAGCCTGCTTGTCCACGGGGGTAATCTCTGCCGCTTTAGCAGCTTTCTTCTCCTGTGCTGTGGCTACTGCCTTTCCGAGAAGCCCGTGGTTGTCCTCATTGATGATGTGGGTTTTGATGCCACGAGCTTCTTCAAACTCGATTTGCGCTTTACGGGCTTTGGCTTCACTTTTTGTATATCCAGATTCCCATTCCTGATGGCGGTCTGCACCTTCACCAGTTTGAAAAATGACTGCCCACGAGTCTTTGCCTCGTTGTCTAATTGATGCCATATCCAATACCTCCTTTGTCCACGATATGTAACCTCCTACGAAGTATAGCCATGCGCATAGCTTGACTATATTGTAGGAGGCAGGAATGAAATACACAAAGGTGCAAATCAGCTTATTTATTTGAAATCGCACACTTGACAGCTATGCTTGGCTGTCGAGCCACTCATCAAAACTTTTCTTCGATATGCGGATATGTCTACCCACATTGATACATTTGAATTGTCCTTCCTTAACAAGTGCATATGCGGAGGACTTGCTTATTCCCAATATGCCTTGAACTTCCTCAACCGTGTATGTTCTTTTTTCGTGCTGCGGTTGAGTTCCGTGATTAGGCTCGTTGACTTTATCCTCAAACATCATAAGCCCCTCCTTTCAGCAGATATTCCAATGCTGATAAGAAGGGGTTTGTTGATTGCTGTCATTTTGGACTCGTTAAGCCGTGCAAGCCGCTCTCCGAGACGTTCCTTGTCGAGTGTGCGAAGCTGTTCGAACAAGATGATTGAGTCGGCAGGCAGACCCTCAATGTCCGACAGATAATAGTGCGTGGGTAGCTTACTCTTGGTCTGCTTGCTCGTGATGGCGGCGATAATTACGGTGGGGCTGTGTTTGTTTCCTATATCATTAGAAATGATAAGTACAGGTCGTGTGCCGCCTTGCTCTGAGCCGATAACGGGGTTTAATTCTGCATAGTAGATGTCACCACGCTTAATTGTTCTTTCCATTGTGTTTGACCTCCCATCTTATTTAGGCAGAAGTCATCTGCCTATGTAGAAGCCAAATGCAAGGAAGTATTTAAGGTCGGGTGAGCATGAACAACGCCCTGTTCCATAGACCGCCTTGCACTTGGCTTTATGATAAAAGCATCTCAATTTGTCCTCGACACCCCGAAATGCTATGGGAAGTCACCAAACGGTCAGCAGCGAACTGACTCCACGGGAGTTTCACCCCAACTGTCGTTCTGACAGAGCCGCCCTCATTGCGTGTTCCTCCAAAACGGAGGGCTGTGACTGGACGGGAGTACCATTATTCTCTTTGTGGGTCGTTGCGAAATCGGGAGCTACCCGATATTTTCAGTCGGCATTTCTCGCTCTCTACCTTTCGGCAGGTCATGGCGAACCGCTGCACACGCTTATGCTCATCACAATCACAAAGAGGAAGTGTTTGGCGAATGATTATTCGGTTGTCAAGGAACAACCCCGTTTTCGCCACACAACGGAAAACCGGGTGGGAGGATTTTTGTCCTCTCACCCAGTAGCCGATGGGAATATTCGATTTTCCCCCCTGCGATTAAATATTTTTGATTTTTTCTTTCAATCGGTCTATTCGTCTGTAAACAGACTTCGGTGTTAAGCCGAATTTGGCGGTAATCTCTGCCGTGGAATAGCCTTGTATTTTCATCAAGGCAATCTGGAGCGTGAGCTTGTCCACCGTAATCAGAAGCTGATGGAGCTTTTCATCTTCGATGTTGTTAAGAAAATCCTCAACAGTCCTTATCTCGGATTGTGATGTGTCCTCTGCAAGCGTTTCGATGTATGTACCTACATCTTGCAGCTTCTCATAGTACCGCCGCTCTGATTTGAAGATAGCCCAATCGTGGACACGGAGCTGCTCAATAGTGTCCTCCTTGACCGCTAATTGCCGCATCTGCTTTTCCTCGGCTTCTTTCCAAATCCGCCATTTGCGTTCTGCTCTTGCTTTGTTATAAGACATGGTTTTGTCCTTTCCGCCTGTAGCGGTTGGGGCAAAGGACAAAAATAGAGCCTTTGTAACTCGATACGCAGACCCTCGAAGCCTAAAATGGGCGCAAAAAGGAAAGGGTATCGAATTAGCCGACCATGCTTTGAAAAGCGTGATGTTGGCTGTATTCGTATCCTTAGCCTTTAATGCATTTCAGGCTGTTGAATATTTTTAATGGAAGCCTAAACGGCTCGTCCATATGCAGTTTACAAGAATTTGAGATTTCATGACCAACTCACCGAGTTGGTCATGAAACGCCCTGTTTGCAGGCACTTAATATCTCAGGGCATAAAAAAAGAACCCCTTTCGGGGTTCAAGGCCAACTCAATGAGTTGACGGATTTTTATTCTTTTGGCACAGTTCCTAATTCTTGAATGCCGAGTTCCCTTAAAATATTATTAAACTCATCAAGAGGCAGACCTGGCATCTTTTCCATGATGCGAATATAGGTCTTGTCAGGGTCTGAAATGTAATCAAGTTTATTCATTGACTTGCCGAAAATATTTTGTGTTAATCTCAAGCCTAGTTTCATACCTACGCAGATAGCCATAAGTGTGTTAGTGTTCATTTTATTTTGGTCGTTCTTCTTAATCTTCCCGTGATAATTCTCGTGTAAGCCTGTTTCTTCATTGAAGGTTTTGGGATATTTCCAGTTCCTGTTTTCCATTAAAAACCACAGACAATCACACAATGTTTTAGTGGGGTCACCAATCATTTTCATTAGTTCAATCTCTTCGGTCTCGTCATAAGAAGAAATGGCTTCACTGAAGGATTTATATGCTGTCTCTGGGTCACGAAATTGCGGGGTCTGATAGTTCGGATGAAAAGTTAAAACCCGATCATCCACAGAGCCAATCCTGAAAAGCGTAGAGTAGCTACGGGCAACATCATCTGAATGACAAAGCCAAGTCTGCCTATATTCACGTATATTTAATACACATTTGGGGAGATTCTTTTTTGCCTTCTGCGTGAGATGGATTCCTTTGGGGGTTTCAGTTACGTAACGTTCATCATCCAGAACAAAATAGCCATCGACAAATAAATAATTACCTTCAGTCACCCACGTTCTAAGGGTACTGTTAACATCTAAAAACTTAATTGCTTGCACTGGCGTTAGTTTTACGTATTCTGCGTCATTTTCAACGTCCGCATAAACTTCTTCATAATCTGCTAATTTCGATACAATATCCCTCAACCCAACCTCAATAATTCTGTATTTTGCGGATTCAAAGGACACCTCGAAAAAGTCGCTCAATTGCTTGATTAGCCCACTACAAAAGATATCTGCATAGCCTTTGATTATTTCTTCTGCCTTTTTTTTGAACGAGTCCTTTGGCATCAATATTCTTGGCGCTAACCTATGAGCTTGCCATTCGAGCCACCTAACTTCATTTTCTTTTGTCTTTTTACCCTCGGCAGGCTCAAAAAACGTCTCAGATTGTCTACACATGATAGGGTACAGCTTTTCAGATGCGCTCTTATTTTTAATTTTGAGTATCTCAAAGTAGCATTTGTCTTTTTCCCAATGAAGCGCCTCGTGTATTAGCGTATTCCGCTTGAAGCCTTCGCCGTAGGTTTCTTCTAATACTGGGTCAACTAAAATAGTGCCTGCTTCAAAATCGACGGATATATATTGCTTAGTTTCTCTGTCATAAATATCTATGGAGCTATCGAGCAGCAAACAACAACCAAAGATGTCTGAATTGCTAGATAGACAAGCTTTTTGTACGGTTAGACCCATTTCGAGAAGAATCTGGTCAACAGGAAGGGGCATTGGAGTAGCCAATGCCTGTTTACAGTGTTTTGTTAGGAACTTAGTTGCATAATCATCTAGTCGGTTTTTGCCTAGAATTAAAGCTCCCGACTTTTTGTTGGTATCATAAATGTCACTCGACGTGATTGTGTTCTTCATCCGCCACCTGTTCTCCTTGCTCAAAATAATCCAGAGGCATTTCGGTTAATAGCTTCCTTGCCTCTTTCCAGTTAGGGCAGAATTCCTCGACAAGAGAATGGAATCTATGGGTATGGTTCTTTTCAATTAGGTGTACAAGCTCATGAACAACCACATACTCAAGACATTCAACTGGCTTTTTAACAAGCTGCAAGTTAATCCATACTCGTTTTTTATCAACATTGCAAGTACCCCACTTAGTCCTCATGTTTTTGATTTTGTATTCGTTTGCATGGATATTTGTCTTTGCCTCGCATCTTGAAGCAACGCCTTCTAAGACTCTACTAAGTTCTTGCCTGTACCACTCATTAAAGGAATTCTCTCTGGATTCCTTCGTCGCTCCCTCTGGAGCAGTCAATATAATTTTATTGGGGGCTTTTGTTATTGCATATTTGTTGCCTTCGTAGACCACTTGTAAACGATAGGGCTTGCCCCACAAATAGTGCGACTCCCCAGACACATATTCACGTACCGTCTGACGCACCTGTGCTAACATTCTATCTCTTACCTTAATAATTTCAGGCATCTTTTTTAATACAAAAAGCCGTATTTCTTCATCAGGATAATCACTAGGCGTGCTGACAGTTACCTTTCCTTCAGGAGGATTAACTCTTACATAAAGATTTTTGAGATTTTTCTTTTTAATAATCTCTATAGGCATCCCACCTATTATTTGTTCGCTATTCATCATACTCCACCTGTCTCCCAACTATATCATAGATGGCGTTTGTTTTTTCAGCAGCCTCTTCATCGGCATAGCCATATGCCAATAAGCCCTCATATATGGCTTCTCTTATCTTCTGCTGCTTCTGGAAATTTCTCCGCCAGTCGGGACGTATTGCGCTGCGTATAGCACCATCTATGTTCACTGCTAAATCTTTATCTTTATCAAAGAAATCAAAGAGTGCTCGTTTTGCTTCGCTACCCTTAATATCATCAGGATAGTCGCCGCTATCTTCTGGATGCAATATCGATTGAGCCAATTCCACAACTTGACGTAAATACTCCTCATAACTCATAGCCTCAATGCGTCTTTGCTCAATGATTTTTTGTAGCATTTCGGATAGCTTGCCATAGTAGACCTCATTTGAGGACATTTTCTTTACAATTTCATGCTGTAGGTTGTTCTCAATAGTTTCTGCCTTTGCCTCATCACTGCCGGGCAACTCTTTTATTAAAGCATCAATCGGAGTTGTAGTAGTATTATTTACCAGCAATTCAACCAACGACATATTGCCAAGAGCACTAACAACCGTAGAATCATCAGCACGAATATAAGTGTCAAGAATATAGCGCATATCGACTTCATAAGGCTTCAAGTCGATATAATCACAGCTTGCCAGCTTAATCATCATTTTAATTCTGTTGTAATTAGAAATGTCATTTCTCAACTTGTCCACTTGAGTTTCTGAGTACCCGTAGCTACTCACGAGCTTGTCACAACAGTTGGCGAAAGACCTCGCCAACGAAGCGGTAAGTGTGTAAAGAATATCCCTGCGACCTGTGCTTTCATCATCTTCGCTATTTTCACCGCAAAAATAATCGATATAATCCGTATCGGCTTTTGGCGCATTGACATTTTCAAGTAAATCTTCAAGCGATGCAATTGCGCCGACCATTTCAGACTTAGCCTCGTCATAGCGATTTTTGATAAGTCCCTCAACATCTTCTTTATCAAAGGTGTCAAATGCCTCGCTTGTATAATCGGCAACTGCAAGCTGTACATTTCGGAACAAATCCATATAATCTACGATATAACCATAGTCCTTGTCCTCGCCAGCTGGTCGGTTAACTCGACAAATAGCTTGGAATAAATCATGGTCTTGCATCTTTTTATCTATGTACAAATAGGTAGCACTTGGAGCATCAAAACCAGTCAAAAGCTTATCTACAACGATAAGTAATTTCATTGTTGCAGGATTTTTTTTAAATTGCTCCTTTACTTCTTTTTCAAACTCTGTCAGCTTCTTGCCGCCAAGCATACGTTCATAAACAGACTTTTTGTACTCTTCTTCGCCTTCTTGATTTAGGTCGCTTGTAGCCGTTCTAACACTTGCTGTTGAGGGCTCATAAGAAGTAACAACTGCACATCTATTAAAGTTGTTACGGGTAAATATATCCCAATATCTACAAGCCTCATAAATGCTTCCTGCAACGAGCATTGCCGTTCCACGGTCATTTTTAAGGCGTGGTTTTAGGCTCATATCGAAGATAATATCACTAGCGATTTTCTCAAGTCGCTGCTTAGAGCTATATAGCTTGTTGATGGAAGTCCAGCTTTGCTTTAGTTGAACCTTGGCTCTGTCAGTAAGCCCCACGGTCTTGTTATCAAACCATAAATCAACCTTTTCCTTGTTACTCAAATCCTGATTAACGTCCCGTGCTTCATAACGTAAATCAAGAACAACTCCATCCTCCACACCTTCATCAAATTTGTAGGTGTGGATATACGTTCCGAATGTTTCAAGGCTGGTCTGCTTATCATTTTTAAGCAAAGGTGTACCTGTAAACCCGATAAGCAGTGCGTCAGGCATTAGCGCCTTAACCGCCTCGTGCAGCTTGCCAGAGTTTGTGCGGTGGCACTCATCAATAAAAGCGATGATTTTCCCTTTTGCCTTAAAACCGGCAGGTAAATCCTTTAATAGTTCTTTTCGATATTGGTCAATATCCGCTTGCTTTCCTGCGTTGTGTCCGTACTTATGAATCAAGGAACAGATGATAGACTCGTCATTCTTGTTGAGCAATTCTCTTAAATCGGCACAGCTTTTTGCCCTTTTCACTTTTTCGTTGACATCAATGAAAAGACTTTCTATCTGGTCGTCAAGCTCGTCACGGTCTGTTATGATAACAACACGACTATCTTCCACATTTTCGATTATCCACTTAGTGAGCCAGACCATAATCAGAGACTTGCCAGAACCTTGCGTGTTCCAGATGATACCGCCTTCTTCGTCTATTATTCTTGTTCTTGCGGCGATATTGGCGAAGTATTGATTATGCCTTGCGACCTTCTTTGTTCCTGCATCGAAGATAACGAAGTCATGAATCAGCGACAAAAATCGCTCTTTCTGACAAAGCGAAACGATTCCAACTCGTAGCTTGTTCTCTTCCTTAGATTGAATGCCTTTGACCGTTGCAGATAGCTTGTCAGTAGCTTTAGCGTCCTCTTTCCATTTCAAGTAATACTTTTCTTTGGTTTCAGTAGTACCGTATTTTAGACCCTCTGCTTCGTTGCCTGCAAAGAGCAGTTGCGAAGTGCTAAAGAAACTCTGGATATACTCTTTCTTTTGGTTTGTGATGTTTTGGCGAATACCTTCACCAATACTGACGCATGAGCGCTTCAGCTCAAACACACCAAGAGCGATACCGTTAACATAGAGCCACACCCAGATTGACCGCCGTGGTGGTCTTTCCGACACCGCCTTTTTGGTTGGTCAGAGCAATCACTTTGCAATTTGACATAGATGCGTCCTCCTTTCAGATAGATTTAGCCACTTTGTCAAGGCGGCTATGTAATTCTCAGAGAACGCAAAAAAGCCGACTGGCTTTTACACCAATCGGCTATGTGCATTTCTATTAACTTATATTCTGCCTAATAGATAAACTTGGATTTGTATTACTATATATTTTCTTTTCGGAACTCTGCCAATGCATATACATCATCAAGCTGATTACCCTCAGTAATATCAAAAATAATCGGTAGAAATTTCGTTGTTTTTCCGTTTGGTTCTGTATTATTGATTATTTCCTTTGCAGCTTCACTAATTGGTAAAGATAGTAATTCTGCTCGTATCTTTTCTGAAAAGAAAAAGGACACCCTAAATGCTTCTTCCCATATCGACAACCAAAATATCGGCTTTACTTTATTCGTTCCTCGTGCTGTTGTCCATTTATATTCACCCTTTGAAAGCCACGCTTTTCCATCATTGTAGTATCGCCAATCCATAAGTGAAATATTGTATTTCTTTAATTCCTCAATGAATTTTGTATAAGTGGCATTCGTTGCTCCCAGACCATCGGCAATAATTTCAGCAGTTGGTTTTACATTCGCATCACGCAATAATTGTTGTGCCGTATTCATATTTCTCTCCTCAATAAATTCAAATATGTACTGTTACTCTGAATTATATCACCAATACATGGGAAAATCTATACTCGTATCCTTTTAACACTGGCGGCTGTGACCTTAAAGATAAGCTCGTCAACGCAGTCCGTATATCTGCCTTGCTGCAAGAGCTGATTTTTCAGCTCCACAAGGCTATGTAACAAGATGCTTCTCTCGTGGCTATCCAAATATATGTGGCTCTTTTTATCTCTCATAGTCGCAACCTCCTTGTGATTTCAGTATATACAGGGCATTCCTGTTTTGCAAATATGCCAGTTAAAGTGTTCGATTCCGCCCATTTGTGCTAATATTAGCAGAGGGGCTGGATTATCCATCCGATTTTGCAATATCCCGAAATCTGCTAATAATTTGCTAAGAAAATTGGTATGACCCCATAACTGCCAGAAATACTGCACCGTACTCAGAGGGAATGGAAGTGTCCGAAAATCCAGTGTCCATGCGGGTTTGACAGTGCTGCACGGTACTGTGCCGTATTTGACATTATCCCATAGTTCCTACTCCTAAGCGGGATGTAGTGCGTTCGAGTCGCGCCGGGGGTGCCAGAAAACGCCGGAAACACTGGGTTTTCGGCGTTTTCCCATGCCGAAAAGTTGAAATTGATTTTCTCTGTCCCCGGATCGAAACGGACAGTCCACGAAATCGAAAACACCGCCAAAACCTGCTAATCTTGTCCTCTTGCTTTTCGCAGTTTTCCTTTCGCTTTTTGCGGGAAAGCGGCGTCCTGCTAATCAAAATAAAGGGTTTTGGCGGTAAAGCGGCCTCTCGCCTGTCCGTTAGCAAGGAATAATCATGTGTCATTTCGCGCTCTGCCCCAAAATCTGAGACAGCACGGAGACCAGATTCGGGTTTTCCTGCAGCAGTCCGAGCAACTTCTGCACGTTGTTGTCGATGGATTCTGTTTTCTTCTCCGGTGCGTAGAATGCCGCCTCAAATTTTTCGGCAGTGCATCGCCTGTCCTCATCGATGATGTGCGAGTAGATGTCTGTGACCATGTTGACCTGAGAGCGCCCCGTGTCGCCTTGCACCGACTTAATATCGCCCTGGTTGAGCTTCAGCTTGTAGGTCGTGCTGGTGTGGCGCAGGCTGTGGAACACCACCGGGGATCAGCGGCGGAATGATCTGCAGCACGTCCCGCTGCTCCAGCATTTGGAGCGCATCGCGGTTCACCCGCGCAAGCTCCTTGTCGATGAAAATTGAGGCATCGTTGTTCGCCAGCTTTTCATCGTCAATTTGCACGCAGTCCCATGTCAGGCCAAGAATTTCCCCCATCCGTAAGGAGCAGGCGAAAGCCAAGTGCATACACAGGGCCAACAGCGGCTCCTCGCAGAGCGAAACGGCATGGAACAGCTCGTCCGCCGTCCAGATGTCCCGCGTCTCCGGGTCATGGCGCGGCAATGTTGCGTGCAGCGCCGGATTCTTGGCGATGTACTCCCAGCGGACGGCTTGATTGAACGCGCAGCGCAGTATGCGGTGAATCTCAATCACGGTGCGCGGGGTGATGCTCCGCTCCGCCCGGCCGGGCATGGGCGCGGCCTTGCAGGACAGCGGCTTTTTGTAATACTGATCGATACTCCTTGTATTCACATCCTTGAGCGGCATTTTCCCGATGTGCGGATCAATGTAATTGGCAATCAGCGATTTTCGCGCCGAATATGTGGACAGTGCCCACTTGTTCTGACCGTAATTCTCAACGAACTCCTGAAGAAAATCGCTGACCGTCAGCGCGGTCGGCACGATCAGCGTACCGTTGATTTGCTTCAGCTCAACCTCGGCCTTGCGTTTCTGAACCGCACATCAATGTTGCCGAGGCTTGTGCTTACATGAAGCGCTTTGGGGCCGTTGCCCGATGTGTCGGGAAGATTACAATACCCGCCGCTGGATTGGCATTGGGCGGTGAAGTTTTCCGCTACGTCATCAATACTGCATCGAACCTCTCCTGTCGAGCCGTTTATTGAAATAGAAGTCTCGGCGTATATATATCTGCAATCTACAAGACCACTGCTGCTGACCTCAATTTTATCAGAGCGTACCCCGCTCATCGTTATTTGCCCTACACCGCCGGCGACACTAAAACATTCAGCGGAATCAATATAGGAAATATCCATGCCGCCGGTTTGAGTATCCGCGCGGAAATAGGAATTTGTCTTTAGATTTTTGGCTCTGATGTTTCCAACCGTTGTTTTAAACTCAATTCTTCCTTCTGTCGTAATATCCCGAATCGATATGCTTCCTGTTTCGGTTTCCAAAATCAAAATGCCGTTATATTCTTTGGGCAGCTCAATCCGCAGTTCTTTGCGCTGGTTTATATTGAAGAAATCACCAAAGCTGTGAAAGCCTAAATAATCCCGCTCATCCAATTGCAAACAGTCGCCCCTTTGTTCAGCGGTCAATCCCCAACTGGAGGTTTCGTCCCACTCAATCCGGATTTTTTCGCTTTCAGCACTCAATACTTCTATATTGACTACCTTGCACGCAACGTGTACCGTTTGTATTCCCTGCTTCTCAAAGGACGCCTCCTGCCTGCCGTGTTCCGACCTATTCGCGTTTCCTATGAACAGGAAAGCCGGATTGGTATAGGGTAAGGGGTTTGCGTGGGGCGGGGGACTTCCTATAACAGCCCCGCACCCCGTGCAATATATCGTGCCTTGCTGGACTTGACGACCGCATTGACTGCAATATTTAACCATTGCTGACACTTCCTTCAGCTTTTTCGCAGACATCATTAGCGCACGCTTTGTAAAGCAGATATCCGCCCAATACTGTCGCCGCCCCTATTGTTGTGACTGTTGACGTGACTGCCGCCGCCTTTATTACCGGGACTGCTATTGCTCTTACTATCGGGGCAGTCACTACCGCTGCCGTGGTGACTGCCGCCGCTCCGACTACCGAAACTGCCGTTGCTAAAACCAGTTCAGATAATTTCATGATTGCTTCTCCTTTCGATACGTTTTTATTCAAAGAGAACCATCAAATGGTACACGATATAAATTTTGAGACATATGTTGATTTTCTTTGATGCCTTTAGTATAATCAGGTATATAAGGCTTTACAACCAGCAATGTTATGCGGAATGTAGCCTGTAAAACACATTGTTCAAAAGTGTTTTATAAGTTAGAAAATAATTTTTAGTTGGTGGAAATCATGAAAATAGACGCTCGCACCAGATACACAAATATGGTTATAAAAAACAGCTTTTTCCAGCTTTTAAGGGAAAAGCCTATAAATAAGATAACGGTAAAAAGTATTTGCGAGCTGTCGGAGATTAACCGGGCGACTTTTTACAGATACTACTCCGATCCTTACGATTTGCTGAAGCAAATTCAAGCGGAGCTTATTCTGGAATTGCAGAAGCTCATCGAAAAAAACAGTTTAGAGAACGCTGCGGATATAATAATTGCAATTCTGAATAAAATGAGAGAAAACAGTGAGTTATATATGATCCTGTTCTCTGAGCATGGCGACAGTACATTTGTAACACAGATTCTTTCACTGTCTTACCAGACCAGCCAATCCAATAGGGAAAGTATGCTGCCCAATATCCCGAAAGCGCAGCAAGAATGGTTTTATTACTTTTTTGCGCAGGGATGCAGCAGCATTTTGGATCGCTGGGTACGGGGCGGTATGAGAGAGGAACCTGCGGAGGTATCACAGTTTATTCAAAGGGTAAACAGGACATTGTTAAAAGAGTTTGGGTAATTTGCCTCTGTAAAAATATAAAGGCCGCTCACTCCGTTTTGCGAACCATCTTTCAGGGGTTTTTTGATTAGATACATAAATATCTTTAAAATAAGGTGATTTCAAAAACGAATCAGGACCACACCGTCAAGGAATGGTTTGGCTATATTCGGAAATTTCAAAATTGAAAATACGGTTTTCTTTGTTTATATTGCAGGGCGGTTGATGAAATTACTCCATCTTCCGCATTATGCAAATACCTCGATCATGGGAAAGAGGCTGCCGGACAATGCCGTCAGCCTCTTTCCCATATAGACGCGCGACAAAGCCTTGCAAAACCTCATCAGAGCGCGGTATTTCGCCGTTCAGAGCCTTACGCGGGAGAAACAGAGGTTCATGAACGATCTCTTCATGAAATGCTCCGGACTCGCGCAGGAGAAGGTGCTTTTCAGCAACTACGGCGCGGGTGGTATTCGAGGAATTTGAAACCCCGGACGGTATTGTCAGCATGGATGTAGAACAGCTCGCTGCGTTCATTGCTCAAAAAGGTAAAAGCCGTTCCCCGCGCCCTGACGAGATTGCTAAGGAGATACAATGCCCGTTTTTTATTTTAGATGTTACTTGCCAGGGGGCAGTTGAGACAGAGTTTTTCACTTAAAAATTCATTACCATTCATTCATCAGCTCGGCGTGTTCAAAAATAGCATCTAACTTTTGCATGAAAGGAACGATTTCACCGAAATTTAACGCCCTGTGGTCAAAAGCCAGGCACATAGGGATCACTTTTCTTATCCCAATTGTCTTATCACCGTTTTCGTCTTTTACGACCCCGGCTTTTTCCTGTATGCTCCCAATTCCGATAGCGAACACCTGAGGAGGTATAATTTCCAGAATTCCCATAAAGCCTTTTTGTTCTTTATAAATGGAACCTATGTTGGAGATCGTTATAGTGCCCGGTACAAGGTCCCCAGCCGTTATTTTATCTTCTGCGGGGATTCGGTTATATGCCTCCACCTCTTTTTTGCTGTGTTTTGGTGTTTGGGATTTCCCGAGTGCCGATCCTAAAAGGGCTCTTACGGCTTTCAAAAAATGTCCTTTTCGTAATTCGCCCATCATATTGTTTACGGAAACCTGGTACATAGGGATATAAATATCGCAATTCTTTATCTTTAGCGCGGTTTTGTTTATATATTCCTGCATCTCTGCAAGTGTTTTGGATTCAAAATTCCTTAGATTGATGGTTACTATATCTCCGTTTTCAAGCATCCAGGGGCTGGATATGTCTATGTTCCTCATAATTTGGATTTGCCCCGTCACATATTTCGGGTTGTATTGTATATGAGCGTTCACTTGAGGCGCGGCCTTGACCGCCTCTACGCATATTTTTAATAATAAAGTGTTGATGGTTATCCCGGCGTTAGGATTTCGCTCTTTATATCCGGCAAACTCAGCAAGCAGTTCGGTCGCGTCAGCCTCGTAAACAAAAGTTACATGCGGGACTGTTGTCCATGATTCATAGGTCTTATAACCGACCACCTTCTTGCGCAGTGTGAAGTGCTTTATCTCATTATTTGAGTGGTTCTTCATTTTAGTCTCTCCCGCCCGTCTTGTTTATAACACAAGGCCTAAATCAACAACAATAAGGTGCCTCCAGTTAATAGGATTAAACCAATCAGCGCTTTTCGGTTTAATTTCTCTCCAAACATGAAGTACGAAAATACTACCGTTACCACTATACTTAGTTTATCAATTGGCGTTATAATACTTATGTTTCCCATCTGTATCGCACCATAATAACATAACCATGAGATGCCGGTCAGAACGCCGGAGACAACGAGAAAAAGCCAATTGGATTTTGTCATCCTTTTAATTTCCCGGAATTTCCTCTTCCCAAGCACAATCAGAAAAGACATGACCGCCACAATGATTGTCCTTAAAAAAGTGCCGAGATTAGAATCAACCGATTGCATGCCAAGTTTGGCCAGTATGTTTGTAAGGCTTGCAAACACCAGCGACAGCAGCGCACATACAAGCCACAGATTTGATGTCAGCCAATTGGTTTTCTTGTCGTCCGCCTGCTGTTCGCCGTCCTGCGATACGGTTTTATCCCTGTTTATCATCAACATTGTGCCAACAACCATAACGGCCATGGCGACAAATGTCAGCCACCAAAACGGTTCGCCCAAAATTATAATAGCCAAAATCATTGTAAGTACGGTGCTCATTTTATCCACAGGGACGACCTTATTTACGTCTCCGATTTGTAACGCCTTAAAATAACTTAGCCACGAAAGACCGGTGCATAACCCCGAAGCGACTATGAATATCCATTCTAAAGGCTTTATATCCCATATCGTTCTCAAACTGCCGGTAATCAGAACCATGATAAACGTAAACATCAATACTACAAGGGTGCGTAAAAATGTGCCGAGGTTGGAATCGACATCCTTCATTCCCGCTTTTACCGTAACACTCACAAGTCCGGCTGAAACAGCGGAGCCTACCGCTAACAATAACCACATAATATATGCTCCTTTGCTCTACCTGAGACGAATCAACTTTTTTATGCCACTTAACAATGGAGAAAAGTTCACGGCTATCAGTCCCGCAAGACACACCGATTGAATAATATATACCGATCCCCAATCATTTATCATAACAACGATTTGTATCATCAGCAGGACGAAGCTGATACAAAAACGCACAGGCGACCAATAGTTTCTTGTGTCGATCAGGCGTATGATAAACACAAGCATGAAGCTTACAAGTGTAGCTATCGCCGCGCCGGAAATACCAAACCGAGGTATCAGTATCAGGTTCAATACAATATTGGATACAGCTCCGACTAAGGTGGTGACGAGCTGTGAAACGCTCTTTTTTTCCATGGTGTAAATGCTGCCGATAAACGTGGCAAGGCAGGAAAAAACAGTTGAGCACAGTAATAGCGGAACACATTGCCATGCCTCGTAGTAATCCGGTGAAGTCATAAGACTGATGATAAAGCGGAAAAACATCGTTACAAGACCCGCCACAGCTTTGCCGAAACCGCGAGGAACAGCCCCGAAATCAAGTCCGCGATAATGACGGCCAGCATATATCCGCCGATACCCAACCCAAGGAACTTAAGAAATAGTACCATCAGCAGAACATTACACACGGTATTGAGAATGCCGGTTATCGCGTAAATACGCAATTTTTCCTCCGCGCGGACAAAAAAGCCACAAATTGAGTGTAATCCCGATGTGGCGATCAGAATCAGTATCCAAACCCCATATTGCCAAATGCTCTCAGCCTGAGCGGGGAGCCGGATACCCGGAAGACTGAACACGATCCCCGCAATCAGAGACAGAAGCAGGCATACGATGAGGCCAGGGCCATAGCAGGCCAGTCCGGTGGTGAACACATCCTTTTTTTATATTCGTTATCCAGACCGAATCTGGTAATAGATGATGCTATGCCTATCGTAAAGATGGGAACCAGAAAACTGCCGGTCTGGAGTAAAAGGTCAACCGTACCGTACTGCGCCGTTGAGAGAACATTTGTATAAAAGGGCAGCATCAGGAAGGTGATGATCTTTGATCCTACCGTCCCTATAGTCAATATCAGGGTGTTTACCGTCAGCTTTTTATATCTGTCCATACGTCACCCTGTTTTTATCTTTAGCCTTTTTATTGTATACCTTTTCTGCGCAGCGGGCAAGCAACCTCTCCAGCGGGATACACAATGCAGCCAGTACCGCGAAAAATATGAATGCGGCTGCCGTAATCGGTTCCAGCATGAGGATTCCGGCAAATAGGTATGCCGCCAGATAGAATCCGGCCGCCGAGGCTGCGCACAGGAATACGCGCAGTTTATTGAAAGGCAGGCAGGATTTAACCAAGGCAAATAGGCTGATAAAGCCTGTCGCGTAGTAGAGTACCGTTTTCGCCTCGGATGCGGATATGCCGATTGCGGGCGACAGCCATGAAATCGTCAGGAAAATGTTATTTACCACGCGCCTGCCCTCCATCACGCCTTCGGGCAGGGCGGAAAAATCCGAGTTTAGAAGGACCACCTGTGAAACTTGTCTGGCGGCATCGCTGCCGGCCGCCATCGCTATGCTGCAATCGGCCTCCCTTAACGCCAGCACGTCATTTACACCGTTGCCGGTCATGGCAACGGTATGCCCCTCGGCTTGTAGCGCTTTGACGAGCTGACTTTTCTGATTTGGCGTAACCCTGCCGAAAACGCTGTATTTGCTTGCTGCTTTCCTGATTTCATCCTCCGTATCAACGTCCGAAAGGTCGACATACGAGTCGAAATGATCCAGGCCCGCCTGCCTCGCGATATTGGAGACGGTCAAGGGATTATCCCCCGAAATAATTTTAACCGCCACACCCTCCTGCTTAAAAAAAGCCAGAGTTTCTTTCGCTTCCTTTCGTATGGGATCGCTCAGACAAATGGCCGCGACCAACCGGGCACTGGGAAGTATATCATCTTTTATCGGTTCCGGGCAATATCCAAGGCAAAAACACGCTCTCCTGCTTGCTGCGCTTTTTCTATACTATCCGAAAAAACGGACGCGCTCAGTATTTCAGGCGCGCCTATTATGATCGTGCCTATATTTTCAAAGGCCGCGCCGCTCCATTTACGCTGGGATGAAAACGGCGTTTTCACGACCGGATGATACGCATAGTCAGCCGGAAAGTGTTCTTTAAGAGCCATAAAGGTAGCGTTGTTGTCCTCCATCGCGCCGACAAAACAGCGTATGGCCTGTTCAGCTGGAATCGACATTACGCTTTCGTCAAATATATGAACCTCCAATGCTTCCTGCCCCAGAATATTGTTAACATCAATGACAGCTTATTTTCTTTTGTTCATGCTGATTTTAAGTCCGCGGCTTTGGATAAGCCGCCATACGGTATCCGTAAAAAGCGCGATGGTTATGCCCATGATCCAACCGGCTAAAACGTCCCCGGTGTGATGCACCCCTAAATAAATCCTGCTGACGCCGATCAGGAACGTTATCGCTATCCCGCCGATCAGTACGGGAATGCGGATTTTATTGCTTTTTGTCAGTCTGAAAACGATGAGGATAATCATCATGTATAAGGCGGCGTTATTCATGGCGTGTCCGCTTGGGAAGCCATATCCTGTTTCAGTGACCAGTCTTAATATATCGGGCCGGTCACGCGAGATAACCGTTTTGAGGACTATATTCAATCCGGCGGCTATACCCGCACCCGCCGCAACGGGAATGCCGAAGCTTATTCGTGTGAAAGGTAAAGCCAATAGCGCGGCGACAATTGCCGCCACCACCAAAAAAGAACCCATATTGGTAACGGCAATCGTGACGCTCGTGAGGGTTGGATTGATATAACCCGCAAGCAACGTATAAACGCCGTTTTCAAAAACCGTGATGCTTTCATTTAACGCCAACATCGTCAATACGCAAAATGAAATGATAAGCGCCGACATAGCAGATATGCGTATTCTGAGATTCAAATTTTCTCTTTGCATACAAACACTCCCATATCTGCAAACTCCGGCAAGCCCTAAAGATGCCCGCTGAGTTTTCTTATATCAGCGGGCATCTCCCACGTTAAATTATTAGGCGATATGGACGCTCTATTTCACGTCTATTTTCTTGAACAGTGTCGTTCCAGCCGCTAACGATGCGATTCCCCACCCAAGCGCAATGAGTATCCCCTGAATAATGTCGCCAGACGGCGGTGACATTACAGCGAACTTGGAGAGACCCCATTCAAGCCAATAATCGCTCAAATTAATTGAACCGCCGAACAGCATACTGATTGCGCCGAGCAAGGTGGAAGCCATTGTGACGCATATGATGTTTGTCGCGATAGCGCCGCCTGTCCCGCGCATGGTCATTGAGATAAACACAAAGAGCGCGGTATAGGCAATTACCAAAAGCGATTGCAGAGATATCATACCAAGCATACCCGAGAAGGTTACAATTCCAGTTGGATCAAAGCCCCATGCGATAGAGCCTGCCGCCAGCATAGCGGCAATAAACGCAAGCAGCATTACAAGAGCCGCACAGCTACATACAACAAACTTAGAGAAGAACACCTTGATTCGATCGGCGCCGCGGGACAGCGTATTTTTCATCGTTCCGTACCCAAACTCCGATGATACGAATATGGCAACGAAGACCCCGATAAAGATGATGTTGAAACCCATGGGCAGAAATTCTTGCAGTGCGGATATACCGCTAATATTTTCTGCCATTTCAGCCATTTGCATCATTTCAGGGTCGCCCGAATCAAGATTTGCCAGAGCGCGATTCATACCCACATTCAATGCCGTTACCATTAAGACGGCAAATACAACGCACAGAATGGTACAAACCCAAAAAGCCTTGCTTTTTTTCAGCTTATAGAAATCCGATTTTATAATGTTAAGCATATACTTTGCCTCCCATCAGCCGCAGGAAGTAATCTTCCAGCTTGTCGCCTTCCGGTATCAGAGCGTTTACGATGACGCCCGCTTCGATAAGGATTTTATTGATACGCCCGGCATCCTCAACATGTCCTTTTACGCGGACGGAGTTTTCCGGTGTGCGCATACACTCGGCGTCTTCGAACATTTCGTTTACCACATTCTCGACTCTTTGCGGGTCGCTCGCGTGGATTACGAGGTTTTTCCCGCATCGGGTGGAGAGTTCGTTTGCCTGGAATTCATCCACCAGCTTTCCGTGTGAGATCACGCCATAACGGGTTGCCATCTTCTCAAGCTCGCCGAGGATGTGACTGGAAACCAGTATGGTAATTCCTCTGGATTCATTCAGGCGCTGTATCACATCCCGTACCTCTCTGATCCCCATAGGGTCAAGGCCGTTCGTTGGCTCGTCCAGCACAAGGAACTCCGGGTTTCCCAGCAGAGACAGCGCGATCATAAGCCGCTGCTTCATGCCGAGCGAGAAGTCCTTCGCTTTTTTCTTGCCGGTATTGCAGAGGCCCGCCAATTCGAGAAGCTCGGAGCAGACTTTTTTATCCCGTATGCCGAGCAGCAGGCGCTGCGTCTCCATGTTTTCCATAGCCGTCATCGCCGGATACAACGCGGGGTTTTCGATGGTGCAGCCCACCTTGTACCTCTGTGAAACAAGATCGCGGCTTCCAAACAATGATATCTCGCCGCCGGTGGGGTCTGCCAGCCCGCACACCATACGCATAAGGGTCGTTTTTCCAGCTCCGTTTTCACCGATAAACCCATAGATATCGCCATTTTTGACGCTTATGGACACATGATCCACGGCCATTTTTCCGGAGAAAGCTTTGCTTACTTCATTTGTTTGAAGGACGTAATCCATTTAATAAACCACCTTTCTTTGCTGCCGTTTTTTGAGCTGGTCATAGCATAACACGCAAAGTTAAACTCACAGACATTGAAAGTTCAACAGTTTATAAAAAGATCATAAAAAAAATGACATCGCGCAGGTTCGGCAATGCTCTTAAATGTTATATAATATAAGTTAATAAACTTTTGATATTTTTTTATATTTTGTTTCACATTATCAGTCTTGCAGTTTAATCGTGTGAGTTATAGTAAGATGAAAAGTCTGTTTATCAAAAACGAGGATTTCTTTCTCTGCCCGGCCATCCATGCTATAATAACCGCAAGCGGTTATTATAAATGTATTTAAGTCCTTTTTCTCGTCCCCTTCGGGGACAACCGAAAAAGATGACACAACAAAAAAGTGAGGTGAGTGAAGTGACAATCAGGCGCCGCTTGTTTATATCCAACATTCTGATGCTCGTAATTCCCATACTCCTGAGTGTTATGCTTGTAGCCGTGTTGATACTGGCCATCATGGGGATATTCGGCATAAATATTAGCTCCAGTGAACAATTCTACCACGTGGTAGAAATAGTGCAGCCCTTGTCGGAAAAATGGGAGGAAGACAATGATATCGGTCAGATAAAAGCAGACATGGATGCGCTATGGACGAAATACGGCAAAAACGGTCTATCTATCGCCATTTATCAGGATGAGGAAAGAGTGTATACCGCAGGGCCTTTTGAGGATAGCTCCCTTGTTACGGCTGCCCTGTCGGAACCCGGCGGCAGCTATTATTCAATGAACAATGTATGCCTGTATACATCGGATGTGGGGGCCTATAAAATCGTCCTGATGGACACCAATGATCTGCTTTATAACGGATTAGGCGCTGCCAACAGACTTGAAGACTTTAGCCTCCTCGGTATCTTTTTATTTGCGGCGGTCATTGTGATTATTTTAGTTACCAACCGGCTTTTGACCCGTAAGGTTATAGGCAGCATCGTTACGCCGTTGGACACGCTGGTATATGGCGTCCATCAGATACGGGACGGTAATCTGGATTATCGTATAGAATACACAGGCAAGGACGAATTCGCGGCTATATGCATTGATTTCAACGAAATGGCGGAGCGGCTTTTGGATATGGTAAACGCAAGGCAAAAAGATGAGGAAAACCGCAAGGAGCTGATTGCCGGAATTTCACATGATCTGCGAACGCCGCTCACTTCCATCAAGACCTATGTGGAAGGGTTCGAGTTAGGGATGGCTTCCACTCCTCAGATGCAAAAAAAGTACCTCGACACCATAAAGAACAAGACGAAGGATTTAGAGTATATCATCAATCAGCTGTTTCTGTTCTCAAAACTGGATGTCGGGGAGTTTCCCATGCAAATAGAGCAGACAGACATCGGAAAATGGCTTTTGGATTTTGTCAATGCCGTTTCAGACGAATACAGGCAAAAGGGCTTGCAAATCATCATCGCGGAAAATATACAAGGCGTGGCGGTTAGAGCGGACAGTGTACAATTAAGGAATGTTCTTACAAACATTCTGGAAAACAGCTTGAAATATGGGAATAAAGAACGGGGGATCATGAGCGCTGCATGCAGGGAGGATAACGCCAATGTCATGATTACCTTAACCGACAATGGCCCCGGCGTTCCTGACGATGCTCTCGACATGTTATTTAACGTATTTTACAGAGAGGACAAAGCCAGGACTAACACGGGTCAGGGCAGCGGATTAGGGCTTGCTATTTCAGCGAAAATCATAAACAGGCTGGGAGGAACGATCAGGGCTGCGAATGCGTTGAATGGCGGGCTTTCCATAACGATTACGCTACCCGTTGCAAAGGGGGATCGTTAGGTTGAACAAGTTCAACCTAACGATCTAATATAAGCCGCTTATCCTTTCTCCAGCGATAGAATGATAAGCTGAATCATTGGTTTTATGTCGCTGGAGAAATGGCGGCTTACTATGAAAAAAATACTGATTATTGAAGATGATATTTCCATCGCGGAAATTGAGCGTGATTTCCTGGAAATTAACGGTTATGCCGCAACCATCATGACGGATGGCTCGCAAGGCTTGACAGAAGCTGTCTCCGGACAGTATGACTTGATCCTCTTGGATTTAATGTTACCCGGTATGGATGGTTTTGAAATCTGCAAACGGGTACGGGAAACCATTGATATCCCCATTTTGATGGTGACCGCAAAAATAGAGGATGTGGATAAGATCAGGGGCCTTGGGCTTGGAGCCGATGATTATATTTCCAAACCGTTTTCCTTGCCGGAGCTTGTGGCGAGGGTCAAGGCAAATCTTTCACAATATGAGCGTGTGAGGTCAAACTCGTCCCCGGCTTCTGACGATAAAGAAATACAGATCGGGAACGTGCGCCTCAATCCGCAGGCGCGGCGGGTATATGTTGACGATCTGGAGGTCAAGTGCAAAACGAAAGAGTTCGATTTGTTATGTTTCCTCATGACAAATCCCGAGATCGTATTTAGCAAAGAAAAGCTATACGAGCAAATTTGGGGTATGGATGCTTTCGGTGATATCAGGACGGTTGCCGTGCACATCAACCGGCTGAGGGATAAGATAGAAAAAGATCCCCAGAGCCCCGTTCGTATTCAAACGGTATGGGGCGCCGGGTATCGGTTTAAGGTTTGATAGTATTCTGCCTGTTTCAAAGCGATAAAGATAAATACTTTTTCTTCAGAGTGGGCGGGTCACTTTGGTAGACTTCCGCTTCTTGAAGGGTTCGCTGTCGTGGGCATGCGCAGGGTTATACCGGAAAAAACACATATCCCTATAAAATGAAATTTATAAAATCAATTCATATAAGAGAAAATCTGTCAATCCGGTGTCTTCATAGAATAGTTTTATAGTGTCAATATAACGAAACCCCATTGCTGTATATACTCTTTGCGCGGGAAGATTTGTTCCTAAAACATCCAATCGAATGGATTTCAAATTTTTGTCCTTAGAATTTTTGACGGCATACGCTACCATTTGTTTTGCGATACCCTGCCCTTGATACGCTGAAGATATTCCAAGAGCATGAATGACTATAATTTCGTCTTTCTTTGCGTTAACTTGCCACTTTACATTTTCATATCCATCGGCATAATCGTGATTCATAACCATAGCGCTGATAAGATGATTATCGTTAACACCGATAATCATCTCGGCATTTTTTATGGAGTCTTGAATAAACATCTCGGTGGGATATACTCCTTTTTTCCATCCCGGCTTATATTCCGCGCCTTGCATTGAATCTATCAAGTCGTAATAAAACTCCATCGTTTTATCAAATTCATCTGTTATAGCTTCTCTTATAACCAACATTCTTGCTTCCGTCCCAATCAGATTGCTTGTATATTCGATATCCCCGTTTAAAACGCCAGTATAGAATTCCTGCTTGCCGTCTATGAAATCTATACATTCATGTATCTCGTTTATTCTATCTAACAGGATGTCTTTTTGTATATCCAGCATTTGTTTTCTTTCTGGGATTGATGAAGCGCCCTCCATACACAGGCGCAAATACCGTTTTATATCTTTGATGCTCATGCCGCATTTCTTTAAGCACTGTAAGCTTTTCAGCCAGTTAACATTCCTTTCATCGAAAACCCGATAATTGTTTTTGTCTCTGGTAACATTGGGGATTAAACCCTCGTTACAGTAAAATCTTAATGTTTCGTATGGTATGCCAAATTGATCGCATACCTGCTTCATTGTGTACATGATATTGCCCTCTTCATATAAATTTGTAAAAATTAAATTCCCTATTGCCCTGTAGTTACAACAGGGTGAAATAATATTATTATAAGGCACTAAATTCCGTTTTTCAAGGAGGCAACCGCATGATTTTTTATTTTACCGCTATGACGGAGAAGCCGCTCAGGCCCAAAGAGGTCGACCTGCTTTTTGAAATAGCGTCCGAGATGAAAAACTCGCTTCCCTGTACCGCCTGCCGCTACTGCTGTGCGGAATGCCCAAAGGTACTCGACATTCCCATGCTTTTGGGACATTATAATGAAGTGCGCTTTTCTCCCGCAATTAACATCGGAATGAGAATGGACGCTGTGCAAAAAGAAAAGCTCCCCTCCGCCTGCATAGGCTGTGGCGAGTGCAGCAAGATGTGTCCGCAGAACATTGATATTCCTCTGGCTATGAAAAAATTTTCGGACGCGTTAGCAAAAATGCCAAGCTGGGCGGATTTCTGTCGTCAAAGAGAAAAAGCGCAGAAATAGTTGGTTAGAAAAACATGGTTTTACATAGCCATCTGGTTGGATGGAACGGGCGAAAACCTAAATTTCACAAAAGGGCAAGCAAGGCGCGGGGCATCGGGTTCCCGCTCAGGCGCGCGGTCGAGTATATTGAGAAACGATCGATGTTGGCCTTCACCACAAACAGCTCCCGCATCTCATCTCTGGCCTGCCGGTACTCACGGTAGGCCGTTTTTTCTCGGCAAGCTGCTCGGCATAGTCCGCGCGGAGCGATGCCACGGTGGAGAGCTTTTTCAGGCCGAGCGCATCGAAGTCAACCGGCTTCTTCTCCAATGCCTCCTCCGTGCTGGTACATATGGAAGGTGAATCCAACGCGGGAATAGTGATGAAACGCCCTGAGTGCCTGTAACAGAGAAAATCGATATTTATCCCTTACGGAAGCTGTTCAGAACGCCGGCGATGGCGCTTACCCCATCTGGTCCAAGGCTTTCCAAAGCATCGTCAAAATTGATGTCCTCCGGCTTCGGAGTTGCCATCTCCAGTGAACATGTCGTTTTCGGCTCATTCACCGGGCTTTCTTTTTCCCTCTCCATCAGTATCCGGTTTACAACAGACTCAATCACTTTCACATCAAGCTCCGCGGTGCACGGCATATTCGGCGTCTCACTGCAATTCTCATAATGGAGCACCGCGTTGACAATGTACTGCGCCTTGCTGCGCCGGCTCTGGCGCTGTCTTCTTTTTTGACCTGTTTTGATCTACAATCCGCCCTCCCTAAACCCCTCGGCGCGCCTTGGATTTCTTTGCCGGGCACCCCGGGGAGGCGCCCTGCAGTAGGGCAATATAGTCCTCTTCCCGCGCAATCTCGCCGATACTTTGTCCGAGCAGCTCCGGCGTGGTCAGGTAGACATGCCGATACTGGGACACCAGACGGATTGGCGCCTTGACATACCGGACGTGCTTGTCCCTCACGCCGGCGTCCTGGTTGCTGATCAGCTGTCTGCGCTGCCACATGGCCGTGCGAATAATCCTTTCCGCGACTTCCTCCCGCTTGCCGTTGCCGCAAACGAGAAACATCCCGGTGGCGTGCGTCTCATACTCGCCGTAGTTATTGTGAAATAAAGATCCCTCCGCCCGCAGCTGCCACGAAATCGCTCCGTCCGCAATATCGTAAACGGCGAGGCGGTGATCCCCCAGAAACAGGACGCCGGCAAAGCGCGCCGTACTCAGGATGCCGGAGCGTATCTTCCGCCAGCAGTTCGATGGGATTAAGCACACCCCATTCGAGCCATCGGGCGAGGCGGCGCTTTCGATGCCCGCCCCGCTCAGATACATGGCCGTGCGGGAGATTGTATTGACGCGCCGGGTGTTGGCTACTCCGCCTCCCGTGGTGACAAGCGGTCGGATATCTGGGAATAGTGCCCTGCCTTTGACGAGGATAGTGACGCCGCCATCTTTATGTTTCCTGACATATTTGTGTTCCGTAAATAATGCGTATTAACCTTTCCATTCATCCTGAGCTTTTTTCCATTCGCGGAGAATGTAGGCAACTGTCTTAGGCAGTCATACCTTATCGCCGATAATCGGGTTGATATAGTTGGCAATCATGGCGGTCTGGCTGTCATACATGGAGACGCCCCAGTTTGCTTTGTCTCTCCATTTTCGTCCACATAATGATAGACTACAAAGTAAGATTTTTTACGTTTGATTATGGATGCCATATCGATCTTTCTTTCTTCGTTTAGAACGTCTGAGCGTCTAACCACTGGTCAAATGATTTTTTGGAAACTCGTATGGCATGACCAACTCTCACAATTCTACCGCGCCGTATACGGTTTGTCTGCTGCTAATTGAAAAATTTACGATTTATCCATAATCGAAAGTGACACTGATAAATTTATCAAGACCACATGAATAAGCCGGATCCGCCAAAAGAAAACAGGCCCGGCTCGTGGTATCTGATTTCGATTTTGTTATGCCGTATTTGCCACGCGCCCCGACATGATCCTGTCTGCGCAGGATAAGGGGATGCCATAGGCTGCGGGTAGCTTAGCCGCATCATAGCCCCGCCTGTGCCGCTGAGCTGCCTCGCTTAATTTGTATTCGTAAAGCAGATCAGCAACCTCGTCCGATACTTCACAATCATATCTGTTGTATAAAATGGGTAATAATCCCTCAAATTTATTTCTTTCATTATGGTGTCCTCCAATTTTGATTTTTGAGTTGATCGCTGGCAAAATCGAAATCAGAGGGCGGGGAGCGGCAGAGGGTTAGTCCATTTCCGCTATTCTCAAAAATAGGCGTAAAAAAGCGCACCCGTATCAGTAACAGGTGCGCGCAGAGACAGTGATTCATTGCGGCCAGGAGGGAGATGCAGAAAATGCTCAAAATTTATCGAATTGAAAAATGCCGCAATCCAAATCTCGTGGATTACGGCGCATAAATAAGCAAATATATATCGGCATCTTCGTTGATCTGTATTTTTGGGACCCATCCTCGCATCCTCCACAGCAAGGAGAAACAGAAGGCTCTACTGCCGTCAGCCTCCCTATTGTTGAGGACATTATATCGGTGGGATTTCTATTCTCTTTCCTGTTATGAAGGGACAGGTTCTTACTTTGCATAATTTTTTACTGTGCATAAATTTCAAATCAGGGTGTAGCGCGACAACTTTTTTGAGAAAAATGGACAACATAATTGAGAAAAATTAGAAGTAATTCTAAGGGGCATTACTGGGCCAGAGCAAAGGACTGCTCTGGCCTATTAACATTAGAAGACATAGTGCCGAGTCGGGTTCTTTGCAAAATTCCATTAATGTCGGGTCACAGTAGTTGACAAACTGTAAGACTGTACGTTGAACTCGTGCTGGATGTATACCCTGTGATCACGCCTGTATTGCTTGTGTAGTACAAGCATGCGGCATCTCCCATGCTTAGCGTAAAAACACCGTTGATCAGCAAGCCCATATGGAGCCAGTTTGCCCCTGCGCAGAAGATGACCAAATAGACCCCTGCAGTATCGGATACTGTATAGCTAATGGTTTTACCCGTGCCGGTTGTTTTGCCAGAGTATAGTATTTGGAGTTCAGAAATCCCTTGCAAACTAGTAGATAAAAAAGCTTCAGACATAACACTCGCCCCCAAGAGAGTAATAGCAGGGCCGCTCCTGGCCCCAAATCCAGTACTGCAGCCAGTCAGCCAGCAAGATTGCCACCAGAGACAGCGGCATCCAGAGCAGGGTAAACGGCAAACAGATTTGTCCCCACAGGTTGAAGGGCAGATGGGAATAGTCCCAAATACCCAGACCCAGCCAGACGTTGAGAACCAGTCCGGCCACAAACTCCACAGCAGTGATCATCCCGGCCCCGATCACGCACTGTAAAATCAACGGCATTTTCCACGGAATAATATTGTTTATACTGCCAAGGGACACAAACATGACTCCGCCAATCACCGCCATACTCCAGTGAGTGATCCCGCCACGAAAGATGGATTTGTAGGCTGCCTCGATTAGGTAGTAGAGTACCCCGCCATACAGGGCCAGGGTTAAGTATTTAAATATCCTGCCCAATGTACACCTCCGCATAATCCACCACAATAGCTTCCAGTTCCTCCAAAGTCTGAGCCGCTTGTATGGCTATCTCGACTTTTTGTTGATAGGCCACCAGCGGTTTGACATACTGCGAGATGGCAACAGCCAGAGCGCAGAGATTTTCGAACGTCCAGATGGTGCATATCTCCCCTTCGGCGTTCCAGGTCAGTTCGGCGGTAGGATTGAATTGCACTTCAATTTGGTATGACGCTATATTTGACATGAGGAGTGTCTGTTTTTCGGAGGTCACAGTGTACTGCTTGCCGTCCAGCCATGTCAGGGGATTGTTTGCGAGGTAGTCCGCCAAGGCAGTTTTACTGTCGGCAATCCTCTGGGCTATTCTTTCCAAGAGAATTAGAGATTCATCCTGTGGCCCTGGCTCAGGGGTGTTTGTAAGGCACAACACCTCGTCAGAGATGTAACATCGCAACCAATCCTCCGTTTGAGTTCTGTAGATTTCAAAAGGTTCAGGGGTGTCCTTGCCGGGCCATGTGATATCATCCGCAACAACAATTATCCCGGTCGGCTTTTTGGGAAAATCTATATCTCCCAACGGAATATGGATCGATGTGCCCCCAATAACCAGCTTGCCAGAAATATCATATTTTACATTATCAAGTAAAAGATACATTCGCTTTCCTCCCTACCTTACACAAAGTATTTGAATCGGAATAGCCGTGGTCGGCTTTTCTCCGTAAGCGTACACCGTGATTGAGTTGGCAGCAGTGGTAATCCTCGAAACCAAAGCCCAGTTTTTCAATAAGGTTTGATTGGTTGCTACAGTAAATGTCTGAACCACGCCTATAATGGGTGTATCCGTTGCTAGTACTCCCGAAACCGTGATTGTCTGAGAATATCCCGTAGTTGCTGTTGTCCAAGACGTTGTTATCGTGGCAGTGTAGAGCGCTCTTTCGGCTGCTAGATCATCTGTGTAAGTTTTTGCAGATGTCAACGCTGCGGATGCGCTTCCCGTTGGATCTGCTCCCACATCCGTAGCAGACAGCGTAATATTCGCGGCCAGCGCCTTGCCATTGATTGTGCGGGTGGTTGGTACCTTTGCATTGAATAACGTGCTGTGGGCCGCGCTATCCGTTTTGTGGGTGTCCAGCGCAGTCTGTACTGCCGCCGCACTCCCCGCCGTGTCGTAGTTCATACTGGGGAGTTGGCTTGCTGGCACTTTGCCGCCCATATCCAGCGTGGCCACGCCGCCAGCAACCCCTTTTTCGCTGGGGGGGACAAATAGCCCGGTGTGGGCCGTGCCATCTGTTTTGTGGGCGTCCAGTGCGGATATTGTTTCTTTGTCCACGCTCACTAGCTTTGATTCGATTTCTGCTATTTTTTCATCATATTCATCTGCCAGCACATAAACGGGATTTTCAAACTCTGGGAAAGTAATATCTTCAAGGCTGGTGAATGCTGTTTTTAACCGCAGATAATAATCGATTTTCTGCCCATTGTCTTTATTCCCTATGTATTCTCCCGCTTCGCGGCAGTTATCATAGGCATATGTCCCCTCCTGCCCCGTTTGAGGATCACGGCACATAAGCGCATGTTCCCTGTAGTAAAACCCTTCTTCCAATTCGGAGTTCGTAACCCTTGCAATCACACTTGCTATATTTCCAGAATAGCGCTTATCCATGATGAGTACGCTCATCTTTTCCGAGATAAGTTTTGTTCTGGAGGTGAGCGAGCCATTCCCAATTACACCGTCACCCAAGGCAACTCTGGTAAACTCCACGGGCTGTCCCAGCGCCTTTGCCTTTGCTTCCACGGCGCTCCCGAAGTCGGTTAAATGTAGCCCTGTAAATGCCATAATTACACCTGCTCAATCGTAATGATTTTGTACGCCTCTGTATCGGATGCAATAAAAACATTTCCTCCAAAGGCCTGCTCATGTGCCAGGGTGATGAGATTGGTCCCAGGCTTAATTTTATTGATTTCCGCCTGAATCACATCCCGGTTATCAATCACAACACTCCCACCGCTGATCCAAACAACGGCCTCCGCCCAGCGTTTGGTATCCGTTTTATACAATGGTTCCAAATACACAGTTTTGTAACCCATGGACTGAATCAGCGCCACGATTCCGGCAGCAGTTCCGGCCTGTGATGCGACAACTCCCTTTGCCAGCAGGCGTGAGCGGAATATCTCCCAGTCCTCACCCTCATAGCGGGACATTCCCCTATCCACACCATGGACGATCAGCATAGGGGAGCTGGCCGTGGCAACATTCAGCTCGTTTCTGACTGTGATGATAGCCTGCTTGATCTCATCGAAAATCTTGCCCATGACTTTAAAAAAGATATAGAACTGATTGATTCCCTTTTGCACTTTCTTCAGTGGCGCGAATAGGAGCGCATACATGTATTCCCCAAAGCTCTCAAAGCGCTTCATACCACATCACATCCGTTCTACAGTAATATTCAGAGCCCCCAGCAATATAACCTTATTCACATCAAGGTACATATCACTCTCCGGGACAGTTACCTTCACATTTTTTGCTGCCGGGGCGGCGGATTTTACTGCGTGGATGACATCCGCATGGACCAGCTCGTTCAGCGTCTGATCGGTCCGAATGGTGAATAGGTTTGTGATCGCTGTGGTTGCCTGAGCAACCGCATCTTCAGCGGAGGCCGTTGTGGAAATGGTAATTGTGACCGCCACATCCTGTGTGACCGTTTCTGAACTTTTCACCAAAACATCATCACAGGGGCCAATGATGTCAGCAATTGCCGAAACCACCGCCGCCAGAGTGGTTCCGGTAGCAGTCCCCGCTGTACCTGTTACAATCACATCAATTGTCCCCTGGCCACGGGGCAGCTGGTCTTCTACCCTTGCGCACAGCACGCCTTGAACACTTTCAGCTGCGTTCTGGTATGTCTCCGCAACGGGCCGCTGGGCCAAGTCCGCCCAGGAACGCAGTATCCGGGCGCGGAAGGATTCATCATCTTCAATATCGCTGCCCTCCAGCGTGAGCCAGCTCTTGCCATTTGTGATAGTATCAATTCCCGCAATATATGTGAGGGTCTCTGTAATCTGACCTTTGGGGACATTGTATCTGCTGCCCGCAATCTCAGCTTCCACGGGAACATCTACACTTAACACGCCTTTTTGCAGCACAGTTTCTTCAAGCACATAGTACCGAAGCTGTTCACCATTGATATCTTTTGAGGTTTTGAAGATATGCCCCAACGGTACCTTTACCGCTTCACCACCTTCCCCCCGTGACAGGGTGACCTTGCCTCGCGTCTTCTGTGCCTCTTTGCGCACTTTGGAGTAATCGCAGGCCTTCAGATCAAGCCATCCTCCTATAGCGGAAGAGATGGTCATCTGGCTCAGCACGGTACGCAGCAGCTCAACCAGTTCTACTTTGATTCGCAGCAGGATCATCATGATCGTATAGAAAATGCCGCCGCTGTGATAATTTGTGATTGCAAAGCCCTCCTCCTGCAGCTCCGCGATCTTCTCCTCTCGCAGCTCCTCAATATCAGGGACTGGCAATATTTCATCCAGAATGGTTTCATCAATCACCGCTAACCACCTCCACACCTACAGCGTCAATTACCACGTTAAGCTGCCGCATGTCACTCTCACCCTCAAACCGAAACGCGCAATAGAGACGAAACATATCATCCCTGAAACTAACTGTGACGGTGATGCTTTCGGAAAGAATAACCCCCCGCCTGGAAAGCCCAACTCTGGCCCGTTGGGCAATTTCCATTTCGGTCAGGGCGCTGTCCTCCGCCTGAATAAAATCATAGAGGCTCCATCCAAACTCTGAATCATAAAAGAGATCTCCCTTTTGCGTAATCGCCTCCAGGAGAATATTCTGGTATAGGCAATCCAGGCCAGCGCAGAGGGGGGCATCACCGTCTGTGGCCTGTGTAATATTCCAATTTTCATCCAGCCGGATATCTGTGTCGTTTAAGCCTGTCACAGGGATACCTCCTCAATAATTACCGGGTTCAGTTCCCCGTATGCATAGGCTATGGCGAGAACTGCCCCCTGCTGGAAGCATTGCTTCGATTTAATTCCGGGCAGAGGGGGAACGGCTGCATCCGGATTCCCGAAGCGGTCAAGGACCTCTAATGTATATTCACACCAGGGATTTCCTGCTTCTGTGGATACCGCAGATACAGCAGCATATACAATGGACGGAATGGCCATATGCGGATATTCTTCCGAGAAAAGCTTTTTCACCACGCTTATAATCATTTCAGACAACATCGGTATCCCCCTAGAAAAAGATCGTAGTCCGCAGGAACCCGGCATCATTTGTGGTAAACATGATTTTAGATACTTCAAAAGTGCCGCTGAGCCGGGGATGTACTACGCTTATTTTGTGTGAATGCCTGACAAAGGGCACGGATGCCGTTTGCAATTCCCAGCGGCCATTGGTGCGGTTCAGTTGCAGGATATTCACGCCATACTCAAAAACATACACCTTTTTCTGCTCCGGCTGCGTACCCCAGTGGAAGGTGTCACCCGAGAAAAAGAAAGGAACGGAAATGCCCCACATGGCGTGAATGATCTTTATGGCGTTTAGCCCCGACATCTGGCGAATTGGTACAAGCCTGCGTTCCGGGTAGCCTTGTTTTGACAGGGAGAATGAGGAAATGCCAGCTTGTCTTAAAATATAGGTCAACAGCTCCTGTGGGGTTGTCGACAGGAACGTGTTATTAATTGTGACCGTGTCCAAAAGGATCATGGAATCTTTCAGCAGCACTGTATTTGCCGTATCGCCTAAATTATATGGTGCTGATATGTACCCGGTAAAAATATCGTTCAAAATGCCATCATAGCCTATTTTCACCGCCGCTGTTTCCTTGGCGGCTAAGGAAAGCACATCCTGAAACTGCTTTGTAAATGTAATCCGGCCCCAATCAAAATAAGAATTTTGGGATGAAACTACTTCAATTTCGACTCCTGAGTCAAATACATATTGTCCAAGCTCCACACGGATCTGCGGGGAATAAAGCTCTGTTATATCCATATATCCCTCACTATTTTAATTGAATAGGTTTCATCTGCCCTGTTGGCTTGGGGGGCTTTGCGCTATCTGTCGCTGGGGAAGAACCCCGATTGGTGCTGAGGTACCTTTGGTAACTTGCGGAAAGAGTGAATGAGCTGGATGTATTAGATATATTACTTGTGGAACTGGACGGTTTTGTTGAGGTTGAAGAGCCGCTGCTTCTTGTTGTTTGAATTGTCTGCGGGACATACTCCCACAGCTCAATCGTCACGGGCAGCTGCCCTTTTTTGTTTTCCAACTTATGTGTTAGGGATTTAAACAAGACCTTATCAATGCCGTGGACGGCAGTATTCTCGCAGACAATAGAGATGGGTTGGGGAACACTCTGCCCGGAGGTGCGGAACAGCGCCCTAAGCGTAGCCAGCCGTTCGTATTTGGTGGCGGATTCCGTATCATCCAAAATCAGTTCTATATTAATCTTTGCATCCTCATAGCCCACTGCCTGCTTCGGTTTTACGGCAGAACCCTCAACCTCTTGCTCATCAATCTGGGCGGACTCTTTTACTTCAATGCTCTTCACTACGCCGGGGAGGATGACCCCATTGAGCTTTATCACTTCATCCTCTAAAAAGATCACAGGGGCCGTCCTCCTTTTTTATGTAGGAACCGTCACAGCGTCAGTATCCGAGCCGATGCCATATGAATACTGATTGTCCTCAATTTCGTCCAGGATTTTGAGCAGTTGCAGCAATTCCTTCAGCTTATTGATGTCGATATTGAAATTCAGATTCTGGATCGTAGTCTGGCGGCTTCCATTGGATGCGGCATTGGCGTCCGTGTCCTGCTTGGGGCTTTGCTCCACGATTTCATGAATGGCAACCCTCTTGACGGGTTCGCGGGTTGTTTCGATCTTATGAAACCCACGCTCTACCGCATCAGCGGGCGCATCATCCGCACTTCTAATGCCTTCGGCAATGGTTGTCATGGTGCGCTGGCCGGACAGCGTCAGAGTGGAGAGGGGGCCGACCTTTGCATCGGAGAAGGGCAGCATGTTCCTGATATTCTGAAAGATACCCTTCACCGCTTCAACAGGTTTCGATGCCGCACTTTTGATGCCCTCTACCAAGGTTTCAATAATGCGCTTTCCGGAATCCCGGAACCATCCAATCTTCTCCTGCACCCAGGAGATCACGGCTTGGAAGGTGCTCTTGATGATACCGCAGCCGGATGCTATGTTTTGGCCTATTCCACTGAAAAAACTGCCCAGGGCAGACAGGCCGCCTTTGATCCACTCAATGCCAGCTTGGACGGCATTACAAGCCCCGTTCCATAAACTTTTTATAAAGGCAGTAACGGTGTCCCAATTTTGCCATAGCAGCACCAAGGCCGCGATCAGCGCGGCGATCCCAATCACAATCCATGTAATGGGGTTTGCCAATAGGGCTGCTGTAAAACTCCACACCCCGGCGATCACTCCTGGCAGCGCGGTTGCCGCCGCAATAATCGCCTGCTTGGCCATGCTAATCAGTCCCAGCGTCATGCTCTTAAGGGCGGCTACACCGTTGATTGCCGCAGTTTTCGCCATGTTTATCAGGCTTAGCGCCATGGTTTTCAGCGCCGTAACGGCACTGATGGCAGCCGTCTTCGCCATATTCAGGATGTTCAGCGCCACAGTTTTGATCGCTGTGATTGCTGTGGCCGCACCTGATTTCATCGTCAGGAATCCGGCTTTGACTTTGTCGGCGGCGAGCATTCCGGCTATTTGAATCGTTTCTAAGATGCTTGGGATGGCTTTTATCGCACCGATGAATCCCCTTACGATCCCTATGCTTTTTGTGAATACCAGGCCGATGCCGCCAATGACAGCGATGGTGGTTCCGGCTACTGTCAAAAAGCCGCCCAGCGCCAGAACAATCAGCATGATCGTGCGGACTAGATCCTGATTTTTTTCGGCCCAGGACGTACACTTGAGCACCAGATTGGAGGCGCGGCCTATCAGATTATTTACCGTTGGAAGCAAGGTAGAGCCGATTGTTTCTTTCAGGTTCCCGATCTGCTGCTGCAGGACTTCATACTGGGAGGATTCCACGCTGTTGATGGCATTTGCCATATCAGTGGTCACGCCGAGGCCCGTCCCCATGGAGTCATACAGATCCAGGATGCCGCTCTGCAGTTGATCCGTCTTATTGTAAAACAGATCAATAAACTGTACGGATAGGGTGTCCCCAAAGGCCTCTTGGATCTCCATTTTTTCAATCGCATCTATGGTGTCCCCGTATTTGCCTTTGAGTTGGTCGAGTATTTCTGGCAGGCTCTTCAGCTGGTTGTTCGCGTCCAGAAACTCCAGACCCAGGGCAGCGCCGCCCTTTGCGGCGCTGCGCAGGAAGGCGGCGTACTTCGTTCCCGCTTCGCTGCCGCCCATGGTGGCCTGCAGCGCGCCCAAGATGGCCAACTGCTCCTCCATAGGCACATTGGCGTTGGTGGCCGCAGCACCGAGGCGGGAGATGGATGCTGACATCTCTGATCCGGATGTTTTATACAGGCGCACCGCAGTGGATAGCCCGGAAGAAAACATCTCGCCGAATTCTATATCCGACATCTCCTCGTAATAGTTTTTATAGATGCCGTAGCTAGTGGCGAAGAGGCTGGTCATTTCTTCTGTTGTGGATTTGGTTGCCACCGCTGTCAGTCCCGACAGTTTTGTGTATTCGGCCACGCCCTCATCCGATAGGGATGCGATACCAGATTTGATATCATAGGCGGCGGTAATAAAATCCGGGGCGGTGGTGCCCTTCCAGGTGTTACTAAAATCCACAGCTGCAGCTTTGATAGACTCCAGGTCTTCCACGCCCAAAGACGTCAGCTCTCCGATTGCCGTTTGGGTGGCGAAGGTGGCCTCCACCGGGGCCAGTACCGCACTGGTGATCTCCTGTCCCAACGTTGCCATCGCAGAACCTGTGCTGACAAGGCTGCCCAGTGCTGAATCCAAAGATTGTAAATCAGATACGGCCCCTGAAGCGGAGGACGATACCCCCGCCATCGGCCCTGTCAGGTGGTCCACCATATTCATGATAAGGGACAAACGGAATACAGATTCAAGGCTCAGGGTGTATCACCCCCTATTCTGAACCAAAGACCTTGGCGATTGCTTCCGCGAAGTTGTGCTGTTCCAGTTCCTGCAAATAACGCGCTTTGGCATATAGCCGGATGAAGTCTTCATAAGGCAGCAGCCCCAACTCCCCGGCCTCGCGCAGAAGGGCAGAGGGGACATACTTGTAGATCTCCAGCGTTGCCGCTGCAACAAAGTCTGCCCGCACCTCCGCAAGCGCACCTTCTACACACGCTTTAAATTTGCGTTCTGCCCCAGCCCCATGTTCTGCAGCAGCTGCTCCGCCATGGTAATCGCCGCTGCCGGATACTCCTCCAGCAGTTCCTTTGTTTCCTGTTCACACTCATCTGTGATATTGTCCAAGATGAAGTCCTTGGATGCCCGCATCATGGATCTGGAGATGTTCTTCAGGTAGCGGTCATAGCTCTGGGTAGAGGGCCGCTTAAAGAACAATTGCTTCTCAATCTCCGTCTCGTCATCCGGTACCAGTGTAAACTTCATCCTCAGCACCTTGCCGTATTTCTCCTGCAGCCCTTTTTCAGCGGATACCCCTGCATCGAGAATATCCTGGTTTTTCTCATAAAAGTTGTCCATGGTAATAGACCTCCATTTTTATTAAATCGGTTCAACGCCGTCCTGCGTGATTGTCCCAACCACCAACAGGTCAATGTCCACCGACAGTTCCTTGTCCCCCTGGGACGCCTTCATGCTCCGCTTGGTAAACTGTGCTTTGTTGAGGACATCAATCCTGGTCTTGCCGCCATCATTGGCGTAAGAGACCACAATTTTGGGGACTTCAATCTCGTAGAACTTTTTTCCCACACGTTTGCAGTAGTCCAGAATAATGTCGTAATCATCACGGGAAACAGTTATTTTTGCGTTGGTTTTATAATTGCCCCGCCCATACCCCCGCGCTTTGTACCCAGCGCCGTAAACCAGTTCTTTTTCCAGTTCATCATCATAGCTTATTTCCGTGGGCTGTAGGCCGGACAGTCCGGACAGGGCAATGTCAACATCCCCCCAGTCATAGGCCTTCCCGTTTACAATTAAACTCATAGCCTTCCGCCTCCTTCCTAGTTCGCTGTGGCGCGGCCAATGTCAACCAGGATCTCACGGATATAGCCGCGGGATTTATAGCGCACAACGACTTCCATTGTCTCTGTTGCCTGAATGTCCTGGCCCTCCGGCACCGTGACAGTGGCGGAAGAGATCTCCTTAGTGGTGACCATATCATCCAGGGGTGCTTTCAAGAACTCCGCCCGCACCTCCAGCTCCTTCTGCTGGTTATCAAGGTCAATGTCATCCTGAAGCAGCGGCAGACCCGCTTTGCGCACTTCGGTGATCACCTTGTTTTTTACCCTGGAATCTTCCATATAGCGATAATCGCTGCCATCCGGGGACATCATTCGGGCGTTGTACACAAAATAGCCGGACAATCCGCTGTAGCGCCGGAACATCAGATATCGGGCAGCGTCCAGTTGTTCAATGTAGTCGTCAATCCCCGCTGGGCGCAGCGCCAGCATCTTGTTCTCGTCAATGGACATGCCCGCCGCCACCGCCGTGCGTCCAATGGATTGCTGGACGGAAGTGCAGGAGTACAGGCCGCAGACAATCCCCGCGTTATTGATCTCCCTGGTGACGCCATCCATGCCGATATACAGGCTGCGGGCGGCAACCACCTGAATGTCGTAGTTGCGTACCACCTTTGAATCTGTAGATAACCGCGCTACATAGGCATCAGTCGTTTCATTTTCATCTGGTGCATACGCCTCCAGAACAAAGGCCAGGGGTTTCTTGTATGTATCCTGCAGTTCCACCTGCTTTGCCGCCACCGCCACCCAGAAGGCGGCAGGGGACTCGCCGACTATATGAACAAATTCAAAGAGCTCATCGAAGTGGCGGAGTTTGTCAATGGCTGACAGCGCGGCTTCGGTGGTCATGGGCGGAGCTGTTGTGGTGAACTGGTAGATATCATCCACCTCAAAGGCCGGGTCTGCGGTGCCAGCTGTAAAGGTGGCCTTTAGTCCAGTGTCGGAAAGCTCATACTCTCCGCTGATGGGTACGGTTTGTTCCTCAGAATAGGAATTCCCACCATCAATGGAGTACTCAAACAGGGCGCTGTTCAGCCCTCCACGGCCTGTGATCTTGATCAGAATGCTGTATGCATTATAGGGGCTGCCGGAAAGCGCCACTGTGCCACCGTCCACGTTCTGATCTGCAGAAACTTTCGTGATCTCTCCGGAGGCGGTGGCCGTCACCGGGACGCAATAGATACAGTTGGAGCCATTTTCAACGCTGTCTATTACCTTGTCCGCCAGGGGAGACAGCCCCAGTAAACGCCTGATTTTCGTGGCAGTCATATTCCCTGTGATGGTGATCGGCGTGGCGCTTTCAATTGGGGATACACCGATTTTCACATGGATGCCTGTGCCGCTTTTTGTGGGCAATCCAAGCAGCCCGTCTGTCACACTGGCCGTAATGTCTCTTAGCACTTGCTCCCACCTCCGATCTTACTTTTCTTGAAACTGGCCAGCGCCTTCTCAAATTCAGCATGCGTCACCTGTTTCCCCGGACGCCATCCCTGGGCCACGCACACGCCGCTTATAAAGGCGTTAGGCACCCTGTATTTTTGAGCCAATGCTTCAATCGTAGCTGTGGAAGTCTCTAAGACTTCCTCCTCTGGAGTTTTCTTTGCCATTTGTTATATCTCCTTTTCGATTTCGAGAATGTCCACATTTGAGATACGCGCAAGGCCGGTATCCCGGTAAACCCCGCCATCAAATATCACGCTGAGACTTGTCACAACCTTGCCTCGCAGCCAGGTATCATCCCCATCCTCCCAATCGGCGGCATCTACATCGATGGCAACATAATTACCATCAATATAGACACCCTTGTCCAACGCCAGTAAAAACGTGGTGACAAATTCGTCCACCTTCTCCGGCTGGGAATCGCCAATGTGAACGGTGAAGGTTGTCTTGCGGTCAAAAACCTTTGTCCTCTTTCTCCGCGCCCCTGTTTCGTCTTCATAAAACTTTTTTGAGCCGTTTCGGGCAAGGTCGTCCGTGCCAAACAATACCGCACATATTCGGGGGGAAAGGGCGGCTTCCAGTGCTTTGCGGCTGGTGATCGGTTTCGCTTGCATTCCGATGGCATTTAGCTTATCAACCAGATAATCCCTGCATTTCAGTACCATGCTCAGTCCTCCGCAAAGTAGTCTTCCAGCATGCCCTTGAGTTCCCCCTGATCGTCCTCCGACAGCCCCAGGAAGGGCCGCGCCGGGATGGTGATCCTTACTGTTTTCCCGGATTTGGTCTTCTTGATCTTCCGGTTCTTCGCCCCCAGCTGATGCGTGGATGCATAGATAAGATTTGTGCCAGCGGCGAAGCCGTCCGCAGTTGCTGTTGTTTTGATGGAGTTGCGCAGCCGCGCCTTGTTCACCAGCGTCAGGCCGCCTTTTGCTGCCGCCCGCTTGGATTGCTCCCACTTCTTCCCGTCCGGGCCGCGCTGCGTCTTAAACCGATCTACCGTAGATTCCCGCACAGCCTCTCCCAGTGCAAGATTGATGCGCTTTTTATCCATGCTGCCCAGTTTATTTACACGGCGCAGCAGGGCCTTTGTGTCGCCCTCCAGCTTGATGCTGTACATAATCAGAACCCTCGGAGTTTGTCTCTGGAGAATTTGCGCGGGGAGGAGGACATATGAAACCCTGTTGCGGCGGCCTGTCTTTGATCGGAAACGCCGATATCCACGGTTCCAGCCGCCAGCAGCTCCAGGAAGCGAACTGCGGCCTTATATCTGGTGAGAATGTTATTTTCCCGGCCATCCTCCTTCAGGCCGATCCGCGACCACAGATTGTAGAGGGAGATGTCCTTTGCCAATTTGTTGATGGTCTTCAGGCCATACTGCACGGGGATCGTGTAGCGCTTTGCCAAATATCCATTGATTTCTGCATCTGCATCCTCAATGACATCCTTGATGATCACCGCCGCCTTTGCCTCACGCTCCGCCGCATCCTCAACAAATTTATCTGCAACGCATGCATTCAGCGCATCCTCGTTCAGCATGGCCCGGACCTCTTCCACCGTGCAATATGCCATAATCTCACCTCGTTTTTCTCAAATAACCTGTCCGCGCTTATGTGGTGCCATCGCTGCCGATTGCCATCTGCCAAAATCCATACCCCGCATTGCCGCGATAGTCCACGCCATACAGGTATTCCTTTTTCATAAATACATTAGGATCTGTCTCGTTCGTGAGGCTGACAAATTTGGCGGGGCTGCGCTTTTGGAAGATCATCGGCTTCAGCGGGCGGCTGGTATCCATCAGGAACCAGGAAGTATCCGCGCCAGCCAGACGGGGCGCAATCATAAGCTCTGCGGTGCCTTGCATGGTATTCTTTGTCCCATTGATATAATCCGCCACAAGAATATCCCGTGCCGTGGCCTCCAGCGCGGGGGGTGCCACCAGCAAATCTGGAATCAGCGCAAGGGGTTCGCCCTCCTCGTTTTTCAGGGACATCATCTTCGTTCTTGCCTCAATGTAGGCCGCCAGGGTCAGCTTTGCGGTCATTTTGTTGGAAGCTGTTGCTTTGCCGACCTTATGTGCATCGGAGAAGAAGGGCTGTCCATCAAAACATTTTCCAGCAAAGCCGCTTTTCAGCAGGGAGAAAACAAGCTTGTCCGGATGCACTGCAGCGGACTGTGCCAGCATCTGCACGTTGGGGGAATACAGGCCGATTGTATCGTCCTCGATCACGTTTCTGGGAATGCCAACCGTCAGCTCAAAGTCCTTGTTCTTAATGGTATAGCCGGAAGCGGACAGGTCCTTGATCACACGGTCACCGACCCATTCCCGCATGCCGGGGAGATCTCCAAGCCATGCATATGTTTCAATACCAGTGGTGGAGGGAACCTCCGTGGAAATACGCGCATACTGGGTCTTTTGTTCCGCAAAAGTCTTGTTGAACAAAGTGTTATACCCAACAAAAATCCCCCGCAGCGTTTGTGGTGTAATTAGCATGATATGTAATTCCTCCTGTTTTCTTAGCCTGTTAGTTCAGTGCCGGATTGATCTCCACCGCAACCCCGCCATCCTCAAAGCCAACCACCAGCCCCGCGATGGAGCTTCCAGTGGCTAGGGCGGTGACTGTATGGTCATCCTCGATGTAACAGGGTTTCAATACGTGGGCGGCTCCCAGCTTGTTGGCGGCTGTGGCGGTATTATCAAAGATGAACGCGCCACGGGTTACTGTGATGGTGGCCGCGCCGTCCGCGCCGCTGTTGGTGATTGTCTCCTCCGCCCGGCCTGCGGCAATCAGGTTCGCCGCCTTCTCCGCAGGAACTGCATAGCCGCCTTTCAGCGCGACCAGCGCCCCCTGATAAATGGTGGCTTCAGCTGCCACAGGCAGCACCAAGGTTTTTCCGCCCAGGGCAACTTCATTCGTTTTTCTTTCAGCAGTCAGTGCCATTGGTTAGATCTCCTTTCCGTACTTTTCAATGTCCTCGGCAGAGACGCCGATGCTCTTGCAGATTTGCAATGTGGTTTCACTTGGGGCCGTGCTGCGCTGGGGCGCAGCTCCGCCGCCCAGCTCTCCCATGGGCACTACCTGTGGGGCCTTCTCCATAAAGCCATCAAACCCGGAGCGGTCTTTCAAAGCGTACTGCAGCGCCCAGGGCCTTTGCGCGGCTGTAATCTTTCCGGAGTCCAGCGCCAAATCCACAACCTGTTCGGCATCCTGCCGGTCCAGCCGCAGCTTCAGGGCCGCCAGCTCTGTGGCAGCGGGGGAATGCTTCAGGGCAACGATGGCCGCTGCCGCGTCCTCTGTCTTTGCCCTCGCCGGGATGCCCAACAGGCCGCAGATCACCTTGTTTGCCAGAATTTTGTCCTCATCCTCCGGGGGTGCTGCAGGGTCTTCTCCCGGCTCTTTGCTTTTTTCTATCACCGCTGTCAGTGCGGTAACGGCATCTTCTTCGGTTGCTTCGGCGGGCAGGCCAAGCGCCGCAACCAGTTTCTCCAACAGTTCCATATTGTTGGTTCCTCCTTCGTTTTCTTCCATTTCCGGGTCATAAGCGTTGATAATTGGGGACATCCCGTCAATAGCCGGGGAATTGGTCAGGGCCACAGAATGCAGGGAAATTGCTTTCATGTCGGAGTTGCGGACTACCACGACAGGTGAGAGATAGCGGTATTCACGGTTCTCCAAGTATTCCTTGGCTTTCCCTGTCCACTGCACGTTGGCGCAGACAGCCCCATCCGCCAGGAACAGATTCTTAATCCACCCTCCAGCCGGGGCCTGAACATCTTTCAGTGTCTGGTGCTCATAATCCACAACAATGTCGATGCCGCGCCCTTCGAAGTGGTTCTTCATCTCACGGAATGATTCTTCATCCACATAGAAGTTCCCCTTCTGGCTTTTGACCAGTCCGAGGGGCAGCAGTTTTATCGTCTCCGGTGCGCCGTCAAGCTGCCCCTGATTGCAGATAAATAGTTGCGTCTGTCTCACGGTTTCCTCCTGTGCCGCCAGAACGGGCGTTATCACGCGTGATAACGGGTACTTTGCGGCAAAGTAATATATTTACCCCATGATTGTTTTAGGCGGCACAGCGCGCGATTTAGGGGGTGTGTGCTAGCTGCTCTGTTGACGGCTCTCGTATGCCTTCACCAGCGCCTCGGGGTATCCGGATAGATCTGGTTCCCAAGTGGATTTTGCAGGGTTTGTGGAGAAGCGGGGATCTGGCATCGTGGCCGTAAATCGTCCGTCTGGCAGCATCGCCCCTTTTGGGGCCTCCGTTTCCACGATCAAGCCGCGCTGCTCCACTTGCCGCCTGGATAAGCTGGTTACGGTGCAGCGGCATCTGTACCCATTCGGCGGAAACCAAGTATCCCAAACTGAATCATCCGCAGGGAAAACCCGTCCGTTCATGGCCAGATGCTCCGGGCGGGTAGCTTCATCCGTCACAGCGTTGTACTGCCAGAATGGCCGCAGCTGCATCACAACCGGATCTGTCATCTGGTTATAATGGCCTGCCTGATATGCCGTCTGAATGTTGTTTTGAAAAATGTTCTCCGCTTGGTAAGCCGACACCTTTTCTTTCTTTGTATATCCCTGTTCCTCCAGAAAGGTGTTCATGTTCTTGCGGAAGGCTTCTACTGTAGTACCTTCCTCCAATGCACTTAGAAGTTCATCTTGGAACTGCTGCAGCGCTTCAATCGAAGTATAGCCCGATACGGTGAACGCCAAGTTTTTGTACTTGTCCGCCAGTTTCTCAAACTCTTTCGCGGTAATCGGCACCTTGCCGCCGAAAAACTCTACCGCCTCCTCGAAAGTAAAGTCCGTGTTGCGGGAGATAATGCTTTCGATGTTATCCATCCTCATGCACCCGCCCTTCCAGATCGGCCAGTATCATGCTGCGCCGCAGTAAATACTCAAACTCTGGCACCACCATATCCCCGAGAAGCTTGCGAACAAACGCTTCATCTTCCAGCTTGTCCTTCAACTCCTCCAAAGAAAGTCCGCTGTCCAGCAGCGCTGTAATCGGCTCAAACATTTTTTCAAACATGGGACCGCTGACGCTTGTGGCAACCGCCGCAATCCTGTCCACCTCCTCCTGTGAGCCGTGTGGCTGCAGCTTGCTCGTTAGGGGCAGCTTGGTGGTGTTTAGGTAGGGATAGGCCGCCCCCGACTGCCGGGGCCGTTCCACAACCTCCTCACCGTCTTCCGGTTTGGGGATGGCGAACTTCTTGTACAGGTAACTGGTGGGGATTTTTAGCCCAATCTCCCCGATCAGCGTTGCCAGGATTTCCGCAGATTCCTTTAGGTCCTCCGATTCCTCGCAGTCAAAGCGGATGGAGGGGATACGGGTATCTTCGCCGAAATTGAACAATACCAGCGGGCGAATCAGGTCACGCCGCAGGGTGGCCGCCAGCGCCTTACAATCCGCAACAGTCAGGTCATGCCGCACCTCATTGTGAGTTTTGCTTTGGGCATAGCTGCCGCTGCCGGAATCACTGGTAAGCGTCTGCCCCAGGATGGCCTTGCTCATCTGCTCATCGCAGTACCGGGCCAGCCGCTCATAGATGTCCGCCGAGGATACCTTGGACGCTTCCTTAAATTCGATTTGTGTCCCGTTTGGTATCATGCCTGCCGCATCGGTGCCGATATTGATCAGCGCCTGCATGAGGGCGGTCTTGTCCGCCTCGCTGGCGCTTACATCGTAAGTGCCCAGGCGCAGGGGCATGCCGTACACCTCGCAGAAGCTCACCCAGTCCTTCAGATCGTAGTTTTTGAATAGGTACATCCAAGCCACTACACGCAGCACTCCGGCACGGGAGGGGTGTCCGCTTCGCGCCTTGTACCGATGCAGAATGAATTTGTTCCGTGGGACAAACTCCCCAGCCGGGCAGTCCTTCGTGTAGACCTTCAGCGCATCATTTTCATCCCAGAGAAACCGCTTCTGGTGCCGATGCTTAATTTGCTTTATAGCAGTGAATCCGTCATCATAGCCCCAGATGATTTCCGATATTGCAATGCCTTTATCAATGGCGTCCAGCAGATCCATCATCACATCTTCAATGCCTTCAATGCTGTTGAGCTGCTCCTGCACAAATTCAGCTATGAGTTTGTCCGTAGCATTGTCGGTGTCAAAGGGGAGTATCTCGAAGTCCAGTCCGGTAACGGCATTTTTGCGGGTCTGAAGCTGGGAAAAGAGGTGGGGGTCTTTCTCTTCCATCTCCTCAAATAGCTCCATCTGCGCATAGAGGTCGCCTGCGTCAGCTGCCTTAAAGATTGCCGCCAGTTTTTCAGGTGTCAGCCCATTGCTGGGATAAGTAGAGTACTTATCCTGAACCAGCGCCACAGCGATTTCACGGCGCTCAGGCAGCGGAGGGGGCTTAGGCGGGGGCACATTCCGTGGCTGCTGCTTGGGATACTTCGCTTTCTTGTGCTTGCTCACTTTACCGCCTCCTCAATACGCTCCTCTGCTCTTAAATCCGCGCTCACGGGAAAGAACGCTGGTATATTCAATCCGGCCTGTGGTCTTCATGTCCATTGCAAGCTTAACCGCCATCTGCAGGCCATCCGGGCCATCATCGTTCTTGCCCATGGGGTACTCCGTCATCTGCTTCAGCAATGTCTTGTGCTTCTTGCTGAACTTGAGATAGCCATTCTTTACGAATGGTTGCAGGGACTGAACTCGGGCGTCTTTATTTTGTACGCTGTTGATCTCCTCAATCGGGAGGTATTCGCCAACCTCGGCGGCCCGCTGCCGCATGATCTCAGCAAAGTAATACTGGAACTGCACCGTCTCAACGCCGAACTTGTAGAGGGGCTTCTTGTAGTCCCGCTTGAGTCGTTGGCTGTTCTCAAGGGCGTCCTCAATGATCTTGTCGGGCTTGCGCTTCTCAATGTCAGCAATAACGATGTACATGTACCCGGTGAGGGTGTCCTTTGCGATAAAGATGAGCGAGGAGGTGTCCGACTTCTTGTTCTTGCCGAGTGACGGGTCGTTCGCGCCGATGAAAATGAAGCGTGGCTCCGAGAAGTCCGGGGGGAGCTGCCCGTCATCGTAATAGTCGAACCATTCCTCATTGAAGGTACAGTTTTCCGGGTCGATGGGGTCGTTCTGGATTTCCGAGTTGAACGAGGCCTCTCCCTCCGAGATGCGGATGACCATGAGGTCGTAGTAGGAGAGCTTCTCCTCCCACAAGACCGCCGTGCCCCGGAGCATGTCGGCCCGGTTCGCTTCAAAGAACGCCCGGGCGTCTTCCTGCCGAGCCTCGTTGGCGAGGTCAGTGTAGATGCCCTCCCAGACGTCCCACAAGGCCATATCCTCCGCAAAGGAGATAACACCCCGGTATTTGACCGACTTGTAGCTTGGATTCTGCGCAACGTTGGCCAGCAGCGCGTCATAGTGGAGCAGGGTGCCGATGTAGACGATGTCGGTGTAGGTGTCACCCGACTTGCTGACCGCCTTATAAAACCAGTTGCGAAGTTTCTTGCGCTGGTCAGGGGTATTGACGTTCTCGTCATTCTCCAGATCATCGCAGATGATGAGATCGGGACGCCATTGCTTGTGGCGGCGTCCGCGTATCTTCTTGCCCGCACCCAGGGCCTCGATCTTGACCCCGTTGGTGAGCAGGATGACCGATGCCTTCCAGACCTTTCCCACAAGGGCGCCGAAGTCCTCACGGATTGCTGCGTTCTCCTCAATCTCGGTCTTGATGTCGGCCAGGAAGCCCTCGGCCTGGTCCGAACTGTCCGAGAGAATGATGATATAGTGCTTGTAGGAATATACGGAGGCATGAAGGGCGTCCTTGAAGGTGAAGTTTGTGCTCTTGGCATGACCGCGTGGGGCCTCAATCGCACGGCGGCACCCGTCCGCCCGGTTGATCTGCAGCGCGGCATCTGTGGGGTCGAGCTCCTTCATGACACCCTCGAGCCAGATGGTGTCAAGCTCACCGTGGAACTCTGGGGAGGGCCGGGCGAAGTAATGCGCAAGGTAGGCCCGCCCGAAGTATTCCAGGTCAATCGCCCCGAGCTCCCGGCGTAACCCCTTCGGCCCGGTCAGCTCCTTCCCGGCCTTAAAGTCCCGGAGGAGCTGCGCCCGATGTTCGGGGAAATTGCTGCCTTTGGTGACGTACTCCTCAAAGAGCCCGCGCTGGTAGTCCCGGTTGGCAACTGCTTCGCGGTCTTCTGGCTCGTCAAGCCGCTCCAGATATTCATCGAGGTCAATCTTCGACATCCACGACCACCTTCTCCCTTGCCCGGGCCAGAACATCGCGCAGGTCGCCCGCCAGCTCGGGGTGCTGTTTGATCTTCGCCATGAGCTCGGCCTCCATCTGGTCGAAGGCAAGTTCTGCCTTCTTCTTCAGTTCCTGCCGGACACGCTTCTCATAGGTGGCATTTCGGGCCAGAGAGGTGATCAGCCGCCCGGCTTTGTCCAGAGGCATCTCCAGAAATTCCTCCTCTGCGGTGGAGACGCGCTGCATCAGGCCATCCATGAGCAGAATTTCCCCCGCCTTGGTATAGTCAAGGTCAGGGTGCTGCTCCACAGCCTTTGCAATGGCTTGGGTGCGCTGCAATGTTTCGGCAACCCGCTGCGCAGCTTGGGATGTGCGGATGGCGTAGCGGCCAATGGCCGACTTGCTGATGGTGTGCCCTTCACTTTCAAGCCATGCCGTCAATTCCATGTAGGTGTTGGTTTTATCAGCAAGCTTAATGTCCAGCTGCATTTTGATGTCATCCGGAAGCTTGTCAATGGAGGAACTGATTCGCGTCCGCCGCCGCTCCCCCTTACTCTTAGACATCTATGCCGGGATCATCGATGGTGCCCTCAACAAGGTCAACACCTTTTTTGGTCAACTGGATGACTGTATCATTGCGGTACGCGCTATAGGCGTTGACCTTGCGGTTGGTAAACGCAAGGTAGCCGCCGTCCTCCAGATAGGCGAGCTGCTTCCCGATGTCCGGAGAGACAATCAGATTGTCAGCCATAAGCGCGTTGGTGATCTGCCGGACAAGCATCGTGCTGGCGTTCGCCCTTGCCAGCGCCCGGATGATGTACCCTCGGATCGCCTTGTTGCGGCCAACGGTCTGCTCGGTGGTGTCGTCAAGATAGGCCATGTGTCTTTATCCCTCCCTTGCCTGGTTGCTCCGATAGAGGAGCTTGTCCAGTTTTGCATCAATGTTATTTGTGACACGGATGAAGCTCTCCTGTGTGACATAGACCAAAGGGAGGTCAGCCTTAAGATCATTAAGCTCTGCCCGCACCTTTTCAATCCTGTCTGCGTGTTCCTTGTCCACGTTCTTCAGCTCCGCGATGGAGGACTTAATGCCATCCATCGCGTTTTTCATGCCCCAGGCGGCTACCCCGATGATTCCGGCGATGGCCGTCTGCAGGATATACATGACAATGGTTGCCATATCCATGTATCCGCCCCCTACTGCCCGGCGGAGAACTCAGCTGCAGCATTGTCAGCGGCCTCGACAGGGACTCCATATGTGAATGTGTCTCCTGCAATGGCAGCCAATCCTGCGGAATTCTTTAACTCCAGCACCGTGCTCTCAATAAGATTGTGCAGATAATCATCGAAAGAGCCGAGATTCTTCGTGATGGTCTGCTGGGCGGTGGGGGTGACCTTCGCCTTGATGTCATTAAAGGCTTTGGTTCCGAGGGCGAGCAGTTCCGCCCGATTTGTCGAGCCGTCCTTCACGGCTTCGCGCAGGGCCGAGGCCGTAGTCTGCTCAGTCGCCGTAACCGTAATCGTGGCCAAGGTTTTCACATCGGCCAGGGCATCCTCCAGGAGCTTGCGCTGTTGCTCATTGGCGATCTGTGCGGTCTGCACCTTTGCCTTGGCGATGAGCTTGTTGATGCCGTACATTGCATAGGCACCCAGGAGCGAGATGACCGCCAGGGCAAGTCCGGTGAGAACTTCGACTGCCATGCTTTGAATTGCTTCCATGTTGATTTCCTCCAAACAAAAAAATAAGACCATGAGTAAAACTCATGGTCTTAGGGTACATCACAATATTGGAAGTTTACATACGTAGTACTTCTGAGTTTTAGTTCTAAGAGTCATCATCGAAAAAACCAAGTGATATTTGCCCATCAAGGTGACCCCTGCCGCAGAGCTGTTGCACCCACCTCTCAGTAACGCCGTATTTCTTTGCAAGCTCCAAGTGGTTGCAACCGTTGAATTCTTCTTTGATGCGGGCGTCACGAATAGGGCGGACAACGCTTTCAGATTTTGGGATGTAGACCGTTGCGCCGCCGATAACCTCAGTGAGCCGGTAGAAGTTATCCACCCCGATAGCCATGGCAATTTTTTTGTAGAGCCCCTCTGGGATCATCTCCGCCGTCAGCTCATGGAACATATCATCCATGGGACTACACCCCCCTTTCACTGAATCACTCTTTGAATACGTTGTTCATGATACCGAAAAATTCCCCCACCGTCATTGGCTGGCCGAAGCGTTCCGCCCAATACGCGGGGCTTCCGACATAGCCAAGTTCCTGGAACCTCTCCAGCCCGTTGCGCTGCCAATCAGGATACTCAGCCAAGGGATCAACTTCGGCCTCCTCCACTGCTTCCATGGCCGCTTCGGTCTCCAAAATCTTGTTGAGGATGGCTACAACCTTCGCGCCGTATCCAGTTCCGGGGACGGCCCAGCCTTTGCCATTGGGGTTGTCCGCCGCCCCCAGCCACTCCACACAGGGGGCGCTGCCCCTTGTCACAAGGCTAAACCGGGGATCAACACATTCATTCACCAGCGCGGCGGTAGAAGCGTAGGCTTTGAGGTGCTGAATCTGTGCCCGGACGCCCATCCGGGGAGAAGAGAAGCTGGCTGCGTTGCCTGTTGCATTGCCATTGAGTGCACCGATTCCGGCGTAGTTATTCATGTCGCCGGTTACAATCCCGCCATACTTAAAGTAGCCCGTTTCGTGGAGGCTTTGCGCCCAGGCGATGTCACCCCGGACCCCTTCAGCGATGCCTTCTTCCAAGAACATACCTGCCAACTCCTCTAAGGAACAGCTGCTGAGCTTCGGCTCCGGGTTACCCGCCCGGCAGAACGTGACCATCTGCGCCACGGTTGCCTGAGCCTTTCCTATGATTGCAGTCTTGCTCTCCGTGCTTGCCGTGTTGGAGGCGGTGATGCCAAAGTAATTGGCCAGCACATCTGCCTCGGCAACCGCCAGTTTTGCGAGGTTGGCATCATTTGACAGCCAGGTTGCCGCCGCAGTGTTGGTATGGAAGCTGTGCTCAATCAGCAGATAGTAGGGGACGCCCACGGCCCGTGCTCCGCGCTGAACGCCGTAATATTCGCCGCCTGAACTATTCTGCCGGGTAGCGGTACGCCCAGCCTGTTTGGTACCAATGACCTCCCCAATCTTCTTGGCCAGAGCAAGGCCCAGCGTGTCACCGTTATTGAGGTTGTCATAGGCCCGGTAGACAATAGGGTAATCCACGCTCTCGGTTGCGCAAGCATTGGAGTGAACGCTCATAAACACGTCACAGCCCTTTGCCGCAGCGCCCCGCGCATAAACCTCCATGTCGGTATTGATGCTGGCCCTGGTGGTGATGACCTCAAAGCCCCGGGCCTCCAGCTCGGCCTTGAGCTTGAGGTGCAGTATCCAGACCATGGCGCTCTCATAATAGGTCTTTACCACCGGACTCTGATTGCAGGTCGGGCCGATGTGCCCGGCGTCCAAGCATACCTTGATTTTACTCATCTCCGTCACCCTCCTCCTCCGGTGCGTGGAATATAATCTCACCGTCCACTTCGTTGATCTCCGGCTCCTGCGCCGGGCTTGTGTTGACCTCTTTGATCTTTTCCTTGGTATTTGCCATGATAATATGCCCTCCTATAGCTTTATGATTGGGTGCACAACTTTGTCGAAGTACTCCCCTAGGTTGTATTTGTGAACCCCTTCCGGGAGGGACTCCTCAAACTTCTTTGTCTCAAGGGCGATTTTCATCACCTTAAGGACGCCGATTTGCTCCAGGGTGTAGCCCTTGCGCATGTTTGGAACAGTCATACAGGAGAGGGCCCGCATGATGTAGGCATAAAGCGGGCCCTCTGCGGCGTCCCATTCCGCCTTTACTTCCTCCGCAAACTTCTTGCGGTTGAGGTGTGGCTTGTCGGGTGGGATAACGCCCCTCTCCTGCAGCTCTTTTTTAACTTTAGCGTTGAGGGCTTTCTCCCTCTGCGTGACGCGCTTTTTCTTAGCCATGTGTCTCCCCTCCATCTTCCTCATAATGCTGAATGGCCCGCTGAATCTGTTGCATTGCGGCATCTTGCCTCAACTGGGTGAGCAGCTGTGGGGAGGTGTCAAAGGCGGAATGTCCGGTATCGTCATCCAGCAACGCCTTTCTGTCAATCTCATTCAGACGCCTTGCTACTGGGGCAGGAAGACTCCGATAGTAAAGACGCAGTGTCATGATCTCCCCGGTGTGCCCCTCTCTGATTTGCTCCAGCGCCCGCTCCATGCCCCGCAGGGCAATCAGGATTAAGCTGTCCTCATTCATCCAGCCCGCCCTCCCTTCGGGCCAACATTGCCTTAAGCCCCTCAATGACTTTGCCGCACTGTGCCCTGTTGAGCCATTCAATCCGCTCGACACCGCACATCTTTTTCACAAAGCCATTGATTCTGGCGTTTTCGTTGTTCCAGCCCAGCACACCGCAAAGGGCGTATATCTTTTTCCGCAGCGCGATAGTGGCGGGATTGCCCTCCGTGTCCGTGCGTTTCTGTGAGATACCCCGTTGGGGGCGGGAGCCGTCTTTCATGCGCCCCAGCCTCATTTCCACCAAGGTCTGCTCTGATGGCGTCATTTCCCGCATACTGCTTCGCCCTGTTTCTGCAAAGATCAGGTCGTGCAGGCTTTCATTGTCCAAACCCAGTTCCCGTGCCATCGCCCAGATGGCGCTGTAGGGATTCCTTTTCTGTGCCGCCGCACCCATCGCCATTACCCTCCTTGTTCTCCGCGCTCCAGCTTATCCAGAAATACTTCATAGCCGAAGGTGTCCTTCTGCTTCCATGTGGCCCCCACGGCATTCACCGTATCCTCGCCGTATTTCCGTAGGTTATCCTTGTCAACAGTCTCTTTGGTGATAACACAGTCCAACATCCGCCTGGCCTTCAGCTCTCGAATGATCGCGTTCACCTTATCCTTTGCGGATGGAATTGAAATCCTGGTGGAAAGCCGAAACCCAACCTCGCCAAAATGAAGCAGCTTACTCTTTTTGCTCCCCAGCTCTGATCTGTGTTCCTTCACATATTCCGCAATGTCCATCTCCAGTTTGCTGATCTGGTCATTGTATGCCTTGGATTCCTGCTCCGCCACCTTTTTAGCCCCGATGATCTGGCGGTTCATTTCCGCCTCAATGTCATCAATGGCAATCTGCGCCTCCGCGATTTTGCGCAGGGCTGCGTCCACCTCTGCCCAGGACTTAAGGGCAGGGGCTTCGACCATTCGTTTTCTGGCCATGCTGTGGCTCCTTTCTCGTTTTCAGTAGTCTCATCCGAAGAGACTTCCTCGGGAGACGGGATGTCTGCCTCATGCAAGATGTATTGCTTTGTGAAAATCATGTACAATCCCAACGGGAGCGTAATAAGGACTGCGGTTGCATCCTGGTCTTCGGGCGTCTCCCCGCAGGATGCCAGCATCAGAATCGCAATGGAAACCCCGATCAGGACGCCTCCCAGAAAACGTTGTTTTCTCATTTTCATTGTCCATGCCCCTCCGTTCTAACGCTTACAGCATCATCATGGCGGACGCCTGCTCAATAATCTGGGAGGTAACCGTGGTTGCGTTGCGCTCCTTCAGGATGCGCCGCACGTTGCTTAGTGTCCTATCCAGCAGGCGGAAGCACCCGTTCTGCATATTGCAGGCCCGTGCTTGCAGCTCCGCCAGGGCGTCCGGCGTAATGTCAAAGCCAATCAAATACTCATTTACCTCCGCTTTGCTCAGTCCACGCAGCGATGCATAGAAATCAACCCGGTTTGCCATGCGGGTAAGGTATGTCTTGATTTGTGCCTCCAGCTTCGGTTCGCCTGCGATGACCAGTCCCACGTCCGATTGATCGAAAATACTTCTGAGGATCTCCATCTTCTTCTGTGTGTACTTGGAGACCAGCTTGTCCGCTTCGTCAATCAGGAGGAGGTACCCCTTGTTTGCATTGAAGAATTCCCGGATGCCGTTTACCCGCCGCCAGATGGTGCCGTAGCTGTTGGGAATGCCCAGGGCGCGTTCAATTGCTTCCACCAGATCACGGCTGCTCATGGTATCGTCACATTCGATGTACACCACGCGGGGAAGCTGGGCGTATTCCTTCAGGGTGTGGGTCTTTCCATAGCCGCTGCGCCCCACAACAATCCCCAGTCCGATGTATTCCTGGCAGCTCTGGCAAACGCCCAGGATGTTTTTGGCGTCCCGGCTGCCATAGAAGTGGGGCGTCCAATCAGGTCTGCCCCCGGACTGCTGGGCGGCGGAGAACTCGATCACTTTACCAGTTTTTGTTTCCAGATACCGGGCAAGATCCTGTTCCAGATCACTGACATCACTGTCATACTTCCCGCCCAAATAGCGGGAGAGCTTTGTTCTGCTGCAGTTAATATCCTTGGCCACTGCGGCGATGCTGCCGCCCGTTTTGCTGATATAAATCTTGGCCTGCTCCGCCAGGGATGCGATTGGGGTACCCGTTGTCTGAATGTCCTTTACTGCTGCCTCCATGATGTGCGCCTCCTTTTATTCTCCGATTGCCCTGATGCGTTCCAGTGCCTCATTCGCCTTAGATGCCAGAAACTCATCCCCGGCTGTGGACCGCTGCTTTTTACTTGCCATTTCACTGCGGAATTCCTTGTCCTGAGGCAGGGCAATCACCTTTTCTTTCGGTGTTTTCCCGATCATCAGGTCAAGCTTGCCCACAACAGCGGCTGCGGCCTCCGTGTTCTCCCGCAGCTCATAGGGCGTCTGGTAGTACGCAAGATCACTGCGGGTATGGGCCAGCTGGCCGTTCTGCATCTTTTTCAGCCGTTCCAGCGCCTCCTGGGATACCCGGTCACCGAACTGCAGCAACTCCGCTGAATAGGCCTCGCACACCTTACGCCCCTCTTTGTCGTAGATGTAAAGCTTTGTGATGTTGTCCACATCCCACCGGACATTGACCCATTGTCCGCCATAATTGGCCAGCTCCGGCGCTGTGTACAGCGTCTTAAACTTTGTGATGCCCTGGTTCGTCACCTTTGCCCGATCTGGCTTCATCAGCAGAATGGCGGCGTATTCTCTGGGTGGGGCGGGCCGGTCATGCCGGGGTGCGTTCGTCCAGACCTCACCCGGCGTGTGCCACTGATCACCGCTATCCTTCAGGCCCCTATGGGTGCGGGTCTCATATTTCCCCGTCAGAAACCGGGTGAACTGATCCAGGGTCTCCTCCATTGTCAGCAGCTCCCCGCGCTCCAACATCTGCTGGATGGGCTTCTGCCGCTTCGCTTCGGTCTTGCTGCCTGTCAGAGTGCCCGTGTAACTTTTGAACCACTTGCTAAACTTGGAACACAATGTGTTGAATGAACGCTCAATGGACTTGTCCCATGGCTGGTAGGGGAGGGAGCGCGACCAGTCCTTACTGCCCATGGCTAGATAAAATCCCTTGAATTCCGCATCCATGAGCGCTGTATCCAGCGCCCGTCTGGTCCTGTCCTGGCCCAGCGTTTCATGGTTGGCAAAGTCCTTCCCGTTATCCGTATGTACATGCTTCGGCACACACCCGGCTTCATACACCATCTTCACAAAGGATTCCTTCACCGTCTGGGTGTTGCTGTGTTCACACAACACGCACCCCAACAGTTTCCGGCTCCGCTGGTCGATCCAGGCCACTAGCACCGGGCGGATGGCCTTGACCGCTCCATTGGGGGCGGTGCAGCTCACCCAGAAGTCGAAGGTGTGGGCGTCCGCCACCACGTACTCCATGACCTCCAGCGTGGTGGAATCGCGCTTTCCTTTCATCTGCTTCTTGTTCTTCCACGCCCGCAGGCCGTTTGCCGCCAGATAGTGGGCGCTCTCCCCGCCAGGCGACTCCATCAGGTGCTTTACATAGCGGCTCACCGTCTTGCAAGAGGGCAGCGGCTCCCACCCACAGCCCCGGCCCCTCTCCTCAAACGCTTCATACAGCATTTCCACCGTTCCGATATTTGCCGCAAAGCCCTTGTGAAAGCAGATGTTTTCAATCAGCGCCCGCATTTCAGGCGTCAGGCTGGGGAAGGTAGCCTTTTCCCTGGGCTTCCGGCATAGACACAGAATTTTGAAATAGTCCCGGTTTTCGCCGCTCTCCTGCTCAAACTGCGCCGCCCAGGCCCCGGCCTCCATCGTCTGCTTCGCCAGCCGGTAGAAGGTCTGCGGACTGACGCCCAGATCGAGGGCTGTCCGTTCCGCAAAGGCGGTGCGTTCCCGCCCGGTATAGGCAAGATATTTCTCAATCTCACCCGCCATATGAACCGCTTCATAGTAAGTTGTTTTGTTCTGTTCCAGATACCAGCTCAAATCCACTTCGGTGTACCAGGGCGGCTCCGCCTGTGCCGAGGCCTGCTTCATAGTCTCCACCTTCTGGGCCGCCCGGTATGCCTTCTTTGCCCTGGAGGAGAGGGAGCACACGGAGACCAGCACCATGTCTTTGCCCCCGCTCTCGCGGGGGACTGCCTTTGTCAGATAATCCTTTGGGGTGCGTTGCATTCGCTGGATAAGGGTGTTATACCTAATCCCTTCAAGCTCAGCAGCCTCTTCCAGCGTGATATATATCTCCGGCACTTCCGTTCCCTCCCTTCCTGAAAATCAGCTCTGGGGCTTACTTCCGATGAATGTACAGGTATATAAAAGCCGGCACAGCCAGATAGGTTAGCGCAAACACCGGGAGGGGGACTCTCTGTAGGACGGAACAGGCGAAGATGGTCACCGCTGCGGTGAAGTTGAACACCACCACCATCCACATAAATTCCCAGAAGATGTTCACAAATGACTTGACCGCCCGGATGAGCGGGGCCGTACAGTCCCGGGCCGTCTTTCTCTCCAGCTCCTGGAGCGTCAGGGTGAGCGCCCGGACATTCTGGCACTGCCGTTCAAAGCGTTCCTCCTGCCCAGGCCGGGCTTTCAGTGGATTGCGCGGTTGTGCGGTCTCCCGTTTATCTTCTATGGCGGTGCGCCGGGCCAGAACAATCAGCTCCAGCGCCCGGTCCAGATCGGGGTTGTTTTTCATCGCGCTCTTCCTTTCTGCAATGCTTTATTTTTCCTCCCCGATGCCGTATAATCGAAGTGCGACCTATCAACCAACGAAAGGGGGTGAAGTTTTGACTAAGCAAGCCTTTGATGAAATCTTTTCAGGATGCAAGGATAAACTGACATTGGAAAAGCCCGAAGATTTTACAAAATTATTAAAGCGGTACGTAGGTGACGACAAGACTGTAAATGCGTTTGAAATGGCAGCATTTGCATATCTTGAAGCCAGGGAGTATGCAAACAGTTTAGTCTACTCGCTCTTATTGGAAGTCCTCGACATTGAGTGAAGCATTGCAGATGCCTCTTCTATTGGTATAGTAGGTGCTTCGTAAAGAGGCGTCCGGCTCTCGGGCGGCTCTTTTTCTATGGAATGCTCCGGATACTCCTTCCGGTACTGCCGGATGGCATAGTTCAATTGAAACATCTGCTCCAGCTTTCGATATTGCCTTTGGAGCTCCATTGACAACACTGTCTGCGGCCATCCCTCCGCCCGATTGATCTGCTCATCCAGCTGACAACACTGTCGGAAGATATTCAGGAAAATAGCGCAGTCGTTCTGCGGACAGTCCTCCTCCAGCAATTGTCCCAAGGCGTAGATTTTCAGCGTGCGCATGCCGGACAGGGATTCCGGAATGTGCTCGAATGCCCCGCGGGGTGGCGGTGGGGGAACCGGGGTAGGTGCGGCCACCCGGTTGACCACACAGGTTGCGCAAATCTGGTCAAGCTCCTCCTGCGTAACCCCGTCCCGTTTGCCGCAGATATCATCACAGATGGCGGCGCGGATATCCTCGGTGGCGGTGTCGGGGCTTCCCCTCTCCGGCTCAAAGGTTTCCGGCAGGACAACGCAGTCCTCGTCCTCAATCAACCCCAGCTCCTTCATGGCCACCTTGTAGCCGTACAGTTCATGCCTGGCCGAATCAGGGTTGATGCCGGGATAGTGGCGGCTTCCGATCTGGGTTGCCAGCTGGCGCTCCCAGCCGGTGATCATGAACTGGGGAGAAACCTCCTCCTCGCAGGAGCCGTCACCCGTTTCCTTTACGATGGTATAGACCGGCTTTTCCTCCGGGATGTCCACCTCCGATGCAAGACCACGGGCCTGCTCAATGGCAATTTCCAGCGTATCGGCGTCATAATACTCAAACGCGCCCAAGTCACAGCCGAGGGCGCCTGTGTAGCACTCGGCGTCAATCACGCCATAGGCGCCGAGGCCCGTGCCGTCCCACGCGCGGAGCTCCCGGTCATTGAACCGGACAATCAGGTATCCGTTGATTTTCTTGATCTTTCTCATGCTGTTGCTCCTTTCTGAGTCCTTCTAAGAATTCAATCTACGAACTGCTTCGTATTAACACTTCCGAATCTGTGTGGTAAGGTAAAGATGTGCGGCGAGACCCTAATCATGAATATTACTGTTAAAATTCCCTTTGATCCGCCAATTGAGTTCTCTGAAGAGAATGTGGACCGCATTCTGGAGGTACTCAACAGGCCTGAATTTGAAAACTTGCGAGATGGGATGAAAGTAGAACTCGAGCTTGCAGCAGCCACACCTGTTCCCAAAGAAGAAAAGAGGTGAAGTGTTCTCGCCGCACATCTTTACCTTACCAGTGTGCGTGAATCAGCCCCACAGGGCCGGGACCACCCGAACAGTATCGGTGTGTTTATGCAGGATAACAAGTCCGCCGTTCTGCTTCTGCCGCACGACCAGCCAGTTGTCCGGGGACAGTCCGGCTTGTCCCAGCCGGATTTTCTGCTTGCGTGTGGGCTTTTTACCGTTTCGCATGGTGCTACCCCCTAACTTGCCCGCCGGGCGGAGGAGATATCTTCTTGGTCAAACCCCTCCAGCTCCAGCGCGATAATGATGGCGGCGCGGTACTTCTTCCCTGGTTTTCGCCCTGTGACGATATGGGAGAGGTATTCTCTGTTGATTCCCAGTGAGGCGGCAAGGGCCCGTTGGGTCATGTGCTTGTCCACAAGGGCCTTCTTTACCGCTGTGCCAAAATCGGTCTGAGCCATCTGCGGCACCTCCTCCTTTGTGTATTGCATTTTGACAATGCGCTGTGGTATGATGCAGATATGTTAAAATATCTGTTAGCACCATTATATTGCGATAATTACGCAATGTCAAGAAATATTTGCGATAATTACGCAATGCTTGTAAGGGGTGAGTCATATGCCTATCGTTGATAGAATAATCTCTGTTATGGAGGAAAAAAGCCTAAGTGGTGTCCAATTGGGGGTCGCGCTGGGATTAAAAAAGAGTCCTGTAACAGATTGGAGAAATGGGAAGTCAAAGCCAACACTAGAACAGATAATAATTATTTGCGAAAGATACGCAATATCAGCGGATTATTTGCTTTTTGGTACGTGCACATCATCGCTCCCTGAAGATGATGCTTCCGCATTAGCAAGTACCTACAGAAAGTTGGATGAGGAAGGACAGTCTATCGTCCGCGCGCTACTTGGCTATATTGGTAGCCACAAAAGACAGGCTGTTCCTGCGGAAATTCTGCCGCACCGCGCTTCGCAGATTGCCGAGGAGGAGGTATCCGCCCTGCGCAACATCATGGTGCATGACCTCCCGGCCAGTGCCGGCACGGGGCAGTTTCTGGATTCCGATAACTTTACTCTGATGGACTTTCCTGAGAAGGACGTCCCCTTGCAGACCAGTTTTGGCGTAAAAATATGCGGGATCAGTATGCTCCCGCGCTACAACGATGGTGATATTGTGTTTGTCCGGCGGCAGAAATCCCTGGAGGTCAATGAGATCGGCATCTTTCTCCTGAATGGGGATGCCTACTGCAAGAAATACATAGAGGCAGACGGCAAGCCGTTCCTGGAATCCACGAACCCGAAGTACCCGCTGATCCAGATTAGAGAGAGTGACGAACTCAGGGTAATGGGTAAAGTCATCGGGAGCATCACCCCCTAATTTTTTTACCGCAAAAGATATATTATTATATCCTTTCTTTGTCACTTTGGTGCGTTAGAGTAATCGCCATAAAAAAATCTGCAAACCCGCACCACAAGTCAATGTGACATAAAAATCCGGTTTTTCTAATTTTGTCACTTTGCTCTCGGCTCAAAATCGCGTCTTTTCGGCGCGGGCGCACGCCACGCGCCCCGGCCCTGTAACGCCTGTAGCCCTTGCGATATGCGGGTTTCTTCACTTGGGCGTTAGAATCTCTAACGCTCTGACGCCCCTGTGATTACGCCCAGCCCCTTTGTCAGTCCGCCACCGCGCTGCTGCAATCACATCCAGGCCGTCAGGCCGTCTCTCGGGTCATTGCTGTGACCCCTTCCGGGACGCGCCAGGCGGTCTGTTTTCGCGCCGAAAACGGCACCGCTTCGGGCTTTCGCGCCCTTGCTGTACTAGGGAAGTCTACCATCTCACCGTTCCTTCCTTTCCTTGTTAGAGAAAAAAAGACAGCGGTTTTTAAAACCGCCGCTTTCTTGGACAACTTATTTGACAAAAACGAGCCTTTTCCCGTTTCAGTTTCGGCTCAAACCCGCATGAACAGTGGGTTTTCTCATTCTATCTTGTTATAACCCGGCCTTTCCCGTTTTCTCAATTATCTTGTCCCCCTACACAGGGAGAAATGGAGGGTCAGAATTGATACGAATTTGCTATCTATGCGCCCAGGACGCGGCGGACCGTTTCGATGAAGCGGCACACACGAAGGAGCCTGCCGAAGGAAAGCCGAATGGTGTGTCCCGCGTGGAGAAGAGGTAACAGAATCCTTGCGCCACAGGGAGCTAAATTTTGCCCTCTATCCAACTTATATTAGATATGAGACACGGCCAAGCGAAAAACGTTCGTTTTTCGCTTGGCCGTGTCTTTTTCTGGTGGAGACAACAGAACTCGAATCTGTGACCTTCCGCGTGTGAGGCGGACGCTCTACCAGCTGAGCTATGCCTCCAAATATCTCAACGCCCCAAAAAGAACGAAAAGATTCTGGTGACCCGTACGGGACTCGAACCCGTGTTACCGCCGTGAAAGGGCGGTGTCTTAACCACTTGACCAACGGGCCCTCGTATCCCGCATCTGCGGAATGTGCTCGGACGGCCCCACAAGAGGTTCAGTTCTCATGGGGCTGCCGTGATGGTAGCGGCAACTGGATTTGAACCAGTGACACCCCGGGTATGAACCGAGTGCTCTAGCCAACTGAGCTATGCCGCCATGGGTACAGCCCACAATAGGCAAAAGTTAGTATACCCGATTCGTACTAAAATGTCAATAAGAAAAATATGAAATTTGGAATTACAAGGACAAAAGACAGAAAACCAATTATTTCGACTAAGGTCGTTGACGGAAGGTGGAATCCAATGTAAAATAAAAAATATATCGCTGTATGAACCAGGGGCGGTCCCAAAACCCTGTAACACTATAGTCAATAAATCAGTGGAGGATTCACCATGGAAGAAAAGAGAGCACGCAGCAGAGGAAACGAGATGATCCGCTGTGAAGTGTGTAACGAGGATTATTCCGCAACCTATAAGCGGTGTCCTTTTTGCGATGAACGTCCCCGGGTTCGACCGAAAAGTGCGAGCGGTAAGAGCGGAAGCGGAAAGCGGGTCGGCGTTTATCAGAGCCGGAACAGTGTCAACCCCATCCATATGGTGGGGCTTGTGCTGTCACTGGTGATCATTATCGCGGCGTTTTTTATTATATTCAAGGCGGTTAGCTTTTTCTTTACTGGCAACAAGCAGCCGCAGGGAACTGGCAGCAGCATATCCAGCAGTCAATCCACACCGCCAGCCGGCTCCTCTATAGATTCCAGCGGGGCGGCAAGCTCTGGGGAAACAGAAGATCCCAGCGGAAGCCAGGGTGGGCAGATGACTCAGATTGGCAGCATAACGCTCAGTCATCAGGATATTACGCTTTTGGCGGGAGAGACGGTGCAACTGACAGCCACTGTCCTGCCGTCCGGCAGCGGAACCCAGGTCATTTGGAGCAGCAGTGATGAGACAGTTGCCACGGTATCCAGTGACGGCATGGTGACAAACGTGAATACCAGCGGAAGCAAGAAAATGGCAACGATTACTGCCACCTGCGGGGACAAATCGGAGGAGTGCACCGTGCGCTGTAACAGCGGAACAGGGGGCGGCGATTCTGCCGCAAGTAATTCCACCGGAACTGTGACAGGCGCGGGAACCGGATTGAATGTCCGCTCAGGGCCCGGCACCAGCTACGAGTCGATTGCCAGTCTTCCAACTGGAACAACAGTCACCATTTTGGAAGATGCGGGGAATGGCTGGTATAAAATCTCCTTCTCCGGGCAGGGAGGGCAGGCGCAGACCGGCTATGTCTCAAAAGATTTTATCTCATAATCGCCCTGTTCTGTCCCGCCAGCCATGTTTGGTTTGGCGGGACACTTCTTTTGCGGATCGAACCGCGTTCAATGGATGGAAGAAGATTCCTTTTCGTCAGGTTGCAAAGGGAGAAAAATTGGGGTAAGATAAGAAAAAGATACAAATTCTTCTAAGGAGGAATCTTATGCGGGACGGCTTTATTAAGGTCGCGGCAGGTACGCCGGACATTCGGGTGGCCGACTGCCGGTATAACACCGGAAAGATCATTGCATTGATGAACGATGCGGCGGCCCAGGGGGTCAAGATTCTGGCGCTGCCGGAGTTGTGTGTGACCGGATATACCTGCGCGGACCTGTTCTTACAGGATACCTTGATTCGGGGCGCTGAGAAGGCGCTGGAGAGGATCTTGGAGGAAACCGCGGGGCTTGACCTGCTCTGCGCCATCGGACTGCCGGTGCGCTGGGGCAATAAGCTGTATAACTGCGCGGCTGTGACGCATCGGGGCAGCCTGTTAGGGCTGGTGCCCAAAACTTATTTGCCCAATTATGGAGAATTCTATGAACAGCGCTGGTTTGTCCCCGGGCAGCCGGAGCGCCGGGAGGCCTCTCTCTGCGGACAGAGCGCGCCGTTTTGTTCCCATTTGCTGTTCTCCTGCGGGACGATTCCAAACCTGACCATAGGGGTGGAGGTTTGCGAGGATCTGTGGGCGGCGCAGCCCCCCTCCGTGCGCATGGCGGGAGAGGGGGCGACCGTGATTTTAAATCTCTCTGCCAGTGATGAGACAGTGGGAAAGGACAGCTATCGCCGCCAATTGGTGACCGGGCAGTCCGCCCGGCTGGTATGCGGCTACGTCTACGCCGATGCCGGAGAGGGCGAATCCACCACAGACATGGTCTTTGCCGGGCACAACCTGATTGCGGAAAACGGTGCGCTGCTGGCCCAGCGGCGCTTTGCCCGGGGGCTGACCATATCGGAAGTGGATGTGCAAAAGCTGAGCTATGAGCGGGGACGGCTCACCACCTTCCCCTATGGAGAGGGGCCATGCTGCGGCCGGGACGCCGGCCGCGTGACCTTTTCCCTGGAGCCCTGTGAAACCCGGCTGACGCGGACCGTATCCCCTAACCCCTTTGTCCCGCAGGATCAAGTCGGCCGGGACAGCCGCTGCGAAGAGATTTTTACCCTTGCCGCGCTGGGTCTGAAAAAACGGCTGGAGCACACCCGGGCAAGCTGCGCTGTGCTGGGATTGTCCGGAGGGCTGGACTCCACACTGGCCCTTCTCATTACCGCCCGGGCGATGGCACTGTCGGGCCGCCCGGCCAGTGACATTGTCGCGGTGACGATGCCCTGCTTTGGCACCACCGACCGCACGCGCAACAACGCCACTGAACTGGCCGGGCACATGGGCGTGCGGCTGAGGCGTATTGATATTGGAAACGCGGTACAGACGCACTTTGCAGACATTGGGCATTCCATGGAACAGCAGGACGTCACCTTTGAAAACGGACAGGCCCGGGAACGGACTCAGGTGCTCATGGACCTGGCAAACCAGCTGGGGGGGCTCGTCATCGGAACCGGGGATCTCTCTGAGCTGGCGCTGGGCTGGGCCACCTATAACGGCGACCACATGTCCATGTATGGTGTGAATGCCTCCATTCCCAAGACGCTGGTGCGCCATATGGTGTCCTATATGGCGGACAGTAAGCGGGATGGGGACACAGCGCTTTCCGCGGTTTTATATGATATTCTGGACACCCCTGTGTCCCCGGAGCTGCTCCCCTCCCGAGAGGGGGAGATCAGTCAGAGAACCGAGGATTTGGTTGGCCCCTATGAACTCCACGATTTTTTCCTGTACTATATCGTGCGGTGGGGCTTTCCGCCCCGAAAGGTATTTCGTCTGGCACAATATGCGTTGGGGGAGCACTATGCCAGAGAGACCATTTTCACGTGGCTGCAAAATTTTTACCGCCGCTTCTTTGCCCAACAGTTTAAGCGTTCCTGCCTCCCGGACGGGCCAAAGGTGGGTTCTGTCACCCTGTCTCCCCGGGGAGATTGGCGGATGCCCAGCGATGCGGTGAATGACTTGTGGATGCGGGAACTGGAGGATCTGACTTGAATCTCTATCTCGACTTGTTCCTGACCTTTTCCAAGGTAGGGGTATGTACTTTTGGAGGGGGCTACGCCATGCTCCCCATTTTGCAGCGTGAAATTGTGGAGAAAAGAAACTGGACGACAGAGGGGGAATTGAGCGACTATTTTGCCATTGGCCAGTGTACACCCGGCGTGATCGCGGTCAATACCGCCACGTTTGTCGGTCAGAAACTGAAGGGCAATTTTGGGGGGCTGATCGCAACGTTGGGTGTGGTGTTTCCAAGCATCGTCATTATCACATTCATTGCCGCTTTCCTGCAAAATTTCACCCATATCCCTGCGGTGAATCACGCGTTTGCCGGGGTGCGGGCCTGCGTGGTGGCGCTGATTCTTGTCAGTGTGCTAAAGCTGGCCAAATCGAACCTAAAGGATGCCGCGGCGAAGGGCATTTATGTTGGGGTTTTGGCCTTGTCCCTGATGGGCAGCTATGCTGCGGAGCTGCCCCCGGTTGTGGCGCGGCTTATGTCCCCGGTGCCGCTGATCATTTTTGCGGGCTTGGCCGGACTGCTCATCCGCTGGCGCAGGGGGTGGAAATGATGCTGGTGAGGCTGTTTTTTGAATTTTTTAAGGTGGGGCTGTTTTCTGTGGGAGGCGGTCTTGCCACCATTCCATTCCTGCGGGATGTGGGGGTGCAGACAGGCTGGTTTAGTGAAGCGGATCTGGCCAATATGATCGCTGTTTCAGAGTCCACGCCCGGCCCAATAGGAGTCAATATGGCCACCTATGTGGGCTTTGAGACGGCGGGGATTCCGGGTGCGCTGATCGCGACCCTGGGGCTGATAACCCCCTCTATTGCGGTTATTTTGATGATCGCCGGTTTTTTACAAAAATTCAGGGAGAGCCGCGTTGTAGATGCCGTCTTCTGCGGACTGCGGCCTGCCTCCACCGCCCTGATCACCACAGCGGGCGTCTCTGTTGCGCTGATCGCACTGCTGCGCGCAGACGGAGCGAAAGGCGGATGGCTTACATCCGTCCATTGGGGGGCGCTGCTGCTGTTTGCGGCAGTGTTTGCGGGGATGAAATGGACGCCGCTCAAAAAACTGCACCCAGTCATTTTTATCGCGGCCAGCGCGGTCATTGGTGTGATTTTCAAATTTTGAATGATTGACATGACTGCAATTTGGTGATACTATAATTGAGTGAAAATTGCGGTGATGAAGATGGTCCGGCTACCCATCGGTCAGAGAGGGCTCCCCCGTGGTGCAAGGGGCCTGCGGCGGCGGTTGGACACACCACTTCTGAGCTGCCCGCGAGGCAGAAATGTGTAAGCGGGACGGGACCCTCCCGTTACCGGGGGCAGGCAAGCGGCGGTTGAACTAGACCGATGTGGAACAGCGCACAACCGCAAGCAGGGTGGAACCGTGGAGCGAATTCGCGCTTCACCCCTGAATGATTCAGGGGTGAAGCGCTCTTTTTGTTTTACCCCAAAGGAAGCGCGGAGCGCCGAAGCGAAGGGTGCATCGCGCGACAGTGAGGAAAGGAGCAACCATCATGAATGAAGAACATAAATATACGTTTGAAAGTCCGGAATACCGGCACACCTATTGGCACACCTGCGCACACATTTTGGCCCAGGCGGTCAAACGGCTGTATCCCGAGGTAAAGCTGGCCATTGGTCCCGCCATTGAAGAGGGCTTCTATTATGACATAGACTCCCCCCTTCCCTTTACCCCCCAGATCATGGAACAGATCGAAGGGGAGATGCGGAAGATATGCAAGGAGAAGCTGAGGCTGGAGCGCTTTGAGCTGCCCCGGGCGGAAGCCTTGAAGCTCATGGAGGAGAAGGAGGAGCCGTATAAGGTCGAGCTCATCAACGACCTGCCCGAGGACGCGGTGATCTCTTTCTATCGACAGGGAGAATTCACAGACCTGTGCGCCGGTCCCCACCTGGACTCCACCGGCCGGGTGAAGGGCAATGCACTCAAGCTCACCGCCTGCAACAGCGCCTATTGGCGGGGGGATGCCAGCCGTCAGAGCTTGCAGCGCATCTACGGCATCTCCTATCCGAAGAAGGAGGAGTTGGACGCTTACCTCCAGCGCATTGAGGAAGCCAAGCGCCGGGATCACCGGAAGCTGGGCAAAGAGCTGGGCCTCTTTACCATAATGGAGGAGGGCCCCGGATTTCCCTTCTTCCTGCCCAAGGGGATGGTCCTGCGCAATACCCTGCTGGAATACTGGCGGGAGGTGCATAAGCGGTACGGCTATGTGGAGATATCTACCCCCATCATCCTCAGCAAGGAGTTGTGGCTGCGCAGCGGCCACTGGGAACACTATCAAAACAACATGTACACTACCCTCATTGATGAGGAGGACTACTGCGTCAAGCCCATGAACTGTCCCGGCGGGATGCTGGCGTACAAGACCACGCCCCACTCCTACAAGGAACTGCCCCTGCGCGTGGCCGAGCTGGGCCTGGTCCACCGGCATGAGCTCTCCGGCGCGCTCCACGGCCTGTTCCGGGTGCGGTGCTTTACCCAGGACGATGCCCACATCTTCATGACCTGGGAGCAGATCAAAGAGGAGATCCAGGGCGTGACCCGCCTGTTTGACGAGGTGTACTCCACCTTCGGCCTGACGTACAAAATTGAGCTCTCCACCATGCCGGAGGACCACATCGGGGATGAGGCAACATGGGACACCGCCACCAAGGCCCTGAAGGATGCCATTACGGATATGGGCAAGGACTACGTGCTCAACGAAGGGGACGGCGCGTTTTACGGCCCCAAGCTGGACTTCCATCTGGCCGACTCCCTGGGCCGCACCTGGCAGTGTGGTACCATCCAGCTGGATATGCAGATGCCGGAGCGGTTTGACCTGGAATATGTGGGGGCGGACAACGAAAAGCACCGGCCCATCATAATCCATCGGGTGGTGCTGGGCTCTATTGAGCGGTTTATCGGCGTCATCACCGAGCACTTTGCCGGGGCCTTCCCCACCTGGCTCTCTCCGGTGCAGGGAAAGGTACTGCCCATCACCGACCGGGCGGCGGAATACGCCGATGAGGTGGAGCGGCAACTCACCGCCCGGGGATACCGGGTAGAGGTGGACCACCGCAATGAGAAAATCGGCTTTAAGATCCGTGAGGCGCAGCTGGAGAAGGTGCCCTATATGCTGGTCGTAGGAGACAAGGAGGCCGAGGCCGGCACTGTCGCTGTGCGCCACCGCGCCGAGGGGGATTTGGGCGTGATGCCCTTGGGTGAATTTGAAGCAATGCTCCACACTGTGGTGACAGAAAAACAGAACCGGTCATGAAAAGAAAACGCTTTGCGCATACCCCGGTTGGGGTATGCGCAAAGTTACTTTCCTTCTTCCTTTGTTGAAAAAGCCCGGCAAAGCGGGTTTTTTGACCGTCTCAGCGGTGCCTGCCCCATTGGGGTGCGCACCGCTTTTTTTCTTCATTTCTTCGCCTTTTGCGTTTCGCCGCCGTCCCGCTCCTGTCCCCGGCGGGCAATGCGGATGACCATGGCGGTGCGGTCGTCTGTGGCCCCATCGGGGCTGTCTGTAATCAGGTTGCAGGCCAAATCCTTGGGGCTTTTGCCGTCAAAGGCCGCAAGGCGCTTTTGCAGCCAGCCATCGTCCTCCGTGCCGGTCACGCCGTCACTGACCATGAGGACACAGTCGCCGGGCTCCAGGTGGAAATTCATTTTATCGGGACGGGACGGCTCTGTTACACCCAGGCCGGCAGGGAGCGAAACCCCTGTGATACGGCGCACCGACTGTCCCTTTTTCACATAGGTGGGCGCGGCGCCCAGTTTATGGACTGCTGCATCTCCGGTGAACAGATCCACCTGGAGCAGATCCACTGTGGTAAAGCCGCCGGTCTCCTCCCCGCGCAGTCCCAGTGCGGAGTTAAGGGTCGCCAGAGCCTGCTCCGCGGACACACCTGCCAGCAAAAATTGCTCCAGCATGCGAACGGCCAGGGAGCTCTCCTGGTGGGCCTGGGGCCCGCTGCCCATTCCATCGCACAGCAACAGGTAGAGCAGGCCGTCATCCCGTTTGAAGTAGGTTCCGGCATCGCCGCAGACCAGCTCTCCATCCTTTTTCCGGGCTGCCACACCGGCCAGCGCCATCAGCGGCTCCTGCTGGAACAGGAGCGTGACGTCTTCCTCCTGCTGGATCCGCAGCGGGAGGTTCAATAATCTGGAGTACTCCTCCACTGTGCGGGTGCGGGACAGCTCCCGCACTCCATTGCCCCGCAGCTCTGCCCGCAGCAGACCCCGGTGGTCCCGAAATGCCGATACATCCGCCTCCAAACTCTGGCTGCTCAGGTACAGGCGCAGCTGCTGTTCTTCCGTGGGAGCGGGGGTTAATTCCTGGCTCAATTCCGCCGCCATGTCCCCCAGCAGGGAGGACAGTTGGGTATACTGCTGCAACACCGCTGTCCGGCTCTCACGGATGCGGCTGGTATACTGCCGGCGGTAGAACAGGGCTGTGAGCTCTGCATTCACCGCCTCAATAAATGCGGGGAAATGGAGACAGTGGTCGGCAAAGTGATGCGGGAAATCCGCAGCCTCGCTTCTCCCCCGGTCCATCATCGCCGGGGTGGCATCATTGAGGGCATTGAAGGTGGTAACGTAGTCCCGCTCCCAGCATTGCGCGCGAAGAGAGCAGTGCTTGCAGACCTTGATCGCGGCCCGGTCAAAAACCGCGGCCACATCGTTGTCATTTTGGGGCGGGCTTATAGAACTGCGCAGGCTGTCGCACAGTGAGCGCAGGGCGGCGCAGGTACTCTCCATTTTTCGTCTCACCCGCTCCGTGCCGGAGATGTCCTTGCTTTGACTGACAGAGGGCGCCAACAGCATGCCAAGGCGGTTGAGTGACTTTTGAGGCAGAATCATAAAGAGAACTGTGCCCAGGAATACTTCATACAGGATGGACATGGGCAGCCCCAATTCCCACGTCCACAGGACGGCGGCGGCATTGCCCAAAATGTAGAAAATGGCGGCACTGAGGCGGCTGTGCCCACGGAATAGCCCGGCCGCCACAGCGGACACACCATAGGCCATGGAATAAATGGGGCTTCCTCCCGAAGACAGATCCATAAAAAGTCCTGCGAGAATCCCCATCACCGCGCCGGAGGCACAGCCACCCCGCCAGGAGACTGCCAATACCAGGATGACCGCCAGAACCCGCCCAAGGGATAAGTCCTTTAAAAAATGGAGGGGGGAGAGGGATACCAGGGTGACACAGGAGAGCAGCACCATTGCCCAGCGCCGTTGAGGGGAGAGGGCGGCACGCTCTCCCGTTCCACTGCGCACAGGAAAGAGCACCATACGGCATGCCCAGGCGGTCAATATGGTGAACAGGATTTCTCCGGCAAAAAAAATAATTTGTTCCGCAGTCCAACCCCTCCGGGAGAAATAGATAAATCCGGTACAACCGTTGATGATACCCGCCACCACCGGCATGACCCAGGGGCGGCGCAGCAGCGGCACATCGTGAAAGGCAAACGCCACAGAAAAGGTCAGAATCGCCGCCGAGAGGTAGCGCAATCCATTGGAAAATCCCAACAGCGTCAAAGAGCCCAATGCCACCCCCAACAGCGCCGCGCCGCCGCACAGTCCGGACCCCGCGCCCGCCACAATGGCCACACCAAAGGGGGAGCGATCATCCAGAATCATTCCCCCCGCAAAAATGGCCGCAAGGAGAAAGTGAATTCCCACCTCCATAGCCCGAACTAGAGTAGGTCCACTGAGTCCCTCATAGCTCGCGGTTTGCGCAGATCTGCCCAGCTTATTCAGTTGTTTTTTAAAATTTTCTCTGGCCGCCATGACCTGTCCTCCTATGTGTTTGCCCCTGGGGGAAATAACAGGGGTTGTCCCCGTTTGACAGCCATTATATTCCAAAATATGGAAAAAGACCGTCGGAACAGGGAGGAAGACATAATTGAGTTGCGCACAGGGACGTAATATGATATAGTACAACAAAAATGGGGGAGAAACACTCCTTCATCGGATTTGAGGCCACGCCGGAGGGCGGCTCTTGACACATTGTGTTTTGTTGGGGCCTTGGATCAAGAGAAAGGGCTATTACAATATGGAAATCAACGGCAACGTAGTAAGCGAGCATGTCAATTACTCCGATATGGATCTCTCTCCAGAGATGATGAGGGCCATTGAAAAAAAAGGGTATGTCCAGGCCACCCCAATTCAGGCCGGAGCAATTCCCTATTTTATGCAGTGGCGGGATGTGATTGCCAAGGCGCCCACTGGGACAGGAAAGACCTTTGCCTTTGGGATTCCCATGGTGGAGCATGTGCAGCCGGGCAGCCAGGAGTTGCTCGGCCTGGTGCTGGCCCCCACCCGGGAATTGGCCATTCAAATCAGAGATGAATTGCGTGACCTGTGCGCTTATAAGGAAGGGGTGCGCGCCGTCTGTCTCTATGGCGGGCAGCCCATTGACAAGCAGATTGTACAATTGAAAAAGAATCCGCAAATTGTGGTGGCCACTCCCGGACGGCTGATGGATCACATCAAGCGCCGCACGGTGCACCTGGATAAGGTGCAGACCGTGGTGCTGGACGAGGCGGACCGGATGCTGGATATGGGATTTGTGCGGGATGTGACCCGGATTTTGGACAAGCTGCCAAAGCGGCGCAATTTGGGGATGTTTTCCGCAACCATTAGCCGGGAGGTGCTGGATATTTCCTGGGTCTATCAGCGCGACCCGGTGGAAATTACCGTCCGGTCGGATGAGAACAACAAGCCCGACATCAACCAGTACCGCCTGGATGTGGAGCGCGGCGAAAAGGCGGACATCACTGCAAAATTGCTGGAACAGGGCGGCTTTGACCGGGCCATCGCCTTCTGCAATACAAAAAATATGACCGACCGTCTGGCCGGACTGTTGAAAATGCGGAGCATCTCTTGTGAAGGGATTCACGGCGACATCCCCCAGCGGACCCGGGAGCAGATATTAAAGCGCTTCCGGGAAGGACAGCTGCGTGTTCTGGTGGCCACGGATGTGGCGGCGCGGGGGCTGGATATTGACGATGTGGATGTCGTGTTTAATTACGATATCCCAGATGAAACGGAGTACTATATCCACCGGATCGGCCGCACCGGCCGGGCAAAGCGCCATGGGGTGGCGTACTCTCTGGTCTCCTCCATTACAGAGGGCATCCGGCTGGACGAAATCCAAAAGCATACGAATAACCAAATTCAGATGGTATCCTTTGATCAAACTGGGAAGTTGGAGCCGGTTCAGGCGTAATCATTAATATTTTAACATTTTTTAATCATTTTCCCATTCACTTTTTAGTGTTGCGGCAGTATCATACTATTGTAACGGGGAAACCTAGATGAGAGGAGCTGCGAATATATGAATGGAAAAAAACTTTACCGCACCGAGGGGCCTTTTGCCATGCTGGCCGGGGTTTGTGGCGGAATCGGCGAATATTTTAACATTGATCCCACGGTAATCCGGGTGGTTTGGGCGTTGCTTGGCTTTACAGGGACTGGCATAATAGCCTATATCGCCTGCGCTGTCATCATTCCAAAGAAGGGCGATGTCTATCCGGGGTATTAATTTTCTGCAGAAGCTCAGGCGGGAACTCCCGCCTGAGTTTTTATAGGTAACCCGGTACGAGCTGGCGGGGTGTCCATCATACGAACCACAAGGGAAACGCATCGCCCCCTCCCGGGTGCCAATTACGCACTGCTACGCGGCATATCTCCTATCACTTCATACGCGCTGTGCGCGGCCCCAATATGAGATCAGTATCAAAAAATTACGGTGTGGGAATGGCTGCGGCTTGATTTGCAGTTCCCCTGTGTCGCCATCAGCGCAAAGACAGGTATTAAATTAGAAAAGAACCTCCGGCTCCTTCCAAAAAGAACGTGCCGGAGGTTCTTGCTTGTGTTTGTCCACAACCGCCTTTAATTCCCAATATTTTCCTATTATCATTTAAAAATAGCGTTGAAAAATCATAATAAACGCCATCCTGCTAGTTTTCCTGCGTTTTCGACATATTCAGTATGTTACACTTTCCCATATAGAAAATATTGGAATATATACTTTTTTTGAGGTGACTATTATGAAGCTAAATGAATACCGTACGCTCACCGCTTTGGAGAGCTGGCGGGCACTCTGGGAAGCGGACAGTCTCGCTTCTCTGCAAACGTTATGCAACAGCATCCCTATCCTGGGAGACGAAAGCTTAGCCGTAAAACAGGAATATCAGAATTTATGGACAAAGCGACAGTATGCTGAATTTTTCAGTCTCTTGCTGGACGCCTTTTATGATGATTTTTCCAAACATGGCACGCAGACACCCCAGGATGAGACAGTCTATTTGGACGAGCTGTAAGAGAGGCATTCCTGCCTCCGTTCGGCTACATATCTCCCCACCTTGTCAACATGAGTTCATGAGAAATCAACTAAAAGTGGACTGGAAAGCTCCAAATTTTTAGGAGTTTCCTAACCAAACGCTGAATCAATGGTATTTACCCCGCCCCTTGGCTTAATCAAATGCAGGCCCCAAGTATGCCCTATTGTCCCAATTCCATGTCAGTTCCCTCTCCGGCGTCAGCCACTGGAGCATGCCAAATTTCCAGGTCCCTCCGGGGCGGCGTACCACGTACCGCCGCCCGCTTCCATAGGGAAGACAGGCAAGGGCGGCCCGGATGGCCTGCTCCCCTCCCAGCAATTCTTTTAAAAAATACAGCTTATCATCCGCCCCTTCCACGCAGAGAAGCGCCGTCCCCTCCGCGCCGGCATAGTGAAAGAGCCCGCCGCCGGAGCGCGCGCAGGCCCCCGCCTGATATTGGATGCCCTCCAGATCCAGATCAATGTGAGCGGTATCCCGCAGCAGGGTCTCCCGCCAGGTACGGTATTCCTCTGGAGTGATGGACACCAAGGTTCCCTTTGCAGAAACTCCGGGAGAAGCAGTATACTCCGCCTCCTGCTGAACAAAGTACTCCTGAAATCCATTTTGTGCAAAAAACATGTGCAGCTCCGCCCGGGCAGGCACCGTGGTCAGCCCCTGATACCCCAATCCCTTTAGATGCTGGCCGCAATACCTGAGCAATGCGCCGGCATAACCCTTGCCCCGGCAATCAGGGTGTGTGGCCACAGCATAGAGGTAGGCGCAGCGGTCAGTTCCGCCGTGGGGAAGGCGCAGGGTGGATCCAAACCACGCCGTCATCGACTGGACTTCCCCTTCCTCCTCCAGCACCAGCACACGTTCCGGCGCGTAATAGTTGTGAAAGAAATTGTCCACATAGTCCCCGCCATCGCCGAAGGCCAGCTCCCACAGCAGCCGAAGGCGGGGGATATCCTCCTTGCAGGAGGGCCGAAGAACACTCATTGAGACACCTCTTTTCTCACCAAGCAGCCAGCAGGTCTGGTTTTACGCTCTGCCTCGCGGGCAAAACACCCAAGCCCGTTGTGCTGTATTGCCGTTATATTATTATGTGGCCATGTGGCGCGGACTGCGCCACATGGCCTGAAATCAATTTTAGCGCCCGGCTACAGAGCGGCCGGATGCGCGAGATATCATAGCCGTTTTGCGGCTATGATCCCATAAATGCTCCGCATTTGTGGGATATGGCATCATTTGCGGTTCTTTTGCGAAGCAAAAGGGGCAAATCGTGACAATTAGCCGGTATGATATCTGCTCTTGCTGATATCATACCATGAGGTCAGATACCAGCTTGGCATATTCCGCCGGATCATCCATTGGCAGACCCGCCAGCAGCAGCGCCTGACCATAGAGAAGCTTGGCATAGGCCTTCACTTTTTCCTGATTCCCATCGTTCACAGCCTGGTGCAGGGCGAGAAAAGGAGCGGAATCGGGGTTTAGCTCTAAAATTCGTTGGGCCTTCATCCCCTTGCCCGATTCCATTTTGTTCATATATTTTTCCATTTCCAGGGAAATAGGCCCTTCTGCGGAGAGACAGGCAGCACCGGATTTCAAAATGGAAGAGATGCGAACCGCGTGCACCTGGTCGCCCAAAGCCTCTTTTGCCGCCTCCAGAACAGGCTTACCCGCTTCGGCCTTTTCTTCGGACTGCTTTTTTTCCTCCTCGGTCTGGGGGATGGCGTCCTCATCGCTGACCGACTTAAACTGCTTGCCATCGATTTCACCCAGACCCTTCATGACAAAGTCATCCACATCCTCAGTGCAGTAGAAAATTTCATACCCCTTGTCCAAAATACGCTCCACCTGGGGAAGCTTTGCAATCTTCTCCACACTCTCGCCGCAGACATAGTAGTAATAGGCCTGGTCCTCCTTCATGCGGTCCTTGTACTCAGCCAGGGTGACATGTTTGCCCTCACTGGAGGACCAGAAGAGGAGCAGATCCTTGAGCAAATCCTTGTTCCGGCCATACTCGGCCACCATGCCGTACTTTATTTGGGCGCCGAAGGCGGACCAAAACGTCTCATACTTCTCCCGGTCGTCCTTTTGCAGCTTTAGCAATTCGCCTTTGATCTTTTTTTCCAGATTGGTGGCAATGATCTTGAGCTGATGGTCATGCTGGAGCACCTCGCGGCTGATGTTGAGGGAGAAGTCCTGGGAGTCCACCACGCCCCGGACAAAACGGAAGTGGTCGGGAAGAAGGCCGGCGCACTTTTCCATGATCAGTACGCCGGAGGAATAGAGTTGGAGTCCCTTTTCATACTCCCTGGTGTAGAAGTCGTAGGGGGTCTGACCGGGGATGTAGAGGAGCGCTTTGTAGGAGACCTGCCCCTCTACCGAGGTGTGAATGACGGAGAGGGGGTCCTGCCAGTCGCCAAACTTCTCCTGGTAGAAGCTGTTATATTCCTCCGCTGTCACCTTGCTCTTGGGCCGCTGCCATAGAGGGACCATGGAGTTGAGGGTTTTCCACTCCGTTACGGTCTCCCACTCCGGCTTGTAGTCCTCCGGTGCGTCCTCCGGGCGCTCTTTCATGCGCTGCTCCTCCATCTCCATCACAATGGGGTAGCGGATGTAATCGGAGTACTTTTTGATGAGGGATTGTAAAAAGCGGGGGTCTAAATACTGGTCGTAATTCTCATCCTCAGTGTTCGCTTTGATATGCATGATGATATCAGTGCCCGGGGTCTCCTTTTCACACTGGGTCACAGTGTAGCCATCCACGCCGGAGGACTGCCACAGCCAGGCTTCTTCCCTGCCGTAGGCCCGGGTGAGGACGGAGACCTGCTCGGACACCATAAACGCGGAGTAAAAGCCCACGCCGAATTGACCGATTACATCCACCTTGGAGGCGGCCTTATCATCCTCCATCTCCTGCTTAAATTGCAGGGAGCCGCTCTTTGCGATGGTGCCCAGGTTGGATTCCAGCTCCTCCTTTGTCATGCCGATTCCGTTGTCAGAGATGGTGAGGATACGGGTTTTCTTGTCTAACGCGATGGTGATGTTCAGCTCCTTGCGTTTTACCGTCACGCTGTCATCGGTGAGGGAACGGTAGGCCAGCTTGTCCTCCGCATCGCTGGCATTGGAGATCAGCTCCCGCAGGAAGATCTCCTTGTTGGTGTAAATGGAATGGATCATCAAATCCATCAGGCGTTTGGATTCCGCTTTGAACTGCTTTTTTGCCATAAGTGCCACTCCTTTCTCTATGATAAATTTTTGTCAACAAAAAATTGTTAGCACTCAAATTTAATGAGTGCTAACGATATCTTAAACCAAACCCCGTAAAATTGCAAGGGGGGACAAAGAAAATTTACAATTATTCCGGCAGCCCTAATGTCTGGATAAGCAGATTGCGCAGGGAGAGTGCGGATTGCTTATTCATGACAACGGAGGCGATCTGATCCGCAGCCGGGGTAGCGATATTCTCCAATCCCTTGGAGGTGACCGTCATCGCGTTCTCCATATATTTGTGGGAAATATCCAGGGTGACTTCAATCAAGTCTCCGTCCTTGTCGTTGACGCGGCGGATGCCGAAGGTATTGGCGTATTCTGGTCTCATAATGAGGATGGCTCCTTTCCTTTGTCAATCGGTTTTTGTCTGGCCCAGCCGCCATCGGGGAGCTTGACCATCCGGCTTCCGTTGAGGGCGGCGCTGGTCAGGGTTTCGCTCTCGTCATAGCACAGCTTCAGGGAGAAAAAGGCTCCCTCCTGCTCCAGCAGGCGCAGAAAAATGGCGTCCCCCTCCCAATGGGGCAGCTCCAGAAGCCGGCTGCGTGGGATCCATTCCAGCGTCCCCTCGTCACACTCCTTCATGGTACCCACATATTCATCGGCGGTAAACAGGTGCATCCACTCTGTGGGCCAGCATTGCGAAACAAAGGTGACAATGCCGCAGTAGCGGTAGCGGGTCAAGGTCAGGCCGGTCTCCTCCAGCGCCTCGCGCAGGAGGCAGTCCTCGGGGCTCTCCTTGTCCTCAAATTTTCCGCCGATGCCGATCCATTTGTCATGGTTCAGGTCCTGTTCTTTTTTTGTGCGGTGGAGCATGAGATAATCCGCGCCCCGCCGGATATAGCACAGTGTGGTGTTAATCATATGCCGCCTCTCCCACTGAAAAGCCCATTTTTTCCGCCACGCGGGTATAGAGAGGAACCGGAATCCGGTATTCCCGTCCCAAGCGGACAACCTGAAAAATCAGTCCATCCAGTTCGGAGGGGTTTCCGGCGTCCACATCCCGTTTCAGCGAGGTGGAGGCGCCCGGGCTCAGGTCATCTAAAATGTTTAGGTTGACTTCGGTCAAATCCCGCTCAAAGGACAGGTTCATGGCGTGGGCAATGGCCTCCACCTCCCGCACCAAACAGATAAAATCCAGGCGGGCCTGTCCCTGCGCCTGCATCTGGGCGGCCTTTGCGTTATGGAGCAGGCCGCAGGCGGCCATGGGCGAGACAAAAGAAAATTTTTGCATGGCATCCCGCTGAATTTTGTGAGAGAGAATTCCGGTGACGCCGGCTTCACACAGGTCCCGGCAGATGGTTTCCAGCTGGGGGCGGAATTCCTCCTGTTCACGCACGCCGAACACCACCCGGAAGATATCCCCCGCCAGCCAAATTGTGCCGGGGGCTTTGATCTCTCCGGCGATATAGATACAGCCATCGGTAACCAGACTCTCCGGCAGGCAGGGCTGAAGCCGGGCGCCGGTGCCATAGATATTCAACAGGGGGATAACAATGGTATCTCGTGTGCAGATGCGCTGGAGAAAGGGGATGACGCCGTCCAGGGCGTACCCCTTGACACAGACAAACACCACATCGGGCTTGCCTCTATATTCCTCCGCCTGACAAACAGAGACCGGGACGGAAAAGGCGCCATGGGGCGTTTCCAGCACCATGCCATGTCGTTTTATGGCGGCTTTATGCACACCCCGGGCAATGACTGTAACGTCCTCTCCCGCCTGGGCCAGATAGGCCGCCAGGGGGCCGCCCGTCCCCCCTGCGCCGATGACAAGATAGTTCATGGAAAACTCCCTCCCGGATGATGGTGGCTGCAATGTCATCCCGGCTGTTTTGCGGCGCCGGAATGGCTCAATTATAGCACCTGGGGCGGCTGGGGGCAAGCAAAAGTGGACAGCCCGCCATCCGGAGCTGTCCACAAGGCTTAAAGGGCCAATTTAAACAGGTTGCCATCTGAGACAAAGTTGGACAGGGAGTAGAGTACGACCACGCAGTCAATGTCGTGCTCCGCCACATAGGAACCGATTCCCATATTGTAGTAACGCAGGTCCAGCAGGTGAATCCGGGAGAAATGGGCGGTGAGAAACGGCGCTAAGCAGTCGGAGTAGGAATCCCGGATAATCAGCACAGAGGGGGCGTCCGTCAGCTCCGTTTCGATGATACACAGGGGCTGCACGCCGCCCAGAAAGTAGGTGTACTTGTCCTTTTCGGACAGGGATTCCGGCACATAGAGCTGTCCCTCCTCCGGGGTTCCGGCAAAATAGGAAGTGACAGACAACTGCTGCGCCGGAACATAGGTGTTAATCTGGTCGGCTGGTACCCACCGCACGCCGGAGCTGGAGTAAATGGTGCCGTAAAAGTCACGGGCAACGGTGGTTCTTTCGTAGTGGTCAAGGGGGACAGGGGTGAGCCCCATGGCCTGCGTCAAGGCGGTGTAGCCGTAATAGGCCCCCAGGGAGGTCCAATGGTGGTCTGTACGGTAGTAAATGTCCTCCCCGCTGTGTTGTGAGAGGGCCTCAGACAGCGGGAGCGTATCTACAGAAAGGGTTGCATAAAAATCTGAAATAACTGCCTGTTCGTCTGTTGTAGGGGCACCTTGTGGCAGACGGTCGGCCCAGATGGCGGCGGCGGAGGGGATCAGGCCAAAGTAGAGGGGAACGTCCAGGCCGTCATGCATTGTGTTGAGATATTCCGCCGCTTTTTCCAGGGAGGTCTGGCCAAAAGGGTCCACACGGTTGATGAGCGTATGGAATGAGCCAAAATAAACACCGTTATTCTCTTGCTTTCCGGACAGGCGCTCACACCAGGCTTTTGTGGAAACCCACAGATCCCGCAGCGGAAATTGGTCGGTGGTATAGGTCTCAAAGTCGGTCATAAAGGAGCCGTTGGCGCCCGTTTCTATTGATAGCGCGGGGAGAGACTGGAGATAGCGGTTTTCGATCTGGGAGAAGCCTGTGTCCGGAGTCACCAGGTGGCCCAGAAGAATCAGTCCCAGAAACAGGGAGAACAGAACGGTGAGAAAAACACTGTATCCTTTCGTCATTGGAACCTCCCGTTTAAAAACGAAAATAGAGAAAGGGATTATAGCTGGCGTCCACCAGATAGGCTGTGCAGAGCAGCAGGCCGGCCATGATGAGCGCGGCGCCCAGCGCCATGGAGCCTTTTAGCGGAAGCGCGCGAAAGGCTCTCACGCCCAGCGGCGTGGAGCTGACCGCGGCAATCAGCAAGATGGGGAGATAGCTCCTCCCGTAATAGAGGAAGGTCTTGTCCACTGCCGGTACCCCCCCCAGCCCAAACATGACCTGGAGATAGGCCGCTATGTGAGAGAAGTCCTCAATGGCAAAAATGGCCCAGGATACCACCACAAAAAACAGGGTATAGAGATGGCGCAGCGCGGAAGGGAGCCGCCTCAACCATCTGGCCAGCAGGAGCTTTTCCAGCAGCAGGAGGGCAAAAAAGTACAGGCCCCACAGAAGATAATTCCAGCTGGCCCCATGCCACAGCCCCGTGGCGGCCCAAACCACAAAAAGGTTGAAAATCCAGCGCGGGGTTTTGACCCGGCTGCCTCCCAAGGGAAAGTAGAGATACTCCCGGAACCAGGAGGACAGGGAGATGTGCCACCGCCGCCAGAATTCGGTGATGCTTTGGGAGATATAGGGATAGTCGAAGTTCTTCAGGAATTCAAAACCGAACATCCGCCCCAAGCCGATGGCCATGTCAGAATACCCGGAAAAATCAAAATAAATCTGAAAGGTAAAGGCCAGGATTCCCAGCCACGCGCCCGCCACGGAGAGGTCGCCGGGCATCATGGCCTGATAGCTGTCCCAGAGCATGCCCACGTTGTTGGCGATCAGGACTTTTTTGGCCAGGCCAACCACAAAAATCTGTACGCCGGAGGCAAATTGCCCGCTGGAGTTGGTGCGGGAATCCAGCTGTTCCCCCAGTTCCTTATACTTGATAATAGGTCCCGCGATCAACTGGGGGAACAACGTGACAAAGGTTCCAAAGGTGAGCAGGTTTTTCTGGGGCCTGGTATCTCCCCGGTACACATCAATGGTATAGCTCATGGTTTGGAAGGTGTAAAAGGAGATGCCGATGGGGAGATGGACCCCCAAAATGGGCAGGAAGGAACATCCCAGCGCCTGGAGGGAGCCCGCTAAAAAATCCCAGTATTTAAAGAATCCCAGCAATCCCAGATTGAACACCACCGAGGAAGCCACCGCCAGCCGCGCGCCCTTGTCATTCTTATTTGCCTTACAGCGCGCCACCAAAAGACCGTGAATATAGTCTATCATAGTGGAGGCAAACATAATCAGTACATAGGCGCGCTCCCCCCAATAGTAGAAGAGCAGCGAAAAGATCAGCAGCACCAAATTACGCAGCTTCAGCGGCGTGACATAATAGATCAGCAAACACGCCGGAAGATAAAAGAAGAGAAACAAAGGGGTGGAAAATACCATAATTGGCGTCCTCTCAAGGTAAAATCAGCGCCCCGTGCGTGTTACCCCACCAGGGCAAGAAAGTCGCTGACAATAGCGTCCGCATCCGGGTGAACCACCAGGATCACAAAGTTTCCGCTGGATTCCACGCGGGAATTATTCTCCCATTCCTCAATGGAAGAGGGATACCATGCGCCGCCATTGACCTGGTCGTCTACCCGGGTTTGCAGGATGGTTTTGACAGCGCCCACATCGCCGCTGTCCTGCACCTCAATGAGGGCAATCTCATGGTTGGAGAGGGAAATCATAGACGCGTAGATGGCCTCTTGATTGGTGGCAATGGACTCCAGTCCAGCGTAGTAGTTGGTCAGGAAATCACCGGGAAGTTTGTCCATGGCCGCCTGCCACTCATAGTTTTGGGTGAGCGTCTGATAGAACACGGCCAAATCGGGGCTGATTGTCCCTGAGCCGGGCTGCGCGGAGGAGGCGCTGCCGCCGGAAGAATCGCTGCCGGAGGAGCTGCCCTTGGGGCCGCAGGAGGTCAGCAGCGATAGCGAGAGGGTCACCGCCAAAATGGCTGTCAGAATACGAAATTTCATAAGGATTCTCCTTTTCTGTCCTATTTATACCACAGGGATGTAAATTTGGACGGCAAACGGACAAAAAGGTTCCCGGAAAAATATTCCATAGCAACATGGAGTAAATTATACCAGTCTTGGGCGCAATATTCCACCAAAAAATTTGAGGCCAGATGAATTGTGACAAACATCAATGGCGCGGCATAAAAATAGTAGAACATCTCTTGACATTGCTTCTGTTCTATTGTATTATCAAATAAACAAATGATCAATTGTTCAAATGATGAGAGGAGGCCCGATATGGAAGAGGCGCGCAGCGATGGCGGCTTGACCCAGCCCGTACAGCCTGAAACAGTGGAACAGGTCAAAGAACGGCTGCCCCAGGATGAGGTGCTGTATGACCTGGCGGAGCTGTTTAAGATGTTTGGAGACAGCACCCGGGTTAAAATTTTGTATGCATTGCTGGAGTCGGAGCTGTGCGTATACGACCTCGCCTGCACGGTTGGGTTGACCCAATCAGCGGTCTCCCATCAGCTCCGCGTGTTAAAGGGTGGTAAGCTGGTAAAGTTTCGGCGGGAGGGAAAGATCATTTACTACTCGCTGGCCGATGGTCACGTCAGCCGGATTTTAAGCCAGGGGATGGAGCATGTGGAGGAATAGCCTGCAATGCAGAAGATGGTATTGGGAGAATACAAAATATAATAGGAAGAAGAGAGCAATGTGATGAAAAAAACCTATCAAATGATCGATCTGAATTGCGCCCACTGCGCCTCCAAAATGGAGAATATCATCAAAAAATTTGATGGAGTGAGCAGCGTATCGGTCAATTTTTTGGCCCAGAAGATGACGGTGGAGGCCGATGAGGAGCGCCTGGAGCAAATTATGCAGCAGGCGGTGAAGGCCTGTAAAAAGATCGAGCCCGACTGCGAGATCGTACTAAACTAACCGGGAGATACCCAAGGAGAGATACTGCTATGACAAAAAAACAGAGGGAGATGCGCTTGCGCATTCTGGTCAGCGGAATCTTGTTTCTGCTGCTGTTTGCCGTTCCGGTAGATGGGCTGGCGCGGCTTGCCCTGTATCTGGTGCCCTATTTGTTTGTGGGGTGGGATGTTCTGCTGCGGGCGGCGGTGAATATCAAAAATGGTCAGGTGTTTGATGAAAACTTTCTCATGGCTGTGGCCACCATCGGCGCCTTTGGGTGCGGGGAGTATCCGGAGGGTGTGGCAGTACTCCTGTTTTACCAGGTGGGGGAGTTGTTTCAAAGCGTGGCGGTGGGTAAGAGCCGCCGCTCGATTGCCACCCTCATGGATATCCGTCCGGACAGCGCCAATGTGGAGCGTGGCGGGCAGGTGCTCCAGGTGAATCCGGAGGAGATAGCGGTGGGAGAAATTATTTTGATCCGCCCCGGTGAGCGGGTGCCGTTGGACGGCTCCGTTTTGGAGGGCAGCTCCGCTTTGGATACCGCCGCCTTGACCGGGGAATCACTGCCCAGGGATGTGGAACCAGGAGACAGCATCTCCAGCGGCTGTGTCAATCTGACCGGCGTGCTCCGGGTGAACGTGGAGCGGCCCTATAGCCAATCCACTGTGGCCCGGATTTTAGATCTGGTAGAGAATGCCAGCGAAAAAAAATCCCGTGCCGAGCACTTTATCACCCGTTTTGCCCGGTATTACACTCCAGTGGTGGTCTTCGCGGCTGTGGCTTTGGCGGTTTTACCGCCGCTGGTGCTGGGCGGCAGCTGGATCACGTGGGTCAAGCGGGCGCTGAACTTTTTGGTGGTCTCCTGTCCGTGCGCGTTGGTGATTTCCATCCCCCTGTCCTTCTTTGGAGGGATTGGCGGGGCGTCCAGACAGGGGATTTTGGTGAAAGGGAGCAATTATTTGGAGGCACTGGCCAATGCCGGCGTTGTGGTCTTTGATAAAACCGGAACCTTGACTGAGGGTAAATTTCAGGTCAGCAAAGTCGTGTGTCACGGCCTGGCGGAGGAATCTCTTTTGGAGCTGGCCGCCTTGGCAGAGAGCTGGAGCAGCCATCCCATTTCCCGCGCGATCCGGGAGGCCTGGCCCCAGCCGCCGGATCCACGCCGGGTCAGCCAGGTGGAGGAACTGGCCGGGCAGGGCGTAAAGGCGGTGGTGGACGGAAGCGTTGCCGTACTGGCTGGAAATATGCGGCTGCTGGAGACGGCGGGCGTTTTCCCGCCCCAGCCCGTGGATGAGGCCGGGACACTGATCCATGTCTGCGTGAATGGGAAATATGCCGGATACCTGGTGGTCTCCGACCGGGTGAAGCCTGAGGCGCAGAGGGCGCTGGAAGAGCTCAAGGAGATTGGGATATCCCGCAGAATTATGCTGACCGGGGACGGGGAGCGAACGGCCGCGGCCGTGGCGAACCAGCTTGGTCTGGAGGAGTACTATGCCGGTCTGCTGCCCGGAGATAAGGTGGACCAGGTGGAGCGGCTGCTAAAAACCAAAGAGGGGAAAGAAACGCTGGTCTTTGTGGGCGATGGCATTAACGATGCCCCTGTCCTTACCCGGGCGGATGTGGGCGTAGCTATGGGCGCCATGGGCTCTGACGCCGCAATCGAGGCGGCAGACATCGTGCTGATGGACGATGACCTGCAACGGCTGCCGGCGGCTATCTGGCTTGCCCAAAAGACGATGTCCATTGTGCGGCAGAATATTGCCTTTGCCCTGGGGGTAAAGTTTCTGGTGTTGGCGCTGTCGGTGTTCGGCTTTGTGGGGATGTGGGCGGCGGTGTTCGCCGATGTGGGCGTCACCGTCATCGCGATTTTAAATGCGGGACGCACTTTAAAGGCCCGGTGGAAACCAAAGGCGTCCTGACTCCGCCACAGCCGGGGAACCTGCTTCAAAGCAAGGTCGCAAGCAGCGCAACCGGAGGAAGCACAGCCCTTAACGCATATAATGAGAGGCAATTACTGCCGCTGTTATATCCAGCTTTTTCCGGGGAACCGGTGGTGATATTTGATCTGTTTTCATCCATACTATTAAGGAATCCCAGCTTAGGAGGTACCGGCATGGAGGAAACACATTCTAAGGCGCAAATCATAAAAGAGAATATCGAAGCGACCATTGACAACGCCATTGAGGCGGAAAAAATCATCCACGCTACAGATAACCCCAAACAGAAACGGGAACTGACCGCAAAAAATGAACGGCGCGCCCAGGCAGTCCCCTCTATGATCCGTGAGTTCAAGGAAGAAGAGGCCAGGGAAGAACTGGGCATGGAATAACGTTGGATTTGAATGATCCACGATAAGATCAGGAAATGGCCCGGCGTGCGCCGGGCCATTTCCTGATCAATCTTCACAGGCCGGCCTGTCTCAAAAACTCCGAAACCGTCCGCTCCTCCACGGACCGCCGCGCGTTGCCGCGGCCCAGCCGGTCACAGAGCCCGAGGAGGGCCGCATCATGGAGATCCGTCTCTTGCCTCATGGCGTCCAAATCCGCAAAGCGCATAGACTTTGTGACATAGAGAATTTGCATATGCCACCGCACAAGCGATGAAACGCGGAAGATAAACTCCGGCGGTGCGAACTCCATGAGAAAGTCCCGTGCCAGCGCGGCGCCCACCTTATCGTGATCATAGGCGGTGATTTTCCCGTTTCGGGTTCTGGTGGTCTTGGCCTTGCCCATGTCGTGCAACAGCGCCGCCCACATGAACACACGGACATCGGTGGCCTGCTCCTTTCGCAGGGCGGCCTCGTCCAGTACCAGCATGGTATGATTCCAGACGCTTCCCTCCGGATGGTGCTGGGGCGACTGTCCGACCGTTTTGAGGCAGGACAGCATTGTAAAGGGATACTCCCGCATGAACGCGGGCGTGTTTAATGCCTGAACGTATGCGGATGGTTTGATGTCCCCGCATAAGTGCAGGTCTATCTTGTGAAAAAGCGTCATTTTTTCCTCTGAACTGATTTGAGGCAATTTTCCCACCCCCAGGCAGAACTGTTTGCGCGCGGCGGCTGGCGGGGAGGCTTACTCCCCCTTCCTGTCTCCGTCAGAAGTGACATTTTGCAGGCCGAATTTAGTCCGGGCGCTCTCCGCCTGTGGACTGTGGCTCACATGCTTGGAATGGAATTTCCCATCGTGCTTTTTGCCGTTTTTGGTGCTTTTCAGCTTGTTGTCGTTGCCCATATCATCACCTACATTATATGTGTTTCCGTTTTAAAGGATTCCACCTGGTACCCCAACTGCTCCAGGCGCTTTTCCAGCGTGCCGCAAGCGACCCCGGAATTGTCATAGTCAACTGCCAGCATATTTTTCCCTGCGTTGACACTGACCGAAATTACGCCGCGAAAGGTTTCCATCTCCCGTTTCAGTTCCTTTGCATCGTGGGTTCCGGTGATCTCTTTCATTTGAAAATACGCGCTCTCTTTGGCCATCGTCATTCACCTCAGAATTAGCTTCTCCAAATCCCTGTTTCTCATTCAAGATACTGCTTTCCTGCACACTTTTTTCTGGATGGAGCATAAAAACAATGGGCGCCACCGGATTGCAAACATGCCGGCTTCCTGTTAAACTAAACAGTGGTTTCCTCTACCTCCCATATGGGATTGACTCAGCAACAGCCGGGAGAGAATATGCAGATCAGAAGGGCAATATATGGAGAACTGGAAATTTAAATTTGTTTGTTTGGGTATCGGGCAGGCGGCTTCCATGTTGACAAGTTCCATTTTGCAAATGGCAATTGTCTGGTACCTTACTCAGCGGACAGGCTCAGCTGCCGTGATTACAGTGGCCACGCTGTCGGGTTACCTGCCCCGCGCGGTGCTCGGTATGTTCACCGGAGCGTTCATTGACCGGTATGACCGCAAAGCGATTATCATTCTCTCCGATTTGGTGATTGCGCTGGCGGCGCTGTCCCTTGCGGCGGTTGCCCTCTGGATGGAACTTCCCATCTGGCTTATTTTTCTCATCCTGTGTGTCCGTTCCATCGGAACGGCATTTCACACGCCCTCCCTGAATGCGGTGATTCCTACCCTTGTTCCCAAAGACCAGCTGGCGAGGTGCGCAGGATTTTTGCAGGGGTTTGAATCGGTCTCTATGATACTGAGTCCCGCTTTGGCCGCTATTTTGTTCAGCATTTGGAGCCTAAGTTCCATTGTTCTGTTGGATGTGCTTGGCGCAGCAGTCGCCATTGCCATTGTACTGTGTACCCAGATCCCCAAGACAGAACCGGAGCATTCAGAGGAGAAGCTCCATATTTGGCGGGACACGAAGGATGGAATTGCCATGCTTCGCAGGAAAAAGGGTATGATGGCGATTATGATCATCAGCTCTCTGTATGCGTTTATTTATTTCCCAATCGGCTCTATGTACCCGCTGATTACCATGACCTACTTTGGTGGAAGCGTTGCGCAGTCCGGCATTGTGGAGATCATATTTTCAAGCGGTACGTTATTCGGCGCCCTGCTGTTGGGCTGGGTGGGCAATCGGGTCCATAAGGTGGCGGCGATTGCCGCCTCCATTGGGATTTATGGTCTGGGGGCCATGTTGACCGGGCTCTTACCCCCGGAGGGGCTGCGAATCTTTATGCTGTTATCGGCAGTTATGGGGATGACGCTCCCGTTTTTTTACGGTCTGCGCACCGCCATTTTTCAAAGCGGAATTCCCAATGAATATCTGGGCAGAGTGCTGTCGCTGGCCTACAGCGTGAGCCTGTTTGCCACACCCATGGGGTTGCTGCTGGGGGGCGGCTTTTCAGAAGTTGCGGGGGTTCAGACTTGTTTTTTGGTCTGTGGAGTGCTGGCTGTCTGCCTGGGGTTGGTCATGCTGATCTCGCCGTCCATTCGCAATTGTTGTAAGGTCAATTAAAATGAATACCATATTTTGTGTTGATCCGTGAACAGAATGATAAATGGGTCTGTCGGGCCAAACATAGTAAAACAGAAATAAAACAGCGCCTAACCCACAAAAAGTTAGGCGTTGTTTTATATTATTTTAAATATTTAACCAGCATTTTGACCTTGGTTGGTAATAAATTACCTATGCGAATGAACTTTTATTTCATACTGCATCTATACGATATACCTTGGCCGGCTGTCTATGAAATTCCATCCTGTTCCGGGGGAGAGGCCACAGGGCATTTCCGGTGAAGTTGACCCAACCGGCAACAGCGGCAGCAATATATCCCCACAAAGCACAAATCCATGCGAAGACAAGCCTTTCAAAATCTAAAATATGATTGAACCTCCATAGGCACACAAAAAGGCCGTTTGCACAGGGGTGAGCCCCCAAACAAACGGCCTTTTTGTGTGGTTGATAATATGGTCTTTTATTGAGACTCAGAACCTGTATTTCCAGATGGAACTACCGAAGCAGCGAACCGCTTTTTTTGCCGGACAAGGCAAATTTTTGCAGAAATCATTGGTTGATTTCAAGAAAATTTAACGCGGTATGGCAGAAAAAGCGCTGTTGATACGGTGTTTTTAGCTGGGAACCCAGGTGCTAACATTCCAGTTCAATCAGCACAGCAGAATGGTCAGTAAAAGCAATATCGGGCAGTGACTTTTTATCATGCACATTAACATCAGAAATATGCCGTACTTCAATGATGCTGCTCTTTAGGGTATCAGAAACATATGCGTAGTCCAATCTTCGTCCTATTCTTCCCTCAACATAATGTGTAAATTCGGTTTTGTCTGGGTACAGGCAACGAAACGCATCGTGAAATTTGTTTTTTCCTTCCAGTTCCTTTTGCTTGCCAGCATTTGCAGAGTCCTTGTTTTCGGCACAGTCTTTTGCTTTATAAACATTCATATCCCCAATTATCACACAATTTTCAATCGACTTAGTATGTTCAATTAGCACGTCCCAAAAATTTTTGCTGTCTTTTTTTCGCCACCCTCCAGGTATATGAACCCCAATTACATTTAATTCGTGTCCATCTGCGTGAAAAATTACGTTAATCCATTTGCCCGTTAGGTTAAGTTCTGCGGGGCAGTCTTCTTGTATCAGTGTAGGAGGAGAATATAGTTCTGAACTTTTTTTTGCTGCAAGTAATGTTACTATACTTGATATGTATTTAGATTTTTTATTTGAATCATAGCATTTATGTTTCAATATATCAAATTTATCTTTCATTTTTCCTTCAAAGGATCGAGTTGCCTCTGAGCCATGCTCAAATTCTTGTAGTATAACAAGATCAACTTGCTGTTTCATAATCCAATCGGCAATATCGTTTGCCCTTTTCATACGCTCTTTTTCAGTTGCGTTCCACTTCGTCAATTCTTCCTTCTTTTGAGTATATTCTACCCACTTTATTTCGTAATTTTTGTCATTTGCTGATGGTTTTCTAGGCACAATAGGTTTTACAATCGCACCACCAAAGTTATTTACATTTATAGACAGGATGTTCACCTTCATTAATAAGGTTCTCCTCAATGCAGTTTTTGCAAATTATTATACTGCAGCCTCATAAATGAGGCAAGTAATTTTTCCCAGTTGAAATCAACGAGCGCTTTTCAATGCAACAAAAAAAGCTGTTTGGCGCAAATGCTTTACCCAGTATCAGGGTTATAAAACGGTATGTCTACAGGCAAGAAATGCGGCATTTAAAGCGTTCCTGGGTTTGACGTTCTTCCTTGGTGACTTAAAATGAGCTATGGCCATGAGGTGATAGAGCAACAAATAAATCTCGCTTAGAAATTTTGATATTGGCACCGCAGCAAATTTTATTGAACCCCGCTTTGACGCAGCGTGGAGCTTACGTCAAAGCGGGGCTTTTTGTTTGAGTGGAAAGAGGATAAAAACGCAATGGCGCGCGGGCCAGTGAAGCGCCTGCCTACCATTTACGCACGCCTGCGATATGAATACATCGGTACTCCAGATAGAGATAGGTATTCAGCGGCCTATTATTGGTGTCATAGGTGTGTGCTGCAACGAGTATATTATTCGGATTAGGGCTTCCAAGAAGATTCACTACAATTGGGGAGTGTTGGAATCCGGTGTCACCGAGTCTTAGTTGTATGATATCCCCCGGCTGAATCTCTTCAATCCCCACTTCCCTGGCATAAGGTCCTATCCCCTGGTTACCAAGCAGAAACTTGTAAAGATATTCCACACTGGTCCAGGCGGGGGCTCTGTCGCCCACGCTGTTGTAATACCAGCCCAGTTCACCCTGGTAGTTCATGGCTCCAGCCCCTGTATAGATGCACTGTGAAGCGAAGTTGGTACAATCACCTCCGATTGCACTAAAATCATAATATCTGGGATTTCTGCGATAAGCCCAAGTATTGGCATAGTTTACTGCCGCTACGCGGTTATATTCATAGTCTTTCAAATTGCATCACCGACATAGTATATGTGTACAGCGGCGAAACTGTGTTTCCGGTTGTTTGCTGAAAGAGGTAAGGGGTTATTCTGTTGGATGAAACTGCCCCCGCATTAAGCTTCCTGCCGATGGACAATGTTCTACTGATATCCATCAATTTAGTCGTGGACGGCTACTAGATGTATGAAAAGATGCAAAAGCCCTCCCAATATACACATTATTTGAAAACGAATTTTAGACCCTGTATTCACAGATGGAATTGCCGTGCAGAGGAGGTGCGTGAACGGGAACATGATATGAAACAAGCCAAATTCAGGCCTGTAAAATTTTGTTTGGGGCCGGACGGAAAAAGGGGGCATTTGAGTGCAACAACCAGTGGTGCTCGGGGTAGGAGCCGCGGCTGAAGGGAAGATTCTTTTCATGCCATCAGAATGCAGGACAATCTTGTTCCTTCAATCAGAGGAGGCGGGCTCATGGGCAAATTTATAAAAAATCTGACATTAGCGCTATATGGCGGAGTCATCTATTACCTGATTGAGGAGGCTTATAAATCTATTTTTCCAGGGGGGCGAGCTCACTGGAGTATGGCAGTGGTTGGGGGGATCATGTTTTTGGCCATTGGCGGGCTAAACAACAACTTGTCCTGGAATATGCCCCTCATGCTGCAGTGTACAGCCGGAGCAGTCCTCATTACTGCTGTGGAGTTGGTGATGGGGCTTTGGCTGAACGTCTGGCTTGGGCTGGGAATTTGGGATTACTCTCGGCTGCCGTTCAACCTGTGGGGGCAAATTTGCCTGCCATTTACCTTGGTTTGGTTTTTTTTGGCCCTGATTGCTATTTTGCTGGATGACTGGCTCAGATATTGGATTTGGGACAGAGAGCGGCCAAGGTACCGGCTATTTTGAGGAGGGCAAGGGAGCGGGGCGATCCTGAACGGCGACAGATAGAGCTTATGCTCCACGGGGCAATGTACTGGGGCGGGGCATCGTGCGCAGTGAGGAGTAATCCTAATATCCGATGGAAGAGGCGAATCGATTTGCGAGGATTTTTTTCGCGCCGCAAGGCGGACAACGCAGCAGCACGGGAATAAGACCGCAAAGATATCGGCACTTTAACTGGATCTTAGGATCAGCAAATGCCGGGGATGATGGCACCTATCGATGATGACGCCCTGGAATCAAATGAAACGCAAGACGAACAGAACGAAAGAGGAGGAGACCATGACAACTACAAAAGTCAAAATTGAGATGAATCAAGGGCTGCCGGTGATCATAAGCGCACCGCAAATCATCGGAACAATGTGGGATCACAACGCCCAGGCCTTGGTTTTTGAATGCCCAAAGGAATTGGAGGAATGTGATCTGATCTTATTGATTACATACCCGAATCAGAAGGTTTATTCCCACAATTTAGGGCGGGAACGCCAATTTATATTGACAAATGCATTGACCGGAGTAAAGAGCTGGACACTCCAAGTGGCATTTGTCAAAGGGGAGGAGTTTCGGCTGGGGACAAATGGGATTAGCGTTAGCCTGCGCTCCGCCCCAACTCAGGGAGAGATTGCCGGAGAGCATATAGGTGATGTGGCTGTTTTAGTGACAGGCGCAGTGGTATCCGCTGAACTGGGAACAGAGGGGTACCGCTTTCGGAATCTGGCCGGAGATGTGGTATTTACCTTACCTGTGGGGCAGCTGCCGCAGGCAATGGCAACACAATTGAAGCTGACACCGGAGGATACAGAGGATACCCACGCGGCGTTATACATCCAGTCCAGTGACGCAGGAGGACTCAACACCTACGACAGTACAGCCAGAATTCAATTGGAATCCTATCAAAAGGCTCAGAAAACCAACCCCTCCGGCGAGGCGGCCCATTATGGAGAGGTGCTGCGCATCGATCTGAAGCACCCGCAGGCCAAAGGCGCCATTGCCATCCGTGACGCGTTTCACCGCCCGGAGGAAAATCCCCGCACCATTTTCTGGATGGCGGGGCATGGAGAGGCAAATGACAGCACGGCGCAGGCTCCAAATTGGCACAACCACACCTCCTTTGAGATTCCGGATGAAGGGGGCATGCTGCAAACCGTGATGGAATTTCCCTTTGCCCCGTTCAATGAGCCGCACGCCTATGGGCTGCCTCTGGAGGAGATGTATGTGCGTTCCATTCAAAAATTGATTGCCGCGGGCTATGGGCTCTATGTGGAGGGTCTGGAGGGGGACAGGACAGTCAAATTCTGCACAGGGCGGTTTGGCACGGACGCTTCCCGGCGGTTCGCCATGGGGATTGACGGCACCGAGGAAAGCGGCGGCCAGGCGGGTTCCAACTTCCGCATCAGCCGCTATAACGATGATGGAAGCTTCCGGGATACTGTAATTTTTGCAAAACGAGCCAATGGCTACGTGGGAATTGGGACGACCTCTCCCGAGCGGATTCTGGATATCAACGGAGACCGGATTCGCCTTCGTACAGCGCGCACCATCGTGTCCTCTGCCTCAACCGGACAGACAGGGGATATCTGTTGGGATGAGAACTATCTGTATCTGTGTGTCAGCGCCAACAAATGGAGGCGGATTCCCCTGGCCGAAGAGGCATGGTAAAGGATCAAAAATTTTGTTGAAGAGGCCCCCATGACATGTCATGGGGGCCTCAATGATTCCCCGCCACTGGCCTGTGCCACTGTTCAGGACTATGCTGGACAGATTTTCCTCCATAGTGTATACTTACATGCGGTATTTTAAGATGGTTTTGGGAACTCGATTGCCCGGGAAACGGGCGGATTCTGATCCTTGCAGGCCTTATTTCACGTAAGCCGCAGGGGAGAAAGGGGGAGATCGGATGATTCGGCGCAGAAATCGGGACTGGATCTGGGATACCGTCTTTTTTTTCTCCGCGTTGGCGATGATCCGCCTTCTGGCTTTGAAAGGGGATTACCTGCCGTTCCCGGTGCGGGTGGCTGTGGCGGTGCTGGCCGCGTTCTGCGGGGCGTTTGGATTCCACATGGCTTCCAATGCCCATCGGGAGTTAAGCCCGCTGCACGCGGTGCTGGCGCTCCCCTTCGCGTTGATATCCGATGGAAATATGGCCTTGGGTTTTTACTATGCCTACCCCCAGGCGCTGTCCGCATTCTGTGAGACCTGGGCCGGTGTTCTGCCGCTGACGCCGAAGCGGGTGGCTTTTCTCTTGGGCTGCGCTGCCCTGCCAGCGGTCTACCTGTGCTTTCTCTGGCTGTTTGTGCGATTGGGGCCGGTGCTGGCGCGGGGCTGGAGGAGCTTGTCCCGGGAGGAGCATTGGTATTGGCTTATCTCGGTGCTCCTGTGCGCTGCCGCGATTGTCTGGGCCTACACCCACACCAGCGTATTCTACTTCCCCATGACTCAGGAGGGGGTATTTGAGGGCTATGATGTAATTTACAACACGGATACCGGATCGCAGATTGCCACCGGAATCCACATCAATGTGGGGGCCAACCAGAGCGACATCCGCCAGCCCCTATATGGGCTGTTCGCCCAACCGGTGGGAGTGCTCGGGGCGGTGGCGCTGGGTCTGGGCGGACCTGTGCTCTCGGCTGTGGTTTTGGATGTCGCCCAGGTGGCGCTGCTGCAGTTCGTTCTGCTGCTGCTGTGCGCCATGGCGCTGAAAAAGGGGACGACTGCCCAGCGCCTGGCCCTGATGGTGGCCATGAATTGCTCCTTCCCCTTTTTCCTCTTCGGGCTGAATATGGAGCAGTATGTATTGTCTGTGTTTTGGATGCTCCTGCTGGTGTTCGTAGCCGTGACAGGAGGGACGCAGCGGGAGCGGGACCTGCTCTATGTGGCGGCGGCGGGATCCATCTTGACATCAGGGGTACTGCTGCCGCTGCTGTCCAAGGAGCGCACCGTGGCCGGGTGGCTGCACGATGTGACCCGGGCGGCGGGGAAGGCCCTGGTGACCACCGGTCTCTTCGCCCGCTATTCCCTTTTGTTTGTGGGGCCGACTTCCTTGGTCTATCTATTGACTACTTTTTCCGGTGTGGGCCATCTGCCGCTCATTGAGCGCCTGTGGCAATATAGCCACTTTGTCCGCGCCTGCTTTTTGGATGCGGGGGGTGTGGTGGATCCGGTTTTCTGGGGCTGGCCGTCATACCAGCCGGTTCCGGTCACCGGGTTCAGTATCCTGGGATGTGTCATTTTGGGGCTCACTGTGCTGGCGTTCCTGCGGGTGCGCCACGCCTATTTGGCAAAACTATGCTTTGGATGGGTCCTCTTCTCCTTTGTGATCTTGGGCCTCATTGGCTGGGGGAGCACGGAGACGGGGATGGTACTCTACACCCTGTACTTTAGCTGGGCCTACATGACGCTGCTCGCGATGGGGGTTTCCAGTTTGCTGCCCCCAAGGGGGACAACGGCCATTTATTTGGCGGGAGCTGCGGCAATGGCAGGGGTGAATTTGCCTGGCATTTGGAAGATAATTCAGTTTGGAATAAACCACTATGGCACATTACCGCACTGAAAGGGGAGAGGGCGATGAGGGATACCTTGCGTCTGCTGCGGGTAAAGCACAGCATTAAAAACGTGATGATCGCCCTGCCCATGGTCTTCGGCGGACTGATGGAGGATTGGGACCTGGTGGGGCGCCTGGCGCTGTGCTTTGTGGCATTCAGCCTGCTGTCATCCTGTATCTATGTCCTCAACGATTTGATGGATTTGGAGCAGGACCGGACCCACCCCACAAAGCAGAACCGCCCGCTGGCCAGTGGCGCGGTTCCGGTTGGGCGGGCGAAGGTGCTGGGGATTTGTCTGGGACTGATGGCGCTGACGGTCAATTTCCTGGCCGTGGGAAGAAACGCGGGCGCTTGGCTGTGTTTTTTGCTCTATCTGGGGCTGAATTTGGGATATAGCTGTGGGCTGAAGCATGTTCCGATTTTGGATTTGGTCATTCTCATGTCCGGTTTTTTACTCCGACTGTTATATGGCGCCTCCGCCCTGGAGGTGGAGGTATCCAACTGGCTCTATCTGACAGTGGTCTCCGCGGCCTTTTACTTCGGAATGGGCAAGCGGCGCAATGAGCTGCAGCGACAGGGAAATACCTTTCGTCCGGTGCTGCGGCTTTACACCAGAGAATTTCTTGACCGGATGGGGTATCTGTTTTTGGCGCTGGCCATTGTATTTTACTCCATGTGGTCGGTGGATCCTTCTACCCTGGCAAGGCCAAATGGGGACAAGCTGATTTGGACGGTACCGCTGGTCATGGTGATCTGCATGCGGTATAGCCTGCTCGTGGAAGGGGACAGTGACGGCGATCCCACAGAGGTGCTGTTCGGAGATAAGCCGCTCCTGGGCATGGTGACGGCCTTTGCAGGGATCTGTCTTGGGATTTTATATTTGTAGAAAAAGAGGAAAGGCCAGGCACTCCCGCTGGGCGGCAGGACTGCCGCTGAGGGGAATCCTCTTTGTTATTGGAAGGCCATGGGAGACACTACAGTGACGCTGAAGCGGCGGAGATACCGCCGCCCCATGGCACAGAAAAAAAGCGGCAGGGCCCTACCAAAGAAGGTGGGGCCCTGCCGCTTTTGGAGAGAGGGTATGATCAATCGTCAGCCCGCATAGTTGCCAAAGGGGAATTGAGAGAAATAGTCCTGCAGGGCATCTTCCTGCTGTTGTTGTGTCTGCTGCTGTTCCTGCTGCGCGGCGCTCTGGGTTGCGGAGGTTACCTCATTTTTGTCATCAAAGGTAATGGTAAGCCGCACGGTCTCATTGGAACGTACCACCGTGAGTGTGGCGGAGTCTCCGGCGCGGTAAGAGGAGAGCGCAGCGGTGAGTGCGGAGGCGGAGTCAATGGCGGTATCGTCTAGGGCGGTGATAATATCACCCACTTGAAGCCCTGCCCGTTCCGCCGCGGAGCCGGAGGTGACACTGTCAATGGTGGCGCCGGCCACCACGCCATAGCGCTGGGCAATCTCGGGCACATTGCCCACTTGCACCCCCATATAGGGCTTTCCTGTGACATAGCCATACTCAATCAAATCACTGAGGATGGACTTGATGTCGTTAATCGGGATGGCGAAGCCCAAGCCCTCCACGGTGGTGCCGGAGGAGGAGGAACTGTATTTTGCGGTGGTAATACCAATGACCTCGCCGTAGCTGTTAAAGAGTGGTCCCCCGGAATTGCCGGGATTGATGGCACAGTTGGTCTGGAGCATGTTCAGCGTAGAGCCGTCCTCTGTGGAGATCAGCCGGTCCAGGGCGGAGATCAGGCCATCCGTGATGGAGTAATCCAATTCGCCAAGGGGATTGCCAATGGCAATGACACTCTCGCCGATCACCAGCCGGGCAGAATCGCCCAATACCACAGGGGTTAGCCCGCTGGCCTCAATGTTCAAAACGGCCACATCATTATCCGGCTCGCAGCCCACCACGGTGGCGGGGTAACTGCTGCCATCTTTAAAAGAGACCGTAATGGTTCCGCCGGAGATGGCGGCGCGTTCAATCACGTGGTAATTGGTGACGATATATCCGTCCTCTGTCAAAACAAAGCCGGAGCCGGAGGCGGCGGCGGAGGAAGTCTGCCCAAATACATTGGTGGTCGATTCCACTGTAATGCCCACGCAGGAATTGACATTCAATTCATACAGCTGGGCGGGGGTCAGGGCGGTATCGCCGACGGGTATCGCAGAAGTCAGCACAGCATCTCGGGCGCTCTCGTACATAACGGTGGTATTTGCGCTGCGGGCAGAATTGAACTGGCTATACAGCGCAGCGCCGCCAACTCCCGCGCCGCCGCCGGCCAAAGTGCAGGCCAGTACCAGAGCAATTGCCTTCCCCATGTTGCCGGACTTCCGTTTCGTGGGAGCGGGGCGTCCCCCCGGCGCGGGGTCGGTATAGCCCCCATAGCCGTAGCTGCCTTCAGGTAGTCTGCTAAGAGAATCATGCCTTTGATCATAATCATTCATAGAGGAAACCTCCTTTGAAATGGCAGGTGGATGGTAGTGTTCCTTGTCTACGTTTCAAAGGATAGCAGGTTATCCTGAAAAAAACATGAAAAAAGATAGGAGGAAATGTGAACAAGTAATAAAGTTTTTTAAGCGTCATTGGGCCGGCGGTGTAAAATGGCCACAATATCGCCTACTGCCGCGGAAATATCATCCTGAAAGCCGCGAAACAAACCCAGTCCCGCCAAATTAAGCCCGATCATCGCCAGAATAGGCGCCAAAATCATGCCCGCCACACCGGCTACCTTCATTCCCACGTAGATGCTGATGAGAGATAAAATAGGGGATAACCCGGTTTCGTTGCCCACAAATTTCGGCTCCGCCACCCGGCGGAAGAGAGCCACAATGCCCCAAATGATGATTATCTCAATTGCTGTGGAAAAGTCGCGGGAGACCAGGGCAATGACCGCCCAAGGAACCATTACCGTGCCCGAGCCAATGATGGGAATAAAGTCTAAAATTGCGAGCAGCAGCGCCAGAAGCAGACTGTAGCTGCGCCGGGTAATCAGAAAACCGGCCAGCAAAATAAAGAATACCCCCACGCTGAGTAAGAACTGGGCCTTAAAATACCCGCCGAATGCGGTGAGCGCAACTGCTTTCACCTCCCGCAAAAAGGCCAGCGGACCTTCGTCCATACGGCCAATAAAACGGGTGCGGAGATAGGGATAATCCGCAGTTAAGAAATAGGAACCCATGACAAACATCAGCAGTGAGATAAAAAAGGATGGGATTGCAATCGCCCGCTGTCCCGCCGCCCCGGCCAAGTTGCCCATAACGGTGGACAGCCAGCTCTGCAGGTAGGTCATGAGCTGTGAGGTGGTCTGCTGCAGTATATCGAGCAGTTCTTCGGGAAGCAGCGTATTGACATGGGAAAAAAGCTGCTCCAAATTCTGCATCAGCGACTGAGATGTGGCAAAGAGGGTCTCCCAGTTTTGTGCCAGAGAGACGATTTCCATACCCGCAACATAGATCAGCGCGGCCAGAATGCTGCCCACACCGCCCACTAGGGCAAAGAGAATGACCAGAGTTAAAAACCCCCGGCTGATCCCCAGCCGCCGCTGCAGCCATTTGATGAGGGGATTGAGAATCGCTGCGGTAATCAGTGCCAAAACAAAGGGGGCAAACAGAGAGAGGAGAGGCGGAAGGAACTTCCATAGGAACAGGGCCGCGAGCAACACCAGAATGATTCGGATGCCCAAGCGCAGCCACAGCCAGCCCCGTTGGGCCCATGTCAGCATGGTTTGGTGCATAAATTGCTCCTTTCATTGGTAGAGATGATCTTCTTTTATTATGAACATTCTGGCGGCGATTTCAAGGGAAAAACGGTTAATTAATTGAAAATATATAAAAAGCGCCCCGCTGCCTCAAGGCGGCGGGGCGCAGGGTTAAGAACCTGTACTCCCAGCTAAAAACACCGTATCAACGGCGATTTTTCTACCATACTGCGTTAAATTTTCTTGAAATAAACCAATGATTTCCGCAAAAATTTGCCTTGTCCGGCAAAAAAGCCGCTTGTTGCTTCGGCACTTCCATCTGTGAATACAGATTCTTAGGTGTTGTTATCGTTCCTGGTAGATCAGGCCGGCCAGGTTGGGCCCGACATTGATGGCAATCACGCCGCCGATATAAAACTCCAGAGCCGGTTCCTGGCCCAGCGCGTCCCGGCAGGCTTGCGCCAGCAGATCGCTTTGCTCCGGGTTTCCCGCCCGGATGATCAGGTACGGAGTCCCCTCCGACCGCGTCTTTTTGCACAGTTCCAGCATACTGGGAACGACATTCTTTTCCCCCCGGATTTTGGCCAATACCTTGGAGGCCCCATCCTGAAAGGTCATAATCGGTTTGATCCCAAGAGCCTCTCCCATAAAGGCCGCTGCGGCCGATACCCGGCCTGATTTCTTGGCAAATTTCAAATCAAAGGGGGTAAACAAGATACGCACATGGTCAATCCAATGCTGGATTAAGTCCGCGACCTCAGCGGCCGACGCGCCGGCAGCGGCCTGGCGGGCCCCCTCGATCACGGCATAGCCATATCCCATGGTGTAACAGTGGGAATCAATGATACGAATGGAGAATGGTTCCTTTGCCTGGGGGTGTTTCTTATAAAACGCCTCCCGTGCGGCCAGAGCGTTTTGATAAGTAGCGGAGCCGTTGGAGTTGATAACGGTGTAAATCAGGTCGGTATATCCCTCCTGCCAGGCTTGCTGAAACAGTTCTGTAAAGAGGAAGGGTGTCAGCTGCGCATGGGTTGGGATTTGGGGGGTACGGAGCAATATATCATAAAATTCTTCCGGAGTAAAATCCTCGCCGTCCATATACTCTCTGCCCTCCATGGCAATGGGGAAGGGAAGAACACGGATATTGAGCTCTTCCCGCAGAGCGTTTGGAATATCGGCAGCGGAGTCGGTAACCAATAAAATGCGAGCCATAGCATCTCCTTTTCTGGCGTTTTGCAGGCAGAATCAAAACGTTCAAACCAAACCTTATCATAAACCGGCGGCACTGTCAACCGCTGATGTCTGGCGGAGGACAGGCCGTCATAAACCAGTTGATACGCACATAGAATGGGGAGAATGGAACGCGCAAAGGAGGGAATTCGGTGCGGGATAAGCGGAAAAGACAGGTCCTTCAAATTGTGCGCCGGGCAGTGGCGCTGGCGCTGGCGATTATAGGTGTGTGGGCGCTGAGTCTCACGGCGGAACTCCCGGCGTTATCCGGTTCGCTGAGACGGCTGGGGGAGAATGGCTCACTGTTGCTGGGGTTTTTGGCGGATCAGTTGGGGGTAGATGCGCCGGATGAACTTCAAATCGCCGGTGTGGGGCGGCTTTTGGTGAACCAATCTGCGCTTTTATCCGCGGCGGCAGACGCGGTGTTTGCCCGGCAGAGCGCGGCTCAGGAGGAGCCAAATGCGCTGGAGGAGGAGGATCACGGCAGTCAGCCTGAGTTTCCTGCCACAACCCAGGGCAGCGATGTGGTGGTTCATACCGCAGTTGGACAGGATGACGGCAGCTATTTAAAAACGGAGGATGTTTACATCAAAAATTCTGCCGGCTTGGAGGTGGATGTGGCAGCGCTGGCCGCGGCGCAAGTGGATTTGGGTTTGGGGGAAGGCCCCCAGATCCTGATCATCCATACTCATGGCAGTGAAGCGTATACCATGGACGGAAGTGACCGGTATGTGGAGAGCGACCCATACCGCACAACAGATTGCAACCAAAATATTGTCCGGGTGGGAGATGGAATGGCGGAGGTCTTTCGCCAAGCCGGCTTTGGAGTGCTCCATGACACCAACCTCTATGACTACCCGGTGTATGAGGATTCCTATGACCGCTCCCGCGCAGCGTTAAAACGCTGGCTGGAGCAGTACCCCACCATTAAGGTGGTGCTGGATGTGCACCGGGACGCGTTGGTATCAAAGGAGGGGGCCCCTTATAAATTTATTACCGAGTATGAGGGGGAGCAGGTGGCCCAGGTTATGCTGGTGATGGGCAGCAATGACGGCGGAGCGGAACACCCCAATTGGAGAGACAACCTGGCCCTGGCGGTGCAGTTGCAAATGCGCCTGGCCCAGAAGTACCAGAATTTAGCCCGGCCGATTACCCTGCGCTCCAGCCGTTTTAATCAGGATCTCTCTTCCGGTTCTCTCTTGGTGGAGGTGGGGGGTCACGGAAACACACTGCAAGAGGCCATCGCCGGAGGAAAGCTCTTTGCCCGGGAGATGGCGGAGCTATTACAGGCGATGGGAACGTAGTGCAATGGATTGCCCCCTGCCCGGCCCACGGCGGATATGGTGCCGTGGAGGGGGTAGGGGGCGGTTTCTAAGAGGAGGAGGGCGCTCCTTACGCGCTGGTCTTTGCGCCAAGCCGGACGCAGACGGCGCCAAGGACAAGTATGTTGCCGCAAAAAAATAGCCACACCAGCATGATAATCAGGCTGGTCAGAGATCCGTACAGCAGAGAATATTGGGAGGAGGCGCCGATAAAAGCGGAAAAGACCAGGGAGCTGATTACCATGGCGCCGGCGGTCAAGAGGGAGGACAGACGCACCGTGCGCTTGTTGGCCCGCCCCTTTGGGGTTCCTACAGAGTAGATACACAACAAAAGCAGCAGGACAAAGCAGAACAGCAACAGATACCGTACCCACCGCCAGAAGGAGGCCAGAGCCTCCAGGGGAATAAAGTCCAACAGCAGCTCCGGCAGATGGGCTTGGAGCATGGTAAAAAACCAATTGCCAGTGAAAATGACAACAATGGAGAGATAAATTGTCAACAGAAAAAGGACAGATAGGAATACACTCAAGCCCATACGCAAAAAACTGTTTTTAGGCGTATGGGCAAAAAGGTGGTCCATGGAGTAAAACAGGGTGCGCAGTGCGGCGGAAGCGGAAAACACAATCGTGCTGAGGGCCAGGCCAAGCGTCACCAAGGAGCGGTGGGTGGAGGCATATTCCAGATACTCCTGCAGCACCTCCAGCACCTGGGGCGGCAAAAATTGATTGAGAGAGAGCAGCAGTTCGGAGAGGTTGATATGGAACAGGCCAATGAAATAGTTTACGCACAGCAACAGGGGAAATAGCGTCATCACCAGGTAGTAGGCCAGCGCTGCCGCCGTCTGGGCGCCGCCGCCCAGCTGATAGAGGCGGAGGGCCTCCAGTGTCAGCGCCACCGGCTTTTTGGACAAAAATTGTTTCATAGGTCTGTTCCTTTCTCTGGACAAACTGGAAGCAGGATGCCCGTGTTCGCCCAGTTTCCCATAAAAATGACATAGCCTGTCAAAAAGCTCACAGACTTTCTGACAGGCTATCCATTTTGATTCAAAAGCAAACTCAGGCCAGCTTGCTCAACTTCACGGTCATCTTGCTCTTTTTATTGGCAGCGTTGTTCTTGTGAAGCAGTCCCTTGGCTGCGGCCTTGTCCACAGCCTTGACAGCCACCTTGTAAGCGACATCGGCCTCGCTGCGGTTGCCTTCCGCCACTGCGGATTCAAACTTTTTCAGGTTGGTCTTCAACGCAGATCTGGCAGCTTTGTTCTGCATGGTCTTTGCCTCATTGACCAGCACACGCTTCTTGGCAGACTTAATATTCGGCAAACCAAACACCTCCTCCGATTATAAAATCACAAAAATGAAACACAGTTTGCCTGCGCAGATATGTATTGTATCACTCGTCAAAAAAAAAATCAACTGTTTTTTTCTTTTTTCTAAGAGAAAGGATACTTTTTCAGCCGGTGCAAACACTAGAGTGGAAACAAACCGCAGTCGGAATTGGTCAATTTTTTCAGGAGGGATAGGGTGCAAAAGAAGAGACGCACGGATCTGGCGCTGGAGGCGCGGGAGCTATGGCGGGAGAGCGCGGCGCAAAACACAGCGCTAAACGGTGTGAAGGCGCGGGATGGGCAGCGGGAAGGCTTTCCTGTCACCACAGTGGAAATTTTAAATGAAGAGGGAGAACAGGCACTGGGAAAAAACCGGGGCACCTATATCACGCTGACTTTGGATGCGCTGCTTCACCGGGAAGAGGACGCCTTTGGCCGCGGGGCCCGGGCAATTGCCGCGGAGCTGGACGCCCTGCTCCAGGATTTTCCGCAGGACGCGCCCGTGCTGGTGGTCGGTTTAGGCAACCGGGCCATCACGCCCGATGCAATTGGCCCTAAGGTACACGACCACACAATGGTAACCCGGCATCTTGTAGCGCAGATGCCCGAGCATTTTGGCACGTTTCGTCCTGTCGCCTCCCTTTCCACAGGGGTGCTGGGTACCACCGGCATGGAGAGTGGAGAGTTGGTGGAAGCCGCCGTACAAAAGCTGCATCCCGCCTGCGTCATTGCGGTGGACGCGCTGGCAGCCCGCTCCTTGAGCAGGGTGTGCCGCACTGTGCAGCTGGCGGACACCGGAATTACCCCCGGCTCCGGAGTGGGAAATCACCGCCGGGCACTGAACCGGGACAGTCTTGGGGTGACCGTGATTGCCGTAGGGGTGCCTACAGTGGTGGATGGGGCCACCCTGGCGGCCGACCTGATTGGAAGCGATGATCTGCCCGATTTGGGAGCAGGGCGGGATATGCTGGTAACGCCCAAGGATATTGACAGTCAGGTGGCCGACCTGTCCAAGGTCATCGGATATGGCATCAATTTGGCGCTTCACCCGGGGCTGACTGTGGAGGACGTGGATCTGTTCCTCAGCTAAAAAACGGGAATTGCCCGGCGTACGCGCAAGAGAGGGATTGTATCTGCGCCGTAGCTCCCATAAGCGGTGTAAGTGCGGAGTCCTTTGTTGCATAAGGGGTAAAAAGATCTACGGCAGTTCTATTGCATTCAAGGGTGTTCTCATGGGTTTGAGAACACCCTTTGCGGTCAAATATTCTAAGAACCTGTATTCATAGATCAATATGCCGCCATCTGCAGTGGTACGGGCTTCCATCCCATTCTGCCTGTTGAATGCAACAAGATAAGGGATTCACCAGAAGCAGAAAAAGTTTTGCGAAAGCAAATTCCGAACCGCCATCCACACCAGCAGCCAGACCACCATGCCCCAGCAGAGGTATGCTTCCCGCTTGAGCAGCCTTCCGTTTCCACTCTGGACGTAGCGCAGGCCGCAGCGCGCACCCAGAAACAACAGCATAGGCAGACAGACCATAAGCCCGGGATTGTAGGCCCAAGCCGCCGCGAGGTCCAGGCGCAGCAGCGCCAGGCACATGTGTGACACCCCGCATCCCGGGCACTGGAATCCGGTTGCCGCGTGGACCGGACAGGGAAGCATCCAGCCCGTTCGGATACAGAAAAACGCATAGGCAAGCCCCGCTGCCAGCAGGATACCGCAGCGCAGCAATAGCGTGGCGAAACGCCGGCTCATTGATCCTCGGGGGAATAGCGGTTTAGCTCATTCTGGGCCAACGCGAGAACAACGATATTGAGCGCAAACAGCTCCAGAAGCAGAAAAAGGATGGGAAAGCTGCCGCTGGGTACCTGATTGCGGTAGCGGGCGTTATCCAGCTTCTCCCCCAGTTTATAGGCCCAGTAAATACCGTAAATTCCACAGGTCACCAGCGTCAGCAAAAACGCCCCGATGCCAGACGTTGTGCGCTCCCCGGTTACCTCACTCACCTCATCTGTGAGGGTGACAAACCAATATATGGCATAAACCCCACAGGTGACAATGGAGAGAATCACCGCAATGGCTACATTCCTCTGTCGAACAATCACGTCACGATCCTTCCTTTCCTTGGTCAAATTTCGATATCATATCGCATGGGGACAGCATGTAAAAATCCGGTGCGATTATATTGATTTCCATTGTAACAGATTTCGACAAGCTATGCAATTCCCCGAGAGGACAAAAGCGCCGGGCCGCCATTCAGCAGCCCGGCGCACATCTGCTTGTCTGAATTACTCCAGCACCGCACCCCGGTCGGCGGAGGTGACCTGCTTTGCATACCGGGCCAGGTAGCCGGTTTTGATTCTGGGCTCCGGACAGACCCAGTTTTTTCTCCGGCCGGCCAGTTCCTCTTCACTCACCTGCAGTTGGATGGAGTGCTTAGGAATGTCAATGGAGATGATATCCCCCTCCCGCACCAGGGCGATAGGCCCGCCGGCCGCCCCCTCCGGGGAGATATGGCCGATGGAAGCGCCCCGGGTCGCCCCGGAGAACCGTCCGTCTGTAATCAGCGCCACGTCTTTGTCAAGCCCCATGCCCGCAATGGCCGAGGTGGGATTGAGCATCTCCCGCATACCGGGGCCGCCCTTTGGCCCTTCGTAGCGGATCACCACCACATCCCCGGCGACAATCTTTCCGTCATAGATGGCGGCGATGGCGTCCTCCTCACAGTCAAACACCCGGGCCGGGCCGGAGTGCACCATCATCTCCCGGGCCACGGCGGACTGCTTGACTACGCAGCCGTCAGGAGCCAGGTTGCCCAGCAGCACGGCGATGCCGCCGGACTTAGAGTAGGGGTTCTCCGCTGTGCGGATGACCTGGGGATTGAGATTCTCCACGCCCGCCAGATTTTCCGCCACCGTTTTGCCCGTACAGGTCATCAATCCGGTATCCAGCAGGTCCAGCTTCGCCAGCTCCGCCATCACCGCGTACACGCCGCCCGCCCGCTCCAGATCCTCCATATAGGTGTCCCCGGCGGGTGCCAGGTGGCACAAATTAGGGGTTTGGCCGGAGATCTCATTGGCCATGGCAAAAGAGAGGTCTATTCCACACTCGTGGGCAATCGCCGGGAGGTGCAGCATCGTATTGGTGGAACAGCCCAGGGCCATGTCAATGGTCTCCGCATTATGGAAGGCTTCGGCGGTCATAATATCCCGGGGGCAAATATTCTGTTCCACCAGTTCCATGATCTGCATCCCCGCGTGTTTTGCCAGGCGCAGCCGGGCGGAATAGACTGCCGGTATGGTGCCGTTGCCCCGCAGGGCCATGCCAATGGCTTCCGTCAGACAGTTCATGGAATTGGCGGTGTACATGCCGGAGCAGGAGCCGCAGGTGGGGCAGGCATTTTGCTCGTACTCCTCCAGCTCCCGGTCATCCAGCTTACCGGCATAGTAGGAGCCCACCGCCTCAAACATGTGGGAGAGACAGGTGCGGCTGCCGCTGTTCATTGTCCCGGCCAGCATGGGGCCGCCGGAGACAAAGATGGTGGGGATATTCACCCGGGCTGCGGCCATAAGCAGGCCCGGAACGTTCTTGTCACAGTTTGGAATCATCACAAGGCCGTCAAACTGGTGGGCTATGGTCATGGCCTCGGTGGAGTCGGCAATCAGCTCCCGGGTGACCAGCGAGTATTTCATCCCCACATGCCCCATGGCGATGCCATCGCACACCGCGATGGCGGGAAATTCCACCGGAGTACCCCCCGCGATGCGAATGCCCGCCTTCACCGCCTGAGAAATCTTGTCCAGATTCATATGACCCGGGACAATCTCGTTGTAGGAGCACACCACGCCGATCAGCGGCCGCTCCAGCTCCTCCTTGGTATAGCCCAGCGCGTATAAAAGAGACCGGTTGGGGGCCGCGGGTACGCCCTTCGTAATGACATCGCTTCGCATGATATTACCTCCCACAGAATTAAGTTGTATGATTTCTATTGCATTGTATGACCTTATATTATATGATAGGGAAAGAAATGTCAATATCCTCTTTCCGCTTTTGATTGGAAATCATAGAACAGGAGCCTGACCTATGAAGAACATCAGCCTGCGCCAACAGACCACCGACCGCCTCTACACCATGATTGTGGTGGAACAGCACCTGACCCCTGGCGGTAAACTGCCCAATGAACTGTTGCTCTCCCAAGATCTGGGGGTCAGCCGCACCACGCTGCGGGAGGCCATCCGCACGCTGACCGCCCAAGGCGTTCTGGAGGTACGGCGTGGAAAAGGCACCTTTGTCTCAGAGCGAATAAACGAGATCAATGACTTTGGTTTTTCCGGTTTACAGCACGTGCGCGGACAGCTGCGGGATTTATTTGAGCTGCGTCAGGTCTTTGAGCCGGCCGCCGCCCGGCTGGCCTGCCAGCGGGCCACGGAGGAGGAGCTGCGGGAAATTCTGACCCTTGGACAAGGGGTAGAGGACTGCATTCAAACCGGCCGCAACCGGACCGAGGCGGACTGGGCCTTTCACGCCGCCATTGTGCGGGCCACCCACAATGAGTTTATGACGCGCCTGCTCCCCGTCATCCACCAAGCGGTGAGCGGCGCCGTTGTCGCCGGTGGAAACGAAGCGCGGCTGGCGAAGGATACCCTTCAGGACCACGGGATGCTCATGGATTTTTTCCGCAAGCGGGACGCCGTGGGCGCAGAACATGCCATGGCCATCCACATGCTCCACAGCATTGATACATTGGAGCTGGAAGCGCATTCCTAAGAAACGGAAGCGCGGTCAAACAGAGGGGATTGCGCAACATATGCTTGCCTCTGAAACATAGAAACAGTGGTGGTGTCCCCGCCGAAAGTGGGGACACCACCACTGTTTCTAATAAACTATTTCTTATAGAATTTTGCTTATGACAGGAATAGGGCTCGCTCTTCTCCTGCTCATCTGCGGCCTCTCCGCCGGATGAGCCGATATCAAGGCGCGCAGCGCATATGACCGCACACCCTTTTTGATAAACGAAGGCGGGCCGTCCCATGGGGACCGCCCGCCTTCGTTTGATAGAATGATAACCGGATCAGTTGGACGCGGTATCGGGATCGGTATCATCGCCCCAGAGCATGTTTTTGCGCAGTTCAGCGCCCACGGTCTCCATACCGTGCTTGGCCAGCTGGTGGCGCTTGGCATTGAAGAACGTGCGGCCATTCTTATTCTCTGCAATCCACCTGCCGGCAAATGTGCCGTCCTGAATGTCGCTGAGCACCGCCTTCATGTTCTTCTTGGTCTCCTCATAGGGCAGCACGCGGCAACCGGAGACATATTCGCCAAACTCTGCCGTGTCGGAGATGGAGTAGTTCATCATGGCCACGCCGCCCTTGTTGATCAGGTCAATGATCAGCTTCATCTCGTGGATACACTCAAAATAGGCGTTCTCCGGCGCGTAGCCTGCCTCCACCAGGGTCTCGAAGCCCAGCTTCATCAGTTCCACCACGCCGCCGCACAAAACGGCCTGCTCGCCAAAGAGATCGGTCTCCGTCTCATCCTGGAAGGTGGTCTCCATCACGCCGCCCCGGGCGCCGCCGATGCCCGCGGCATAGGCCAGTCCCAGCTTATAGGCGTTGCCGGTGGCGTTCTGTTCCACCGCGATGAGACAGGGCACGCCCTTACCCGCCACATACTGGCTGCGCACCGTGTGGCCGGGGCCCTTAGGGGCGATCATCAGAACATCCACATCCGCGGGAGGATTGATCTGGCCATAGTGTATATTAAAGCCGTGGGCAAACAGGATGGCCTTGCCGGCCTCCAGATTGGGGGCAATATCCTTCTTGTACATATCCCCCTGGGCCTCGTCATTGATCAGGATCATAATAATATCGGCCGCCTTGGTGGCCTCGGCCACCGTCATCACCTGAAAGCCATCCTTCTCCGCCACGGGCCAACTCTTGCCGCTCTGGCGCAGGCCGATGACCACATCGCAACCGGAATCCCGCAGGTTCAGCGCATGGGCGTGCCCCTGAGAGCCGTAGCCCACAACAGCCACCTTCTTGCCGTTCAAATAGCTTACATCACAGTCCTTCTCATAGTACATTTTTGCCATAATCATATTCCTCCTTTAGTTTTGTGTCGTCATATATGGTACTGCGTCCTCTTTCAAGGGCGATTGTGCCCGTTCTGGCAATCTCCAGCACGCCAAACTCCCGCAGGAGCTCCTCAAAGGCATCTGTCTTGTCCTTGTCCCCGAAGATGGCGACCGTTAAGGTCTCCAGGCTGACGTCAATGATATTGGCCCGGAAAATGCTGGTCATCTGCATCACCTCGTCCCGGCTGTGCCGGTCCGGGGTTAGCACCTTAATCAGGGCATACTCCCGCTTTAAAGAGGTGGCCTCATCTAAAATCTTTACCGCCATCACCGGCAGCAGTTTGCGGCACTGGGCGGCAATCTGCCCCACCATCAGCTCGTCCGCCAGAATGACAATGGTGACCCTGGTCACCCCCGGCTCATTGGAGGAGCCCGATGTGATGGACTCAATATTGTATCCCTTGCGGGAGAAGAGCCGTACCACCTGGGACAGGACGCCCGGACTGTCCTGCACCAGGAGGGACAGGGTATAGGCCTTCTTTTCCATATTAAACTCCGCCTTTTTCACAGCGCTTCCCCCTTCCCTACACCAACAGAAAATCGGTAATCTTTGAGCCGCCGGCCACCATGGGACTGACCATCTCATCTTGGTCAATCACCGCGTCAATAACACAGCCCCGGTCTCCGATGAGTCCTTCGGCCATAGCCAGCTCCATCTCCTGCACATTGGTCGCCCGGAATCCTTTCAGGCCATATGCTTCGGCCAATTTAACAAAATCAGGGCCCCGGTCCAGCGTGGTCTGAGAGAACCGCTTGCCGTAGATCAAATTCTGCCACTGGCGTACCATGCCCAGCGCCCCGTTGTTGAAAATAACGGTGATGATGGGCAGATTGTAGTGCTCCACGGTTGCCAGTTCATGACAGTTCATACGGAAGCAGCCATCCCCCGTGGTATGCACCACCGTCTTCTCCGGGCAGCCCATCTTGGCGCCAATGGCCGCCCCCAGGCCAAAGCCCATGGTGCCAAAGCCCCCGGAGGTAAGAAGCTGGCCTGGATAATCAAAGTGAAAATGCTGGATGGACCACATCTGGTGCTGGCCCACATCGGTGGCCACAATGGTGTCCCTGGGCGCCATACGCTGGATAACCTTCAGCACCTGGCTGTGGGTAAGGGTCTCCTCCCGCGGTGCGCTCAGCTCCCTCTTCATGGAGAGGATCTCCTCTTTCCATTCCGGGTGGCTATATTGGGGGATTTTTTCATTGAGCAGGCTCAGCACCCGCCGGGCGGATCCCACAATGTGGTGGTCGGTGAGCACATTTTTATCAATTTCTGAGCGGTCGATATCGATGTGCACAATCTTTGCCTGACTGGCAAAGGAGGGCGGGTTCAGCGCCACCCGGTCGTTGAGACGGCTGCCCACCACGATGAGCAGGTCGCACCGGGCAATGGCCTCGTTGGAGGCCCGGGAGCCGTGCATTCCCACCATTCCGGTGGTAAGCTCATGTCCGCCGGAAAGACCTCCCGCGCCCATAATCGTGATCGCCACAGGGCAGTCCATCTTCTCAGCAAAGGTCCGGAACTCCCTGTGGGCCCGTCCCCGCACCACGCCGCCGCCGCACAGGAGCATGGGGCGCTGCGACCGGCCGATCAGTTCCACCAGGGTGTCAATGTCCTCCATGTCCGGCTCCGGCGCCTTCAGCCCGTGGTGGGCGCTGTACTCCCGCAGGCTGCGGCACTGCCGGTTCTCCCCCCAGGGGATAAACTCATAGTCGATTTCCACATTGGGGAAGGTAACGCTTTTCAGCAGGTCAATCAGCACCGGGCCCGGCCGCCCTGTGGCCGCCACGGCAAAGGCCTGGCGCATGATATCGGGGATGGTTTGGGCATCCCGCACCAGGTAGGTGGCCTTTGTAATGGGCATTGCGATGCCGGTGATATCCACCTCCTGAAAGGTGTCCCGCCCCAACAGCGACTCTGTCACATTGCAGGTGAGAAAGACCACGGGGGAGGAGTCCATAAACGCTGTGGCAATGCCCGTAGTCAGGTTGGTCGCCCCTGGCCCGGAGGTGGCAAAGCACACCCCCACCTTGCCGGTGGCTCTGGCATACCCGTCCGCGGCGTGGGACGCGCCCTGCTCGTGGGCGGTCAACACATGCCGTATTTTGTCCTGGTAATGATACAGCTCATCGTAAAGATTCAGAATGGTTCCGCCAGGATAGCCAAAGACGGTGTCCACCTCCTGCTCCAGCAGGCATTCCATGATGGCTTTTGTCGCTCTTATTTTCACTAGACTCTCCTCAAATCTTTCCTCCGCCCTTCTGCACCGCAATGACTCCGGTACGGGCCACCTCTAAGATGGAGAAGGGACGCATCATACTCTCAAAGATATCAATGCGCTCGGGCGTATCCGATAGCTCCAGCGTCATGGAGGTGGGGGAGATATCATCCACCTTTGCCCCCATAATGTCGCATATGGCCATAATGTCCTGGCGGGTCTTATTGCTGGCGTTGACCTTTAAAATCATCAACTCCCGGCCGATGAGACTCTCCGGCTCCAGTGTGCGGACCTTAATGACCTCCACCAGCTTGTTGAGCTGCTTTTCCACCTGTTCGACCACATTGTTTCCGTTATCCACAATGATGGTAATCCGGGAAATGGCGGGGTCGTCCGTGATCCCCACGGCCAGTGACTCAATATTAAAAGCCCGCCGGGAGAAGAGGCCGGTAATCCGGTTGAGCACGCCTGCGCGGTTTTCCACCAGCACGGAAATGGTCTGTTTCATGGTCTGTCCCTCCCTTCCTTAGTCGTTGGTGGTCGTGTCTGGGTGAACGTTTACAATCAGAAGCCGGCCCCCCGGGGTGTGCAGCAGCTCCTCCACGGCGAAGTCCACCTGCTCCTCGGAGCTTACCGTTGTACTCTCCAAGCCATAGGCATCGGCAATGGTTCGGAAATCCGGGGATCCGTCCAGTGCCACCCCAAAGGGGCCGGAATAGTCCGTCTTTTGAATCTGGTTGACCAGCCCCAACACCTGGTTGCGGAAGAGGATGATCTTCACATCCATCTCCGCCGCCCGGATGGCGGCCAGCTCATTCATCGCCATCTGGAAGGAGCCGTCCCCACAGACCACCACCGTTTGCCGCCTGGGCTGCGCCACCTTCACGCCGATGGCGGCGGGCAGGGCGTAGCCCATGGTACCAAGGCCGCCGCTGGTGAGAAAGCGCGCCTGCGCCCTGACAGTCAGATGCTTGCAGGCCCAAATCTGATTTTGACCCACATCCACACAGACAGCGGCGTCTTCTTCCAGTTTTTCGCCCAGGACGCGCAGCAGGCGCCCCGGAAACACATAGCCCTCGCGCTGGGGGAAGGAGCGCCCCAGCTCCTCCCGCCGCCTCTCCTGGAGATGCGAGAGCCACTCCTGACTCTCCGGCAGCGGCTTTGGCTTGCGGGCGGCCAGCTGGCGCAGGATGGTCTTCACATCCCCCACCAGAGGGATGGCCGCGCGCATGTTCTTGCCAATCTCCGCCGGATCCACATCAATGTGGATGGTGGCCATGCGCTCCTGTATCACATCGGGAGATAAGATGGCCCGGTCCGCGGCGCGGCTTCCCACCAGAATCAGCAGATCTGATTTGGAAAGCGCCTTATTCGCGCAGACATTGCCATGTGCCCCGATCATCCCCATATTCAGGGGATGTTCTGTGGGGAGGAGCGACAGGCCCATCATGGTGGTCACCACAGGGACAGACATCTTTTCCGCGAGCAACTCCAGTTCCTCCGCCGCATGGGCGAGAAACACCCCCCCGCCGGCCAAAATCACCGGCTGTTTGGACTGGGCAATGGCCTCGGCCACCCGCTTGATCTGTAGATCATGACCCTTGACACTGGGCTTATAGCCCCGGATATTCACCTGATCCGGGTAGACAAACGTTCCGCTGAGCTCCTGATTTTGTACATCGATGGGGATATCGATCAATACCGGGCCGGGGCGTCCGGTGGAGGCAATATGGAAGGCCTCCTTCACAATCCTGGGTATCTCATTGGCATCCTTTACCAGATAGCTGTGCTTGGAGAAGGGGGCCACCGCCCCGGTGATATCCACCTCCTGGAAAATATCCCGCCCCAGCAGGTGACTGGGCACCTGTCCGGTAACGGCCACTAGGGGGATGGAATCCATATAGGCTGTGGCGATGCCGGTCATCAGATTGGTGGCGCCCGGGCCGGAGGTCACCATGCACACCCCCACCTTCCCGCTTACCCGGGCATAGCCGGAGGCCATATGCCCCGCATTCTGTTCTGTGCGCACCAAGGTATAGCCGATCTCCGGGGACGCGCTCAGTGCGTCCACCGCGGGGCAGATGGTAGCCCCAGCATAGCCAAACAGATGCTCTACCTGTTCCCGTTTCAGACTTTCAATCAACGCCTGCGCTCCTGTCATCCCATGTCACCTCCACAATTTCTCTTCTGGTTTCCTGCCGCATGCAAAACAAAACGGCTTCGTCCTATGATCAATAGGACGAAGCCGAAACCCGCTCCGTGGTACCACCTAAATTCGCAAAGCAACTACACTTTACGCACTTAACTCCCCTGTAACGGAGGGATCCCGTTTCCGCCTACTGGGGGCCGCGCCCCGTTCAACAGAACCGCTCACGGGTGATGTTCAGCGCCACGATCCTTCACAGGAGCTTACACCAGCCGCTCCCTCTCTGTGCATCCAGGCCTGCCTACTTGTCCGCTCATCGCACTGTTTCATCTGGCAATACCAGATTTGAGTATTTCCTTCATCTTATCTTCAATCACACAATTTGTCAATCATTATTTATCAATCATTTTTACGTGGAAAACGTTTTAAGCGCTGAATCACAGTGAAAGAAACACCTAGGCCGCTCCCCTCAAGCCGGCTGCCCTCTGGGTCAAGATACCGTGCGGTGGCCAAAGGCGGCGCACGGCAGTTCATCAGTTCCCATCAGTTCCCATCAGCTTCCCTTGGAGACATAAGGAGAGATCAAGTCCGCCAGTGAGCTGACATTCCGTGTCTGAATCAAAACGGTTCCGCTGCCGCGGAATTCATTGACAAGCCCCTCACCGGTGGTAAAGCCAAAGGTTCCAGAGGCGACCTTTATGCTGTAATCCAGCGTACTGCTCCAGGCCACCACATGGGTGTTATCCACGACAAGAGGGCGCCCCGGCTCCACCTGAAGCTCAATCAGATCACCATAGGCGCAGATCAGCATGGTTCCGCTGCCCTGGGTCTCCATCACAAACAGTCCGCCGGTGCCGCCAAAGACGGCCTTTCCTACGCTCTGGCGCTGCATAACATAGGTCACATTGCTGTCACAGGCAAGGAATGCATGGTCATTGAGCCGCCACTGCCGGGTGCCAACACTCAGCTCCATGATTTTGCCCGGGGTGCCGGGGGCAAGGCCGATCTTGGCGCCGCTTGCCACGCCCACCGCGCTGGTGATAAACATACTCTCGCCGCTGACCATAGAACGGCCAAGGGCCTTGACAATGCCCCCCAGCCCGCCGGAGCCATTGCTGTTCATCTTCCCCTCCAGAGACACATCTCCGTTGTGATAGACCATGGCGCCCCGCTCCAGGCGAATTTCCTCCCCCTTTTGCAGCGTCACCTCAACCATCGGAAATGCATTGCTCTGAGTCATCGTGTACTGCATGTTTGCTTCCTCCTGCAATCAATCATTTATGCTCAAGCGGCGCTTATTCCCCGCCTGACATCAATTAAATTTCCCATCTGTACGATATCACATGACCCCATGCTTCCTCCTGCTCAAATACGGAGTCCTGTGTGGGCCAAATTCAGTCCAACACGGATCTTGTCCGCACACCGCCCCGGGCTATTGAGCGCCCCGCCCCACATTCCGCCGGAGAACGGAGCGGGGGGGAACCGGTCCGGGCAGTCTGGTATAAAAGGTCATTTGGGGTGTTCGTACCGTGTCAACCTGCCGCATCTGTTCGTCTCTCAGCACTCCAGCCGTAAACTGCACGGGAGGCACATCGGGACCCACCAACTCCAGCACATCGCCGCCGGAAAATTTATTGCGCAGAGCAAGCCGGGCATTTCCCTCCCCATCGCACTCCTCCACCACCGCTACAATCTGCCAGTCATGAAGGTACTGGCTGCTGCTTGTATGCTGCCCCGGATGCCCGAAAAAAAATCCGGTGGAGTAGTGGCGATGGCTGACATGCTCCACCTCGTCCCGCCAGATGGGATCCAGGGGCTGTCCGGCCAGCGCCGCGTCCACAGCGTGACGGTAGGCCCCGGTCACCACGGCGGCATAGTAGGCCGACTTGGCCCTCCCCTCAATTTTCAGCGAATGGATTCCAGCCTCCACCAATTGCGGGATATGGTCGATCATGCAAAGATCCCTGGAGTTCATGATGTAGGTCTCTCCATCTTCTTCCAAGATGGGAAAATACTCCCCCGGCCGCTTCTCCTCCACCAGGGCGTATTGATAGCGGCAGGGCTGGGCGCATGCCCCCCGGTTGGCGTCCCGTCCTGTCATATAGTTTGACAGGAGGCACCGGCCGGAATAGCTCACGCACATGGCGCCGTGCACAAACACTTCCAGCTCCAAGTCCCGGGGGGTTTTTACGCGAATGCCCTGAATTTCCTCCAGAGACAGCTCTCGGGCCAAAATCACCCGGCGCGCGCCCAGCTCGTGCCAGGCCAGAGCCGACTGGTAATTCACGACACTGGCCTGGGTGGAAATATGGATCTCTACCCCCGGCGCATACCGTTTGGCCAGAGACAGCGCGCCCACATCCGCCAGGATCACCGCATCCGCCCCCGCATCCTGAAGAAACTCCAGCCACTGGGGGAGGCGGTCAATCTCCTCATTTCTGGGCATGGTATTGCAGGTCACGTGCATCCGTACCCCCGCGTCATGGCATCGCTTCACCGCCTGGCGCACCCCCTCCTCATCAAAGTTTCCCGCAAAGGAGCGCATTCCAAAGGCGTTTCCGGCCAGGTACACCGCGTCCGCACCGTAAGAAACCGCCATATTCAGCCGCTCCAGGTCCCCCGCGGGGGCCAAGAGCTCTATCGTCCTGCTTTTTATCGCGTTTCCCTCCCCGTATGGAGATACCCGGACAGACCGCCCGGGTATCTCCAGCTTAATTGTTTTGATACAGCGCCTGGCTGCCCAAAAACTCCTGCAGGCCCGCGTAGGTCTTGTAGAAATGGTGCAGTCCATCATCTCCCAGCGCATAGTAGTACAGGTCGGTACTTTCCGGTTGCATGGCAGCCTGGATGGACTCCATACCGGGGTTGGCGATGGGCCCGGGTGGCAGCCCCTTGTATAAGAAGGTGTTGTAAGGGCTGTTCACATTGTCGCGGTCATACTGTGTCACCTGCTGTCCTGTCGCATACAGGATGGTGGCGTCAATATTCAAATAGCCCGCCGTCTCATAGCCGGGGTTGTTCAGGCGGTTATAGATGACGGATGCAATTTTGGCCCTGTCAGTACCGTCCGTCTCCTTCTCAATCATGGCGGCAATGGTGAGCATCTCGTGAACGGAATAGCCGCTGTCCGTCACCGCCTGGCGCATCTCATCGGTAAATTTGGAGTCAAAGTTCACCAGCATTCTGTTGATGGCGTACCGTGGATCATTGGGCGTATAAAACTCATAGGTATCGGGGTACAGATAGCCCTCCAGCCTGGTGGGATCTCCCAGCGGAATATCCCGCAGGAAAGAAAAGGCGTAATCATAATTGGCGGCCTCCTCATTCAAATCCTCCACCGTGGCCACCCCCTTATCCTCCAGCAGTTGGAAAATCTGCTCCACTGTGTAGCCCTCCGGAATTGTGACTGTCACATTTGCCCGGGTGGATGAGTTGGCGGACATCCCGGAAATCAGCGCCCGGTAATCCATATCCGTGTTCAAAGTAAATGTCCCGGCGCTGATTTTCTTTTCTCCTCCGGTAAAGGCGGCAAAGAGCCGGAACAGCAGCTTGTACTCAATGAGGTCATTCTCCCCCAACCGATTCACCACATCACCAAAGGAATCCTCGCTGGTGATGGTGATGGTGATCTCCTTCGCCTCTTTGTTCAGCGCCAGCATATCGTTTGCGGCCACCCAGCCCACACATGCAAGAATGACGGACACGCCAACAATCATAATAATATAGAGCAGGGCAAAGCCCATCTTTGCCCCCGCGCTTTTTTTGCGGTGAGACCGGCGGGGACGGGGGCCGGCTCCCTGCTGCGTATGTTCTGTTCTTCTTTGTTCCTGCGCCATAGGGTCAGCTCCTAACTTAAATGAAAAATTTTTTTGGTTAATTGATGAACCCGGGACAGGCGCACTCCATAGAATGGTATATACGCCAGGGACCCTCGTCCCGGCTACATGAAGCGAGGTGAATGTGTATGTGTTGTGGAAATAATAATAATAGCAGTTGTATTTGGATTATCCTGATCATCATCATCCTCATCAGCTGTTGCGGCGGAAACAGTTTTGGCTTCGGCAACAACTGTGGCTGCAACAATTGTGGCTGCTGCTAACTGCAAAAAGAAGGGAAAAGCGGGGCTGAACAGTCCCGCTTTTTTCTATCTCTCCGTGTGCGGGCTGGCATAGATTGCCTGTTCCGTGAGGACAAGCTCCACGGGCCTGTCATGGTGCGCTGTGGGAAGAACCCTTTGCAGCACCTTTTCCCTGCAAAGCCCCACGGTATTCCCGGCATAATCGGAAAGCCATCTGTCATAATACCCCCCGCCAAATCCCAAGCGGTACCCTTTGGTATCATAGCACATGGCGGGGACGAGTACCAGTTCAATTTCTTTCTTCTTCACCTCTGGACAGCTGCGCGCGGGCTCCCGAATTCCCATCCCAGCCATGTCATAGGGATCCCCGGGCACATACTGCAATGCCAGCATGCCGCGCTCTTGTATCATGCGGGGCAGGCACACCCGCTTTCCCATCTGGGTCAGCACGGAAACGAGCTGCATGGTGTCCGGCTCAAACCCTTCCATCCCCCAAAAGAGCAAAAGCGTTGCCGCCTGTTTTACCTGGGGCACAACAAGAAACTTTGCAAAGAGGGCCCGGTCGCTTTGCGCCAGCTCCTCCGGCGGACAAGCGCCCACAATACCACGGATTTTCCGGCGCAGCTCAGCTTTCTGCTCTTGAATAGTGGATGGCATGACAGACCTCCTCCGCCCGGCTCTCCCCGGCCAACACCGAAATCAGGGCAAGCCCAAATTCATAAGCGGAGCCGGCCGCCTGTGCTGTGATCATACGCCCATCCACCACCACGAGCTTGCTGGGATGCAGGACAGTGGAGCCCATCTCGTCCGCCAATCCGGGATAACACACGCCCTGGCGGCGGTCCAACAACCCCAAGTGGGCCAAAATTGTTGGCGCGGCGCAGATGGCGGCTACCCAGACTCCCCCCTGCTCCGCCTTTTGAATCAGTGTCAGCACGTTTAAATTGGCCTGCAGGTTTCGTACCCCGGTGCCGCCGCCGGGGAGCACCAGCATCTCAAGCTCCTCCGCCCGGATGCCTTGCAAGGTGACATCGGCTTGTACCGTAATGCCGTGTCCGCCGGTTACAGTGCGGCCATCTACGCCCACTAAGTTCACATCAATCCCAGCCCGGCGCAGTAAATCCGCGGGAACCAGGGCCTCTATTTCCTCAAACCCCTCTGCCAAAAGTATCGCTACCACGTTCGCTCCGCTCCTTTCCTCCCTAGTTGTCCCAGCATCGGCTCCACCAAGGTTACAATCTCCTGGTGAATCGCACCGATCCTTTTTAGCTGTCCCGCTGCATCCACACAGTCAATCCGGTACCATCCCAACAGCCGGGCCGCCCTGAGCGCCGTTTCCCGGCATGCGGCGAGATAGGCCGTATCCGTCTCGTGGATGTCTCCTTTGGTTCCGGCCCTCTGCTCCCGCTGGCGCAGGAGCGTGGCAGCTTGCTCTGTCGGCATATCCAGATAGACCACCGCGTCCGCGCGGGGCAGGCCGAGCTTATCATGTTCAAAGTCGTCCAGCCAGCGCAAAAAACCCTCCTGTTCACCAGGCGGACATTTGACCGCCTGATGAACCGCGTTAGAGCTGGTATACCGGTCAGCCAGCACCAGCCCTCCACCGGCATAATATTTTCCCCACACTTTTTTCAGCGAGGCATAGCGGTCCACGGCATAAAAGGCCGATGCGGCATAGGGGTTCACATCTCCCGGGGCGGAGCCGAATTCTCCCCCCAGGTACATGCGGATCAGGGCGGAGGAGGGCTCGTCATACTGCGGAAACACCAGCCGGCGAAAGTCCCGCCCTTCCCGCTCCAGGCGCTGGCAGAGCGCCTGAAATTGGGTCGATTTTCCCGATCCGTCCGTCCCCTCAAAGACAATGAGCTTTCCCGCCATCAGGAATTCCCCTTTCCTGTGATACGCGTCTTTCCCGCCTTGACCAGCACCAAGGGAAGCTTGGCCATGCGGGAGATACGCTGTGGCTCTTTCTTCAGCCGGTAGGCCCATTCCAGCCCCAGCTTCTGCCAGGTCTCCGGCGCGCGCTCCACCTTCCCGGCGAAGACATCCAGCGCGCCGCCCAAGCCAACCGCCAAACGGCACCCGGTATACACGCCCCACCGGGCCATCCAGTTCTCCTGCTTGGGCGCGCCCAGGCAGATGAAAAGCAGCTGAGCATTGGCCTGCGCCACCGCTCTGGCTGCCAGCTCCTCATCCTGAAAATACCCGTCCATTGTCCCGCACAGAGTAATCCCCGGGTACTGCCGGCCCAGGCAGTCCGCCGCCTCCTGAGCGATCCCCGGCTTTGCCCCCAGCAGAAACAGCCGGATTCCACGGTTTTCCTCACTGAGCTTCTGCAGCAGCCCTGTGGCAAAATCGATCCCCGGAACCCGGGCTGCCAACGGCGTTCCTAATATTTTTGCCGCATAGACCACGCCAATGCCATCTGCCAACGTCAGGTCCGCCCTGTTGAGGATCGCTCTAAACTTCATGTCCTGTTCCGCAGCAAGAAGAAACTCCGGATTTGGGGTGACGGCATAGTGAAAGCCCTCCTCCTGCAGCAGTGCTGCCCCGGCATCCACGGCCTGTTCCACTGTGAGGTTGTCAAACTGAATACCCAGAATCTCCGTTTTCACCCCAGTTTCCTCCTGCAAACGCTCCAAATCGAGCCATGTGAGCCGACTGGCAGCATGGCCATTATTTTAATATTGTACCATGCCGCTGAAAAAAAGTCCACGAATTCAAGGAAAGCTCACAAAAAATTAAACGTTCTCGCTTGTACAAACCTGGGCGCAGTGGTAAAATAAAATCCACTTACAGTTCGGCTGACAGGAGGCACACCACGATGGTACCAACCTATGACCAAATGGGTGACTGGATGGAAGAACTTGCATCGCAGTTCCCTGACGCTTTTTTTGACCGTCTGGATGGCGGAATCCAGTTGGATGAATCGGAAAAATCCAACCCGGCGTTCCCTCCGGGGGAGATGTATATCATGGGGGAGTACTGCCGGGACCTGGGGCGGTACATCGTACTATATTACGGCTCCTTCGCGGCGCTGTTGAAGGAAGAACCCGAGTCCGCTTGGAGGGAAGAGATCTTCCGTACCATCGCCCACGAATTTACCCACCACATGGAGGGCAAGGCCATGCTGCGCAGCCTGGAGGAGCGGGACGAGGAGTTCCTGCGGCAAGCGCTGGACGAATCCGCCCCAGACCGTCGCTGACCCCATCAGAGAAGGAGGTACACAATGGATTACCGCGCAATATTAGCCCGGGTTGACCACACCATACTCGCTCCCACCGCCACCTGGGAGCAGGTCAAAACAGTGTGCGATGAGGGACTGGCTTCCCGCACCGCGTCCGTCTGCATCCCGCCCCGCTACGTGCGCTCCGCCGCCGGTTATGTGGGCAACACCTTAAAGCTCTGCACTGTGGCGGGCTTTCCCAACGGCTACTCCACCCCTGAGGTCAAGGTGTTCGAGACAGAGGACGCCATTCGGGGCGGTGCGGATGAAATTGATATGGTAATCAATTTGGGACTGGTCAAGGCCGGGGACTGGGAGGGACTGCTCACCGAAATACGCGGTGTCAAACAGGCCTGCAACGGCAGAATCCTAAAAGTCATTGTAGAGGCCTGTCTGCTTACCCAACCGGAAAAGGAGATGCTGTGCCGCCTGGTCTCCATGTCGGGGGCGGACTTCATCAAAACCTCCACCGGGTTTTCCTCGGGGGGCGCCAGCCTGGAGGATATTGTGCTGTTTCGTGCGCTGTGCAGCCCTGAACTGCGCATCAAGGCCGCGGGCGGAATCCGCACGTTCGAGACTGCCCAGGCTTTCCTGGTCGCGGGCGCAGACCGGATCGGCAGCAGTCATCTTGTTTCACTGGCCCGAGAGAACATCGCGGCGCAGGCTGCAATCCAATAAAAATGGAGCCGCGTGTCCACCCTCCCTGTGCGGCAGAGGGGCTAAACCACACCACAGACCAATTCGCTCCCTCTGTTTATCATAAAATCCCACACCGGATGAGCCGGTGTGGGATTTTGATTTTGGACTGGACGCTTTGGCAAAACCGCCCTGTTTATGCTCTATTTCACATAGCCCATGCCAGACTTTTCCGTGAGGGTGGCGGCCTCTACAATGGCGTTGCTCCACTCGGTGTACGCCTCGCTGCGCAGCGTATTCCTGGCCGTATATTTCCAGGAGGGATCCTCCCAATTCACAAAATACATGATGTGCCAGCCCTTTGTGCTGCTGCCGGTGTTCTGGACAATTCCGGTATCCCCCGGCCGGCGGGCAGGAGCCAGCGCCCAATCGGTAAATGGATCCACATACCCGCTGTATTTTGTGACCGGCGATGACATCAGCCCGCCGTTGGAGGCGGAGCTGGTATCCGCGCTATGTTCCACGGCCAGCGCTCCGAAGGACTCTTCCGTTGCCTCTCCGGCCTCCCACCCGGCCAGCAGCTGCTCGGCCTTTTCCCTGGCGGCGGCATACTGCTCCTCTGTGGGCTGCGCGGCATCGCTGTCCTGCTCGGCCGCAACCAAAATATGCCGCACATAAGAGGTGGGGTCCTCATCCCGCACGCGGTCTTCAAACCGCGCCACATAGTAGACATAGGAGGTTCCGCCGTCATATTCTGTCAGGGTGAGGTCGCCTGCCTGACGGCCCGCCTCCTTGGCCCAGTCTGCAAAATCCTCTGTCACACTGGATCCGATGCGGGTCTCATTTTCATAAGCCCCATAGGGCTCGTACTCCTCTTCCAGCGCCCGGAAGTCCGCGCCGCCCTCCAGCGCAGCCAGTACTTCCTCTGCCTTCTGCTGCATTTCAGCCTTGTCCGCCTCAAAGAGCGCCTGCTGCTGCTGCTCAGTGAGTTCCACGGTATTTCCCGCTTCATCCGTGGTGGAGGTCTGCGTACTGGCGCGGAAGACAAAATAGGATAGTGCAAAGTGGTCTAAATTATCCTTATTTTCCTGATAATATGCCTCCAGCTCCTCATCGGAATACTCCAGGCTGTCAGAGTGACCCTGCGCATAGGAGGACGCGGTCACCCGCTCTTCCAACAGCTGCTTATAAACGCCTTCGGTGACATAGGCGCCGTAGTTGCCTTTGAGGAGGGCGGATACGCTGCCGTATCTAGAGGTCAACGCCTGTGTTTTCAGAGAGGACATGGCGCTATTAACTGCCTCTTGCCCCTCCTGGTCGAGCACATATCCGTCCTTTTTTGCGCTTTGCGCCATGGCGGAGTACCACTTCAACTCCTCCAGGGCCTGCTTCATGAAGTAGTCATAGTAGGTGGTGCCTTCCGCCTCGCTATAGGTCTGTGATTTCGCGCTTATACTGCTGTTAAAGCCGGACAGGCCGTAGCTTGCCATGGCCTTCTCATAGTTATATGCGGTCTGATAGTAATACTGCAGGTGGGCAGCGGAGTAACTCCTGTCACCCACGGTAACCGCCGCAACAGTTCTCTGAATCAGGCCGCTGTTCCATACCACAGTAAAAATGGCAAGCAGCGCGGCCACTACCCCGATGATAATATAAATCACACGGTTGCGGCGCGCAGCCCGTTCCTCCCGCTGTTTGGTTTCGTTCTGATCCAACCCGGCATTTTTACGGGTCTTCCGTTCACGTGAAGCACTCAAGTTGTTTCCATCCTCTCATATCTTTGGAATTCTTTCTGCTCAATCAGCATCCGCCACATTATACAGGAATTTCTTTCCTCTTTCAAGTGGAAAACAAATACTATTTTCATCCCAATTCCTGAAACAAAGATTAAAAAGAGCCGCAGCATTGCTGCGGCTCCAGTTCCAGGACCATCTTTCTATGCCCCGCTCTGGCCGTGTGAACCCGATTAAAACCTGCACAAAAGGCAGGTGGGTTGCCTCCACAGCGCTTGTTTGCTTCCAACTTCCAGCCTGCCCCGTGGGGGCCGCCGGGAGGCCTGCAATCCACGCTGTGAGGTCGGCATCCCATAAAAGAGATGTGGGTTTAATAGGGTCCATCACGCACCAAGCAGGAAAGCGGCCTGGCACTATGTTTCGTCTTCCTCCTCATCCTCTTCCGAGAACAGGCGGTCCATAAACAGCTGGTAGACTTCCTCCAGCTCTTCATCCGAGTCCAGAGTAGAGAGCATCTCTTCACCCTCCTCCTCAATCACCTTGAGGATCACCAGTCCCTGCTCCTCGTCATCCGCGTCAATTTCCAACGGCTCGCCGGTCTCCTCATCCTCTTCCACCGCAGGAGAAAAAGCGTGGTAGAGGACGCCGTTCTTTTCCAGTGTGTCCAAAAGTTCCAGCTCAAATTCATTGCCATCTTCGTCCGATACGGTAAAAAAATCAGGGCCAAACTCTTCCTGCATAATCTGTACCTCCCGATCCGTTATCACGTTTCTTATTGTACCCTGACACCGACAAAAATGCAAGGGCCAGCCACTTTAAAAAATTTTTCCTGCGCTGGGCGCTGCGTAATCACGGGATAGACAAATGGGAATAATGTGCTATAATAATTGGGGTTTCTGTGGCTATTGCCCCCATCCGGACGGAAGTTCTGTCCATTTTGACTGGAAATATTTTATGTGGATTTTAATATTTTCCGGCGATGAGATGTGCTATAATGGATCCACCGCGGGTTCTTTTACAGCACAGGTTCCCGAACAAAACACCGAGAAGCGCTGCAGTTCCAGCGTGCAACGGAGGTATCTAATCGTGTCTGAACAACATACCAACCATACAAATTCATCCCACTCAGCTTCCCAAGGCCAGGGGGGCGCCCCCCGTCCCAGAAAGCACCAGAAACAGAAGCAGGACCGGGGCAAGCGCATTGCGCTGAATGTGCTCAAGGTGCTGGGCACCCTGTTTCTCATCGGCCTCACCACCGGGGCCTTGTTATTGTGCTTTTTTGCCGTGTATGTACAAACAAATATCCTCCCCAACGCCCATGTGGACACCGATGATTTTTCCATTGGGGAAAACAGCGTCATGTACTACATGAATCAGGAGACCGGGAAATATGAGCCGCTGGTCACCTTACTCAGCTCCACCAATTCCATCTGGGTGGACTATGAAGATCTGCCCCAGAACCTGCTGGACGCCGCCGTGGCGATCGAAGACCGGCGGTTTTACACCCACAGCGGCGTGGACTGGAAGCGCACCGCCGCCGCCGTGCTCTATATGATGACTGGACAGGATATCCAGGGCGGCTCCACCATCACCCAGCAGCTGATCAAAAACATCACATCGGATGACGATGTCACCGTCAAGCGAAAGATCACGGAAATTTTCCGCGCCCTGGAGTTTGACGCCAACCATGAAAAGTCGGAAATTCTGACCTGGTACCTCAATATCATCTATTTGGGGGAGGGCTGCGTGGGGGTTGGCTCGGCCTCCTACGAGTATTTCGGCAAGCCGGTCTCCGAGCTGTCGCTGGCCGAGTGCGCCAGCCTGATTGCCGTCACCAACAACCCCTCCGTCTATAGTCCCTATGGCACGCTGCGCGTCACCAACCAGGAGACAGGTGAGGTCAAAACCTCTCAGGACTATAACAAGGAGCGCCAGCTCACAATCCTGTACCAGATGCTGGATCAAAAGCTGATTACCAAAGAGGAATACGATGCCGCTGTGGCGGAAGAGCTGCAATTTGTCCGCGCCCCCGGAGAGACTGACACGACCACCATCTACTCCTGGTACGAGGAGCTGGTGATCAAGGATGTGGTCGCCGACCTGATGAAGCTGGGTTACAACTCCAAAACAGCTAATATTTTGCTGTCCTCAGGGGGACTCAGTATTTACACCTGCCTCAACCCGGAAATTCAAGCCATGGCTGAGTCGATATATAACGACCGCTCCAACTTGAACTACACCTCTCCCAGCGGAACGCAGCAGCTGCAGTCCGCCATCACCATCATTGACAATTCAACGGGGGATCTGGTGGCTGTGGTGGGCCAGGTAGGGGAGAAAACGGGAAATCTGTGGCACAGCTACGCCACCGATTCGCGCCGCCAGCCCGGGTCCTCCATCAAGCCCCTGTCCGTCTACGCTCCGGCGCTTGAAATGGGCCTTACCACACCCTATTCCGTGGTGGACGACTATCCCTATCAAATTCTGGGGGGCAGCGCCTGGCCGGTCAACGTGGACGGAGTATACCGCGGCCTTGTCACAGTCAAAGAGGCTGTCACCAACTCCTATAACACCGTTGCGGTACGGGTGCTGAGCGATATGGTTACCCCGGCGGCTTCCTTCCAGTTTATGGAGGAGCGCTTCCACATTGACCTGGAGGAGGGCCGGGAGGTCGAAGGCCGGTATGTCACCGATGTGGCCGCCTCCCCTCTGGCGCTGGGCGGTTTGACCGATGGCGTGAGCCCCCGGGATATGGCCACGGCCTACGCCACCTTCCCCAATGGCGGCATTTACAGGGTCTCCCGCACCTATACACAAGTGGTGCGCAGTGATGGGACCGTCCTTTTGGACAACCAGATGGAGGAGGAGGTCGCACTCAAGACGTCCACAGCGTACTATATCAATGACATGCTCACAAGCGTGGTCTCCAGCGGCAGCGGCACGGCGGCCAGGCTCAACAATATGGCTGTGGCCGGAAAGACCGGCACCACCGACAGCAAATATGACCGCTGGTTTGTGGGCTACACCCCCTATTATACAGCAGCGGTGTGGATTGGTTACGCCGATCGCAACGAACGTGTGACCGCCCCGGGCAACCCGGCTGTCAACATGTGGCAAAAGGTGATGAGCCAGGTTCACTCCGGGTTGGACTACAGGTCTTTCACCAAGCCAAACAATCTCACCACCTACAGCTACTGCCAGGACAGCGGCCTGCTGGCCACGGATTACTGCCGCCAGGATCCGCGCGGCGACCGCATCGCCACAGGATCTGCCCTTCGGGACGATGTTCCCACCCAATACTGCACCTGCCACACGGAAGAATCCACTGTCACCGCGTGTGTAGATTCCCCCATCTATAACAGCTCCGGGGAACCCACGGGCCTTTACCACCTTGCCGGGGAGTTTTGCCCGGAGGAGAGCTTGCGGCAGATTACCTTGGTCAGCTTTGACCGGCAGATCATTGCGGGAATCCAGCCCAGGGACTATATGTTCCATTATGTGTTCACAGAGGCGGCCGGAACCTGCGAGGTCCATACGGAAGCGAAAAAGACCGATCCCTTGGAGGGGGAGGATCCCAACATCACGGATCCGGATGACCCTAACGGCGACCACTCCTCCTCCGGCGATCCCCCAGATGACTCCTCTCAAAATGGGGGGGGGAACTCCGGCGGTACGGATCATCCGGATGATATTCCCACGGAGACAGGGCTTCCCCCGGGGTACTAGCGTTTACGCGGTGAGAAAAGGAAATCAGCGGACTTGCGCTTCTAAGGGAAACGCAGGTTCGCTGATGTAATCCCTCTGTCCGGATTGCATGCTTCTGCCGCCGTTTGCCGGGATAAGGGAGCCTGTCCCAAAGCAATTGTGGAATTTGCAGCAGGGCGGTCAAACCACTGTGCTCCCACCGCCTTGGCTGCGCACATTCAGAGATGGGATAGCCCTTCCGTTCTGCTGCGCTGTCGGAGCAATTTTTTTATATTCGGTGCTGAACCACCAAGGAGGCTGTGATGCAATACCGCAAGGATCAATATGGAAACGACCTGCCCATTCTGGGATTTGGCTGCATGCGCTTTCCCTCGTCAGCCGGGCGGATTGATCAAAAGAGAACGGAGGCGCTGATCCTTCGTGCCGTAGAAGGCGGTGTCAACTATTTTGACACTGCCTACATTTACCCCGGAAGTGAGAACATGCTGGGGGAAATCTTGCAGCGCCACCACCTCAGGCAGCAGGTGCGCATTGCCACAAAGCTTCCTCAGACCATGTGCCGGGGGCCGGAGGACTTTGACGCCTTTTTCAATACCCAAAAGCAGCGCCTGCGTACCGACCACATCGACTACTATCTGGTACACAATATTACTGGGCTTGGTCAGTGGGAGGTCCTGCGCCAGTGGGGAATTGAGGACTGGCTGGAGCAAAAAAAATCCAGTGGTGAGATTGGCCAGGCCGGCTTCAGCTTCCACGGCGCGCAACAGGATTTTTTCCGGATGCTGGACTCCTATCACTGGGACTTTGTACAAATTCAATATAATTACATGAATACCCATTTCCAGGCGGGAACAGCGGGCCTGCGCTACGCCGGGGAAAAGAACATCCCGGTTTTCATTATGGAACCCCTGCTGGGGGGCCGTCTGGCCAGCGGACTGCCAAAAAAAGCGGAGGCGGCGCTCAGACAGGTTCGTCCCGACTCTACTCCAGCCCAGTGGGCGTTCCGGTGGCTATGGGACCAGAGCGAGGTGACCTTGGTGCTCTCCGGAATGAACGACTCCGCCCAGTTGGAGGAGAATCTGGCGCTCGCGGACGCCTCCGGTTCCCATATGTTCTCTCAGGAGGAGCACCAGGCCATCGCCCGGGTCACAGAAATTTTTCAGGAGAGCTATAAAGTCCCGTGTACCGGCTGCAATTACTGTATGCCCTGTCCCCAGGGCCTCAACATCCCAGCCTGTTTTTCCGCCTACAACACCAGCCACGCAGTGGGCTGGTTTACCGGGGAATTTCAGTACTGCACCCTCACGGGACTGACCGGCGCCACCCCGCATTTGGCCAGCGATTGTACCTCCTGCGGAACGTGCGAACGCCGCTGTCCCCAAGGCATCCAAATCCGCAAGGAACTCAAGCGGGTCAGGCGCCGCTTTGAATGCCCTGGCATGAAAGGGCTCGCCCGGGGGGCGCGTTGGTTCCTGCGCAGATAATAAAGTGCGGATTTTCCTGATACGACAGGAAAATCCGCACAGTTTCTTTTGTCTTTTATTGGGCTTCCGCCCGGCCTTTCAGGACCTCCACCCGAATTTCCAGAACCCGGCGGTGCTCCACCTCTGTCACAGTGACGTCCAGCCCCTCCGCCTGAAAGTGGTCCCCCACCTCCGGGACACGGCCCACCTGCTCCATGACCCAGCCGGACACCGTGGCGGCGTTACACTCGCCCTTAATGGAAAACAGATCAAACAGATCGTCCAGATTGGTGGAGCAGGCAATGAGATAGCTGTCATCGGGCTGTTTTTGAAAGGATTCGATGACCTCGTCATGCTCATCCCAAATTTCTCCCACCAACTCCTCCAAAATATCCTCTAAGGTGGCAATGCCCTCCGTGCCGCCGTATTCATCCACCACCACCGCCATGTGCGCCTTGTCTTTTTGCAGAATACGCAGCAGATTGGAAATTTTTGTGTTTCCGGTGGTATAGAGCACAGGGGTCATAATCTCCTCAAGCGTTAATTTCCCCCGGTAGCGGGCGGCATAGAAGTCCTTTTCATGCACCACGCCGATGATGTTGTCAATGCTCTCCCGAAAAACCGGCAGGCGGGAGTAGCCGCTCTCGGCGAACAGGACAGCCAGTTCATCGCTGCTCCCTGTCTCCGGCACCGCCACCAGATCCACTCTGGGGGTGAGAATTTCCGATACCTCCAGGTCGTTAAACTCAATGGCCGCGCGAATCAGCTGGCTTTCATGCTCATCCAGTCCGCCCTGGGTATGGGCCTCGTCCACCATGGTAACCAGCTCTTCCTCCGTGATGCCGCCCTCATCCCGCCTGCGGAACATTCTGGACAGCAATCGCTTCCACTGGGCAAACAGGAAATTGACCGGTGTGAGACCCCACACGAAAAGCTGCACAGCCGGTGTGGCAAATATGGCAAAGGACTCCGGCGACTCCTTGGCCAGTGTCTTGGGGGAGATCTCTCCAAACACCAAGATCACCACCGTCACAACCAGCGCGGCAACTGCGGGGCCGCGGTTGCTGTCCAGAAGCGCAATGAACAAAACGGTGGCAATGGCGGTGGCCACATTGTTGACAAGATTATTGCCAATCAGGATGGAGGAGAGCAACCGGTCATACTCCTCTGCCAGCTTCAGGGTTTTCGCGGCGCGCAGATTGCCGCTTTCCGCCTTATTTCTCAGGCGGATGCGGTTGAGGGAGGTAAAAGCCGTCTCAGTGGCGGAAAAAAAGGCGGAGAACGCAACCAAAACCACCAGGGCTACAATCATAAGTAATAAATTGCTATCGTCCATTCGGACCAATCAACTCTGCTTTCTCTGTTAAACTTTATCTGCCCCATGGGTGCAAATAATATGGAAGCAGTATACCATAGGCCGTCAAGAGATGCAAAGAAAACGGAAGCATATTTTGTCTGAAATTTCACCAAAAATTCAGGCAAAGATGGCGTTCATGCCGGAAATCGCCCCGTTACAGACTCGGAATTGGATTTGCGGCAGTTCTCCGCCCCCTGCACCCGTTAGAAAAAATACGTCATCAGCATGACAGGGCCCTCAGGTACAGCGCTTTGGACCCGCATCTCCCGCTGCAACCCATGAAAATTCAAACCGGGAGGCCAAACTCGCGTGCCTTCCGGTTTGAATTTTATAATCTGAACGCGGTTCAATTGAGCTGTTCCAAAACCTCTTTCAAATCAAAAGCCGGAGCGGAACAGCTGTGATTTTTACACAGGTAAAAGGCGGCCCGCTCTCCCATTGGATAAAAAGCGGTGTAGGGCGCCAATTCCGAGAGGGTTTCTTCGTCAGAGGGACTCTTAACAAGAACTGCTGTCCGGGGATGAAACCGCCCGCCCAACTCCCTCGCCAAGGGCCTCTTTGCCGAATCCTCAGGCAGGAAACACAGCAGCTCCTGGGCGGGATAGCTCACCTGCTGCAAGGCCAGCAGCGCAAAGGCACAGGCGGTGGGCTGCGCCTGAAACAGCCCGCCAAAACTCTCCAACTGCCGCTGGGCCGCCGCGCTCCAACTTGCTTTTCCGGTCAGCGCAGCCAGCCGCACCAGACACCATGCGGCAACGGAATTGCCGGAGGGCACCGCCCCATCATACTGCTCCATGGGACGGAAGAGCAGCGCCTCCCCATTGTTCGCAGTCAGGTAGAACCCCCCTTCCTCCCGGGAAAACAGAGAGAGCACATTCTCCATCAGGGAACAGGCCTGGCGCAGATAGCCCGATTCAAAGGTGGATTCATACAGTTCCAGGCTTGCCCAGGCGAGAAACGCGTAATCATCCAGCAGCCCCGTTCCCCTTGTCTCCCCACCGCGGTAGCTGACAGAGAGCCCTCCCGTTTGATCCATCAGATTCCGCAACAAAAACCGGTACGCGTTCTCTGCCATCTCCAGGTGGCGCGGCTCTCCCAGCACCCGCCAGGCCCTGGCGCAGGCGGCAATCATCAGGGCGTTCCAGGATGTGAGCATTTTATCGTCCTTGTGCAGCGGATACCGCTTTGCGCGGTACTGCAAAAGCTGCTTCAGCTGCCCGGCGACCGGTTCATCGGGCAGCCGCGCATCTGCCTGATGCAGCAGATTTAAAATGGATTTCCCCTCAAAGTTTCCCTGCTGGGTTACGCCGTAAGCCTGGCAAAAGACCTGCCCCCGCTCCGGGCCCAGCACCGTTAAGATCTCCTCCTTGGTGAAGGTATAAAACTTTCCCTCTTCCCCCTCGCTGTCCGCGTCCTGGGCGGAATAAAATCCGCCCTCCGAAGCGGTCATCTCCCGCCGGACGTATTCCAGCGTTCCCTGGACAACGCCCCGGTAAAGCGCTTTTCCGGTCACCTGATAGCACTCCAGCAGCGCCATCACCAGCAGGGCGTTGTCGTAGAGCATCTTTTCAAAGTGGGGGGCGAGCCACTGCCGGTCCGTGGAATAGCGGGAAAAGCCGCCGCCCACATGGTCGTAGATGCCGCCCTTGTACATGGAGACCAGAGTCTTCTCCACCATCTCCAGCGCCCGCGCCCCTGTATCCAGGGCGTGGCAGCGCAGCAGGAACAGCAGCTGATGCGGCATGGGGAACTTGGGCGCGGCGCCAAAGCCGCCATACTCCCAATCAAAGCTGTGCTCCAGTTGCCCATAGACGGTGGCGGCCACCTGGCGTCCGTCCGGCAGAGGGGACGCAGTGGCCTCCTCTTTGGAAAACATGGCCGCAATCTGCTCTCCGGCCTCGAGCAGGGTCTCCCGGTCCGTCTCCCACCTCTGCCTGACGGTGTTCAGCAGATCCACCAGGCCCATCCGGCCATACCGGGTCTGTTTGGGAAAATAAGTTCCCGCGAAGAAGGGCGTTTGCCAGGGCGTCATCAGAATGGTCAGGGGCCAGCCGCCGCCGCCTGTGAGCGCTTGGCAGATGCCCATATAGACGGAGTCAATATCCTGCCGCTCCTCCTTGTCCACTTTGATGGAGACAAACCCGTTGTTGAGAATCTTGGCGACCTCCCGGTCCTCAAAGGATTCCCGCTCCATCACATGGCACCAGTGGCAGGTGGAATAGCCTATGGAAAGGAAAACCGGTTTATCCTCAGCCTTGGCTTTTGTAAATGCTTCCTCGCACCAAGGATACCAGTCAACAGGGTTATATGCGTGTTGCAGCAGGTAAGGAGACTTTTCATTGATTAATCTATTGGGTATTTTTGTTTGAAAGTCCATATAACCACCTACTTATTAACAGGATGGGCATATTTGCGATTGTAAATATGCCCATCCTATGCAATTTGAAATTTATGTGAATAGGGTCTCCTTCTTTAAACTCTATTATACCCTTTTTAGATGCATCATGATTGAACTTCAATCATGAAACAACTACCGGTTGGGGCAAGACCAGCTGCCGTACCACTGGAAGCAAAATCTAAAGTAACTGGAGGGCGAAATAAAATGGTATTTAGTAGAAACGTATCCGATTGTCAATGCCGAACTAAAATTGTAAGAAAACGAAGGATATATGCGCAAAAGTAAATATCCGAACAGGCCGGGAACCGAACACGAGGTAAAAGCGGAAAACCAAGTCGAAACCAAAGCCCCCGGCAATGGCCTTGAAAGAATCCACAGGGGCGGTCATGCCCCATAGAAAGGGTGATTATAGCACAGGCAGGAAAATCGGGCTATTCGCAATCGCTGTATAACCTCAAAGACGAGGTAAAAGAAGCCGAGCAAATCAGAAAGAGCGTTTACAGTATCATGCGGCAGGAACAGCGAGAACAGCAACCGCGCGGGGCGAGGGATATGGAGAGATAAAAAAATCTATTGACATTTATTTAAGACGGATGTATTATATGGATGAAAGGCATTTGTCTTAAAGGAGTTGGTATTATGGGAAAAATGAAAAAATTGCCGGACGCGGAATTTGACATTATGAAAGTCGTATGGGCAAATGAGCCGCCCATTACTACGTCTGCCATTATGAAGCTGTTGGGAAATGAAAAGGAGTGGAAGATACAGACTGTCGTTTCACTTATGCTCCGGCTGGTTGAGCGTGGTTTCCTGCGTTCCGAGAAACATGGAAAGGAGCGCACCTATTTCCCGCTGGTAGGCAAAGAGGATTACTTAAAGTTTGAAACGGGTAATTTTTTGCGGCAGTTTCATGACAATTCATTCCTCAACCTCGTCAATACTCTGTATGCAGACGAAGCGCTAACCGACATGGACATTGACGAATTGCTCCAATGGGTGAAAGAAAGGAGATGTTAGTATGCAGAATTTTATAATTACATTGCTAACTTGTTCCGCTACCATGTCGGCTATTATACTTATTTACATGGCGATTACGCCCCTGTTGGCAAAACGTTATCAAGTTAAATGGCGTTACTACATATGGCTTGTCATTGTAGCAGGTCTGATTATCCCTTTCCGGCCAAGTTTTGGCAATGCCATTGTGAAAATTATTGTACCGGGCGAAACAGCAACGCCGACTTTTCAAATCGGAACCGGAACACCTGTGGCTGTCCCGGTTATAGATGCTGAACTACCCTTTGCTTCACCGGGTATTTCATTGTGGCAGATTATGACGGCGGTGTGGTTTGCGGGAATGATTATTTTCCTTGTCTACCAAGCAATAAGGCATTATCGCTTTATGAAAATGGCAGGACGTTGGAGCGAGGTTATAACAGATGAACAGACTTTAACCCTGTTAGAAAGCCTGAAAAGGGGAATGGGAATATTCAAACAGATTAACCTTTATTTATGTTCAAGCGTTGGTAGTCCTATGATGTTTGGCTTTGTAAATCCCCGAATACTGTTGCCAAAAACAGCTTTGCCGCAGGATGAGCTTCAGTTTATCCTCAAACATGAGCTTATCCACTATAAACGTAAAGACCTATGGTATAAGTGCATCGTGCTAATTGCCACCGCCATACATTGGTTTAACCCTATTGTCTATTTGATGGCAAAAGCGATTGATATGCAATGCGAATTATCCTGTGATGGCGCGGTTGTACAAAGCACAAACCAATATACCCGCCAACAGTACAGTGAAACAATAATTGGCGTGGTTAGATACCAATCGAAATTGAAAACTGCCTTATCAACAAATTATTTAGGAGGGAAAAAAGGCATGAAAAAGAGATTATTTTCCATTATGGATGCGGCTCCGAAAAAAACAGGTACAACGATCGCGTGTGTCGTTGTTTTTTCAATCATACTTAGTGGTTTGCTTGTAGCTTGTACCGTAGGAAGCCAAAACCAGCCGCCGATTGAACCAAACTCCCAAGAAGAACCGCAATCACGTGTGGCCGACCCTACCTTTAACACGAATCCGAATACTCAAAACCCTGATTCAGAAACCGATGCAAAATACAAAACGGAGGCCGACTTCCTGAATCATCCGGACGGTGTGAAGTTTCAAGCCGCCGCATATAGAGCCGCCAAAGCATTTCTGAATGGTGATTTGGAAGAGCTGGCCGGGTATCTTTCAGATTCCTATACTGTGGAGGAAGAATTAGATTTGTTTAAGGACGTTGACTACATGATTTTGAAATGGGGCCTTTACGACATGAAATCAGAAGATGATATACGAGCGTCCTATGAGTTTCAGCTGAAGGGTGAGGATTCAGTTTCATATGTATCTATGGAATTGATAAAAGTTGACAGTGAATGGAACGTAAATTTTATTGCACTTGAAAAATAAAAAACCAAAACTCAGAAATCCCGATACTCGTAAGGCAGGGCAATCTAACGCCCTGTCTTATTTTTCTGCCCAAATATCATTTTTGGGCAAGGATCCCTCCGGAGTTGAACTGCCTATTGTCCAAAACGAAGGAACCACGGAGACTGTTATATTGAACTTCGGTATTCCGAGAGGCGCTACCGGAGCCGCGGAGAATTTACTATTCCTCAAAATAGTTGCTATTTGGCGAATTGGTGGATAGCTTCGAATGGTTCGGGAATAACCATGGGTGCAAGTTTTTCCTGTCAATTGGCAGCAAGTCGGTTGCCATACAAATAACAGCGCCCGTTCCGATTTCGATTTTGAATTGTTCCAACGCGCCGAAGCGCTCCGGCTCGGTGACAGGGGTTAATCCCTTGAAATTCTTGACGGCTTCCGTTCCGGGTGAGGCTGATTTTTTGATTTCAATGGGATAAACGTACCATTCTCATAAATGAGCAGGTCAATCTCCTTTTGGTCACGGTCACGATAGTAATAAATAGATGGCTGCCGTCCCGTGTTCAGATAGCTTTTGTAACTCTCTGAAAACACATAGGTTTCAAAGAAAGCCCCTGACGCGGCTCCGCGTTTCAAGGTTTCAGCGTCAGCCCACTTTAACAAAAATGCGCAAAGCCCTGTATCCAGAAAATGCAGAATGGGTGCTTTTATTACCCGCTTTAGAACATTGTTGTGATATGGCTGAACGAGAGGATTACTCCGAATGATTTTATTGACAACTGCCTGCTGCAACGCGCCCTACAAGATATTTTTGATTTTTATCACCGTTGCGCTGCCCAAGCCGTAGCCGCCTTTACGCTTTGCTTCCTGCAATCTGTTATACATCTGCAATCCATTGTTTTATTTTGCTCATCGGCATCCCCCTTTCGCAGGGTTCTATCACGGCTTACAGCTCCGGCATCGGCCATACAGGACCGACTTTGCGGCGTTGATTAGGAAACCGTGCTCCGTACCCATGTGGTCGGCCACTTCATGCAGCAACCCGCAATCCATTTGCGCCAGTTTCCCGCAACGGTCACATTTCAAATAGAAGGCATCCAACGCGGCGGCTTCCGCCACATATTGGGATTGTATGCCGGCGCCATCACTGGTCACGACCTTTTTTATTTTACTTTCCTGCATCAAATGTTCAAGCTGACGGTAAATTATCGCAAGGCTTATCGGTGTTCCATTCTGTTGGCAAACAGCGTGGATTTCCTTTGCGGGAACGGACTGGCCGGGATGCCCCGCCAGATACTCCAATATCTGCTTGCGCTGTTTGGTTTGATAAGAGCCGCGCATTTTACCACCGCCAATCTGAAATCCTTTCTCAATTTTTCCGCCATGTCGCGACAATGTCAAGATGATTCTCTCACGCTTAGTTCCATACAATATACGCTTGTATAATATGCGTGGCAATATGCAGGATATTTATTCTTTTTTCACCCACTTCGCTACATTTCGTACAGCCTGTTCAAAGCTGACTACAGGTGTGTACCCTGTGTCTTCCGTTAGCGGCGTTATGTCGAACCAGTTCTCTTGTAAATACAAGCCGTCATCGGGGCGTTGCCCAATAAGCAACTGTGTATCAACCCCTAAAACGCGCCTGGTTTTCTCAAAATAATCTTGCAGTATCATGGGTAATCCGCTGCCAATGTAGTACTCACGGCGGCAGGTTGCATGTTTGCCTATAAGATAGAGTCCCAACGCCACATTCTCAACAGCGACTATATCATATGGTGTTGTCGCGGGACCGAATGATGGCGGATTACCATTAAGAAGATTTGACACCGTATAAGCCATAAGCTGTTCCGGCTTGATATATCGGCCGATGGGATGGCAAATCTGACACCATGCAAAGTCAACACCCAACTTATATGCAAGCTGGCCGCTCATGGTATGGGCAAAATCTTTCGCTAAAATATAAAAATTGTAACCGCTGAACCGGGTGGCTTTTCTGGCTTTTTCGGAAAACCGTTCATAAACAGTACCCAACGCTACAAATTTCGCATCTAAAGCATGTGCTGTATTAAGAGCATTAAGCGTAAGCTCGACATTTTTAGATTGCAAAATTGCGTCCGTCCGTCCGGGGCCGCTTGCCTGTTCCCAGGCAAGATGGTAGAATACATCGGCACTGGACAATTCACCGATATCATACGCAATACGTACGCCGGCCGGCAATCTGTTCAGGTTTGGGCTTTCGCGACGGCACAGAGCAGTAACCTCCACCTCGTGAGCAAGCAATTCTGTTATAAGATGTATACCTACAAAGCCGGTCGCTCCCGTGATTATCGCATGTTTCACGTTTTTACCCTCTTAAAATGAATATTACAGAGACATAAACGCCGGAGCGGGAAATATCTGTCTCACTATCAATTACACAATAATCTATTTAACACATTTCAAATATCCGCTTGGAGCCATTGTAATTAAGAGCATATCTTCAATAAATTCGTTGACAATAAACCGGTCGTTGTGTTTTAAAAACTCATTAATTGCCGTTTTGGGATTGTTGCCCTTACCCCAGGGTCTGTCGTTATATTCAGTTTCAACATCTTCTATTATTGTGTCAAAGACAACTAAATAGCTGCCTTTCGTTACAAATTTTGAATAAATATTCAGTTCGTTTAGTACATGCTCATGGGTATGGAGAGAATCCAACACGACAAGGACTCTTCCACATTTATTGCTGTCTATATAATGTTCTATTTGCTGAATCACTTCCCGTTTTATAGAGGAATGCCCTCCTATTAATTTAACATTTTTATACATGCAGTGATTCTCCATAGCCAATCGATTATGTTCCCTAATGTCTATATCTATGCCGAATACTACACCTTTTCCGATAAGTTCCAACATAGAAGCATAAAAAACGATGCTTCCTCCTCTTGCGACTCCAGTTTCAATAATTAAATCCGGTTTGACATCCCAAATTATTTCCTGCATAGCAATGATATCTTGTGGAAGCTGTATAATTGGTAAGCCCATCCATCTAAAGTTATATGAATACTTATATTTATCGCTGGATGATAGAAAATCATTGGCCTTCTTTTTCAACGCATCGTCTTTTCCTTGTTGTTCAATATTCTGTTTGCGTTCCATTTTAAATTGCGTAAAATCATCAAACATTTTCAACCTCCAATCTTTTGATATTTTTTTCTCTGATCTCATGATCAAGCTATAAAAAATAGTTTCTTCAACTTTACAAGTAATTATATCGCCGCACACTATCTCTTTCTCGGTATTTCACTTATAATAATAAACCACCGAAAACCTCCACTAATAAATTCTTGTTTCGGGAATGAAAGTGATCAGCTTGCAGCCCCATTTTCTCGCAGCTTTGACTTCTTCTTCAATCTCCGCGCTTAAATTCCAGGGCAATATTATAATATAATCCGGCCTTCTCTTCCATATTTCATCTTTTCCAACAATGGGAATGAGAGTTCCGGGAAGATACAATCCCTGCTTATGCCTGCTGGAATCTACGACATAATCAATGAAGTCTCTCCCTATGCCGCAATAATTAAGAAATGTATTGCCTTTGGCCGCCGCACCGAATGCGGCAATTTGTTTGCCTTGATCCTTGATGTCAGATAAAACCCGAATGCTGTCTCGTTTGATTTTCATGATCCGGTTATTAAAGTCCGTATATGTCTTAATATTATCAAGGCCATAGTTCTTTTCGGATTCAAGTATTTGCCCGACCGAATCGTCGATTATGACGTCATTATCTATGTGCGTGGCATAGATTCTCAGGGAGCCGCCATGTGTATCCAATTCTTCAGCTTTTGTTATTT